>Ga0208375_1002021_pt1 | contig 20203 bp, 18 predicted proteins | sample RifOxyD1_FD_184038 | JGI IMG/M metagenome (GOLD analysis project Ga0208375, IMG submission 184038) | Soil microbial communities from Rifle, Colorado - Rifle Oxygen_injection D1 (SPAdes) | ecosystem: Environmental > Terrestrial > Deep subsurface > Rock core/Sediment | place: Rifle, Colorado... | reverse complement strand
TAAGTGTAGCCGGTGGATCCGGCAGCTGACTGAATGGTGAAGTTGCTGTCGGTGGCGGTATCGGCCAAAGTGAAGCTGATGTTTCGAGCATCAGTGGTAGTTATGGTGTTGCCTCCGTTATATGCAGTTTGCAGAGTAGAAGCTGATGCGGGACATTGAATTACGTTGTTTGAAGAATCAAGACAAAGTGAGGCTGAGGAAGAAACCGGAGTGATGAGTCCATTAAGAGTAAGGAAAGAATCAGCATCGGTGTTAATGGTGACACTGTTGGTGGAATCAGGAGAAAATGTGGAAGCACCGCCAGCGGTTAACGTCTGACCGGTGGCTACAGTAACTCCGGCGTTACCGGTGATCAGACCGGTGGCAGTCAGAGCATTGTTGACGGTGGTAGTTCCGGTGGCATCACCTATGGAAACGGCTGTGGCATCACCACCGATATTTAAAGTGGTGGCGGTAGTGTTTAACAGGTTGAAGGTAGTCTGATTGGTAGTTAAGTCACCGCCATTTACTGCAAGATCTCCAGCTGTGGTTATTGTTCCACTTGACCCAGTAATTGAATAGTTTGTAGCAGTTATATCGTTTGCCCCCAGTGAAAGAGCGGTAACTATTTCGGAATCCGAGAGATCGATGGCTGTGGTTAAACCTCCGGCTGCTGATTGGACTAATATGCCGGACGAAAGGGATTCGTTTGTATCTAGATTTTCTAGCAGTAACAGTTGTGATGGTGGAGTGGCATTCGATCCGTCTGAAAGAGATAATTGGGTATAACCTGAGGCCCCAGCTGATGTGGTGATTGAAAAAATTGAGTCTGTAGTTGTGTCGGCCAGGTTAAAGGTAATATCTCGATTGTCGGTGGTAGTGATGTCGTTGCCGGCATCGTAGGCCAGCTGGAGAGTGGTGTTGTTGGCATTGGCGGGGCATTGGACTAGCTGATTTGTGACGCTGTCGCGACAGACAGAGACTGCCGTGGGCACTGAAGCAGGGAAATCGCCAAGTTGAACTGTGTCATTGAGAATAATCTGACCAGTACCGGCAGCAATGAGCGTGAGATCTTCGTTGGTGACGGATGAGATATCTGTTGCGGCTGCAGAGAAAATTAGGCCAGTTGAGCCAATGGTTTTATTGTCCAAGGTTTGGGTGGCGTTGGCCAAAATAAAATCATCAGAAGCGGTGACGGTGGGAATAGTGATTGTTCTAGGCGCTGCTTGGGCATTGGCAGAAATCAAAGTCGTTTGGCCTGTCGCGCCGAGAGTTAATTGATTATTAACGCTGGTTAAGTTAAGTGAGGCAAATGAAGGAGCTGAGGTTGTGGCGATGTCTTGCGGAGTGGATAGGGTGATGCTGCCAGCTGCGTTGGTGACGTTTACCTGGTTGGCGGTTCCGGTAATGGTTGACAGAGTGAATCCGGTACCGTTGCCTATGAGAAGTGATCCGTCAGCTGCTGCTGAGGAGTCGATTCCAGTGCCGCCACGGGAAACATTGAGTTGAGCTTCGGTTGAAAGTACGCCTGAGGCGTCGTTTATAACGACCCCAATAGCGTTAAGTGCAGTGAGGGTGGCAGTTCCGGAGCAGTTTAGATCACCAGTTGAATTGTCGACAGTGCAACCGGTGTTGGCAGATCCACCAGCCAGATCGACATCTCCGTCTACGGTGGTGACCAGGACATCTTCACCTGAGGTGTTGTTGGTGATGGTGAGGATTTCTCCATCAACACTCATTTGGTACTGTTCACCCCCCGCGTCAGTGTCGATCAAGGTTAAAGAAGGGTTTGAGTTGGCAATGGTAATATTTCCACCAGAAGTGGTTTGCCCTGTCAGGTATAGGTTTCGATACTGTCTGGTAGGTGACCCTAAGTCGTAGGCACCATCAACATTTGGACCAATGCTGCCGGCAACTTCCAGTTTGAAGGGATTGTTGTCAGCGTCTAAATCTGATGGAGCAGCTCCGATGCCGACGTTGCTGTCAGGAATTAGTAAATCTCCGGTGGAGTTGGTAGTTAAACTGGCATCGGTAACACCGTTTCCAGATGAAAGAAGTGTTAGTGTACCATCAAGTCCGCCTGACCCGCTGTTGTTTGTGCCTAATTGTAGGTTGGCGGTAGTGGTATTAAAAAAGAGAGTAGACCCGTCGGGAGTACCGTCTCCGCCCAAAGTAAAATCATTGGAGCTGGTAGTGGGGTAGATATAATCTCCGTAAGTTACGTCGGTTGCGACTGAAAACGGAGAAACTCCGGCCGAAGTGATGGCAGAATCAAAATCACTGAGAATGGTTTGGAGGTTGGTGGCAGTGGAGTTGTTTAGGTTGTCATAAACACCAACAAGATTAGCGCCGGAAGTCGTGGCTCCAGATCCAGAGGCATTAAGCGGAAGGGTGCTCCAGGAAGGCAGACCGTTTAGCACTTGCAGAATTTGACCGTCTTCTGAGCCAATTGACCTGGTTGCTAATTGACTGGAGCCTGATGCGTAGATAATGTCCCCGGCTGTGTAGGTAGTTAGGCCAGTGCCTCCGACAGCGGTGGAGACAAGCCCGGTTTTAATAGCGGTTCCGGACACATTGGCACTGCTATCGAGGGTCAGACTGTTGCTGATATCAGCGTCGGTTAGACAGTTACTACAGTGCCCTCGGCCAACGACGGTGGATAGCGTGGAGGTGTTGGAAATGGTGGTGCCGCTAATGGAAATATCACTGCCGGCAGTTAAGACTACGTCACCATATTCCCCCTGGAAAGAACTAACCAGGAGCGGAAGATCGACAGAAATGGTGGGCTGCTGGCTTGCGACGTCGGTAATGGAGATATGATTTCCGGCCTTGACGCCGTAGAGAATATTGGGGGCGGTGATGTTGCCTGTAAAAACTCCTTCACCAGCGACGCTTAAATTTTCACCTATGGCAACACTTTGTTTGGTGACCAGAGGAAGAGTGAAGATAATATTTCCAGTGAGTTGAATTTTACTGGTTTGTGTACCGAGAACCTTTTGTTCGGAATAGTCTTGGCCGATACCTTGAAAGGCAAGGGCGATCCTGCCTCCAAAATACTTGATTCTGGAGGCTTGTGTAAATGAAGCCAGACCGAGAAAGGATATGATTAAGACGAAAATGGCCAGAGCCTTTTTGTTAGGGGATTTGAAGGATGGAGTATAGGCAAAAGTCAGAGATTGTTTGATTTGGGATTTGAGATAATCCCCAATGGACTCGTCTTGGTAAAATTCTTCACCAAGCCAATTGATGATTTTTTTAGATACGCTGGGCGTTTCATTTCTGGCGCCAGTTTTAAGGGAGGATGGAATGTTTTTTTGGATCAAAGCGAATAATTCCAATTGCTCAGGTGTGTAGCCGATGGAGCCATCGCTGGCTTCTGAAAAACGGAGAATGTCGTTTTGGTGCCAGTCTTTGAGGGTATCGACGGAAACACCCAAGGTTTCGGCGGCTGAGGCCAGGGGTATGATTTTGGTTTGGCTGTCTGAGCGTAAATGAGGCATGAGTTTTAGTTTTGCAGATTGCTTATTAGAATTAGATTAGTCTAGCTATGCGCGAAGGGAGTGATGTGAGACACCAACGATCTTGGGCAGACCTGAGTGGTCCTGGAGATTGGCTTTAATTACTGCTTAAAAACTCTCGTGAGATTTGACTGGGGCTTAAGTTCATAGAGGCTAAGTCCGTCGAGGTGATGTAAGGTCGGAAAAGAACCCGGTTTTTGGAGGTGCGGGGAAAAAATAAATCCCGTTTAATACCAACGAAACCAAGTCGAGTGACAATTTTGCTTAGCGGAGTGCTGAGTTTGATTTCTTCGTCTTTTAGGGCATCGTAATCGATTTCTTTGACACCAGGAGTAACCAGCTTCATGAGCCGCTCGATAAATTGGTCTGACTCACTATCCAATTCAGGTTTGCAGACTTTGTATTCTTGTCCCTGGAAATGCAGAATGACGGTTCCGTCAGTTTTTTGATTTACCTCGAGAACTTTTTGCTCCAAGGAATGAGGGTTTGATACTAACAGTCCAGGCATTACGGGTGGGGTAAGGTAGGCCGGTTGTTTTTTGAGGATAAAGGGGGTTGTTAATAAACCCAGGGCTAAAACTACCAGTAGTAAGTTCAGACCAAATGTTTGGTTTGCCAGACTACTTGATTGACCGATTGGATTTGTGAAGATGGCGGCTGCTAGCATTCCAGTGTTTGGGGCATTGCCTTTAATATTGCCGTCGTGGTCAAAGACGGAATCGGAGGTATCTTTAGCGGAAGCGAAATTGACCGTCTCGGCATAAGCGCCGATACCGATACTGTTAGAGTTTGAATCAAAATCGAGATGGGATATGGTGTTTGTCGTCTGTGCTCCGGCGACATTTCCTGATGGATTGTCGGGGAATTCAGTAAGTGCGGCGAGTCCATTTTCGGGGCCAGAAACATTTTCGTCACTCATGGGACGGTTTGGGTTAGCTTGGGGCTGCAGATGTATCGGGGAGAAGGGAGTAGTTGATTCGGAAATACTAGATTTGCTGATCGGTGAAGCTAAAGTTGCTTTTTTATCTGTTGCGCTGTTGGGTAGAAAGTTGAGGATGAACATTAGTGAGAAAACGGTGGTGACGAAAGATAAGAAAAAAGCCAGGAAAAGAGAGGCCATTGGAGGCTGACTAACGGTCAAGATGGGACTAAAAGTTTCAGTTTGATTAATGGATGCAGACGCAGGAGTGGAAGGGGGGGTGTTTATTGGGGACTCTTGGACGCCTTGGGAGCGTTGTTTTATGGCTAGGAATTGGCTGATTTGTTCTTCACGATAACCGACCTCGCCGGTCTGAGTAATGGTTGGTTTGAGGATGTTGAACTCGTTCCATTCAAGTAAGGTTGGGATGGTAACCGACAACAATTGAGCCGCATATTTTATGGGTATTATTTTGGAAGGAGGATTGGGGAGGGGCAGGGAGGATTCCATTAGGGGTCGGGTTTTTAGCTTCAAAATAATCTCTTATTAATATATAGATCTTCTTATACATAGTAGCAAGACTTCAAAGTGTAACGAAATGTAACATGTGTAATTTATTGAACAAAAGATAGGTTTGTGTATCTAAGTAGATCAGTTTTTGTGTATTTTATATCAAAGTATATCAACTATATTATGATGAGCTTAATGACGGTTGAGGCGGAATTAGTTGAGAGTGGGTTATTAAAAATAGATCTTGGACCGATTTAAAGAAGCAGTTGATTTCAATGGTAACAACGGTAGTATGCTTTTTTGGGTTGATTTATGGTGCTTGTGACTTTCGGGTGCTTGGGTGAAGGTTAAGTGCTAATTGGTTTTTATTAAAAATACTTTTTTGTAAAACATGACGAACAATTCTGACACTGATTGATTGGCTGTGTGTTTCTCAACATTTTGATGAGAAAAATGAAAAACTAAAGTTGCCAACAAGTGGTTAAAAGAGGTAATAATCAAATGTGAGTATTAAAATTGTTCATATTTTAAAATTAGCTTCAAATATTTTTAAAGACAGGATTTATAACTGAACACAAAAAGTTTTTTATGTGCAATTTCTTGTCTTGTAACTGTTAGGTATTTATTGTGGGCTTTTCTTCGAGGATAAGCTCTTCTAGTCCAAGATAAATTCCCACATTGTCCTGCTTAACTTTTAGTATCGCCTGGGCAAAATTTATCTCTTTAATCTTTTTACCTCTGTTATACAAAACGAGGCTCTTTTTGATAATGGAAATGAAGTTGGCGTGGGTGGGATAGATATCAAACGGACCAACTTCATTGGTAGAGCTTATCCGATCCACTTCGCCTTCAAATATGAGCGATTTGGTGTCGAGAATTCTAACTTTTATTGGTGTCATTTTGACTTATAGTAGGTGAGGTGTTTACGGAAGCGTCGGTTACTGATGGTCCTTGTTTGCTGGCAAGGATGGATTCGATGTCTTTGAGGGTTCCAATATAAAGAAGATCTTCGGGTTGCAGGAGATCAACTTTTCCATTTAGGATGCTTTTGATGTCGGAAACGACGTCACCTATTGACACCTGGACGCCTTTTTTTTCAGTTTGGGCTTCTACTACGGTAAAATTTTGTGTCATGTAATTTTTTACCATTTTGGCCCGTTTGTAGATAGTTTGATCCTCACTGGACAATTCCGATTCTCCGATGAGGGCGACAATTCTGTCCAGGGCCATAGCTTTTTTGAGTAATGTTTGGGCTTCAATGGCAGTTTCGTAATGTTCCTGACCTACAGTGTCCGGATTGAGGGCGGAGGAATTTGAAGCAAGGATATCGACAGCCGGGAAACGGCCTTCCTGATAGATGTTGCGGGAAAGAATAATGCCTGAATCGAGATACGGGAATACTGCCTGGACACCACTATCTGTTAAGTCGTCGGCGGGAACGTAAATGGCTTCGAAAGTGGTAATGGCATTTTTGTGAGTAGATACAAGGCGTTCATGGAAGGAGGCCATTTCTGAAGTAAGTGTGGCTTGGTATCCACCTTCCGACGGGATGGCATTCATAAGCGTAGATAGTTCATAGCCGGATTGGGCAAAACGGAATACGTTGTCGATGAAGAACAAAACGTCTTTGCCCATATTGTCGCGGAAATGTTCTGCCAAAGTGACGCCAGTGAAGGCAGTTCTAAACCTAATGGCTGGATTTTCGCCCATGCTACCGTAGATTAGTGTGACACCTTGCATGACTTTGCTATCTATCAGGGACTGGTAGAGCTCTTCACCTTCACGAGTACGTTCTCCGACACCAGCAAAAACAGAAACATTTTTCTCGGGGTGGAGAATAACGATGTTGTGAATTATTTCGGAAAGAATAACAGTTTTACCGACGCCAGCTCCCCCAAATAATCCAACTTTTCCTCCCTTAACGATAGGGGTAAAAAAGTCGACTGATTTAATTCCGGTTTCCAGCACTTCTTTGGGAATATTAACTTGATCAAAACTTACGTCTTTTGCGATTATTGGTCGGTTTTCTTTGGCAAATATCTGACCTTGGCCATCGACTGGTTCACCCAGAGTGGTAATGACGCGGCCTAACATTTCTTTTCCTACCGGAATTAAAATTGGCTGTCCGGTACTATAGACAAGTGAGCTATGGTGAAGACTTCCGGCATCGGTGAGAACTAAACAATAGAAGCTGTTGGGAGAGGCTGAAGTATAAACTTCCATTTTGACTGAGGGGTCGTCTTTGGCTATTAAGACATCAAAAATTTTAGGCTTTTTTTCCGCAAATTCGACTTCTACTACTTGTCCTTTGATGCTGATAACTTTTCCTGTAAGCATGGTTAATTTACCCCCACAATACGGATCCGGAAACGGTTTCTAATTGTTTGCGATTTTGAAGCATGTGTTTGAAGCGGGTTTTTTGGCGAAGGAGCTTCTTGCCCTCTTCTTCAATGTGGATGAGAGCTTCTTCCATGGCATTGACGCGGGAGGCGTGACGGGCAAGCTGATTTTCTAAAAGAGTTTGGCTGAACAAGTTGGCCATGATTTGGGATTCAAAGAAATTGAAAAGTCTTTCCAAAGACGGTTCAAAAATGAAGCGATCTTCTCTGCGGGTGGGAGAAGCTATTTCAGTTTCAAAGATGTCTTCACCGGTGATGCTTGTTGCTATGGGATTTTGGCGAACAACATTGTTGAATTTTCCATAGTAGACATATACTTTTTCGTATTGCAGAAACCTTTTTATTAATTGTCTGATGTGTTCTATTTCGACATTGGTATCGGGCATTTCAAAGTATTCAAACTGCTTTCCGGTTTGGGCATTTTCAAACATTTCCTTTCCGGCCCGACCGATAATTAAGAGATCTGATTCACCAAGTTTATTCCGTCTGATGTCGTCTATAAATAACCGGTAAGTTTTTTGGGTGACGGAGCCATAAAGTTTTCCGTTTGAGGATAAATATACCAAGAGCGTTTTACCGGTTTTTTGCAAGCTAGGCAACAGTGTTTGGTTGCCTACTTTTCTGCGGGAAAGTAGATCCTTGAACTCTCTTAAATATGAGGCTTTGAGGTCAACAAAAACATCGGAAAGGTCTGACAAAAAATCTCTGGTATGAATAACCGAGTCTTTGATTTTTTGCATTCTGACTACGGCAATTTCTTCGTAGCTTTGGGCGAGTTCTTTCAAGCTGTTAAGAGCCTGAAGTTCCTCCAGAATAACTTTTCCTTGAATCATTTAAGTAAGTTTTGAGAAAGCAATTAATTGGTCTTTACTATTTAGGATATTTTGGTTGAAACCTTTAAGGTCGTTGGTCTTCATCAGACTGTCAAAAAACTTTTTGGTTTCCGGCTCGGCACAAGCTTTAATCATACCCTTTTTGGTTTGATCCATCATTTGTTTATTGTCGATGAGGTCTTGAAGGATCATGGACATGAGGACTAACTGAACTACGTTTGGAATAGTTTCTTGATATGGCTGGTTAAAAAATTTGTAGACTAAATCTCCCAACAGAAGATTCTTTTTCACCTCACTGGTTAGTTCCTGGCCGAAATGAGATAAATTCTTAAGCTTGTCGTAACGAGTTAAAAATACAGTGAGAGTTTTGTTCATTTCCCTGGCCAGCTTGTTGAGAGTTTGTCTACCAACACGAGTAACGGAAAGGGGAATGTTAACTGCCGGACGCATTCCTTGGTAATAGATGTTGCTATCCAGATAGATGTGGCCGTCAGTGATACCCATAACATTGGTTGAAACGTATCCGGTTAAGTCGCCTTCGATTATTTCTATAACGGGCAAGCAGGTAATTGAGACTTCACCGACTTTAGGGTGTTTAAAATTACCCGCCCTTTCCAATAGCCGGGAGTGAGTATAGAAAATGTCGCCAGGATAAGAATCTCTTCCGGGAAAGCGTCTGGCTAAAAGAGATAGCTCCCGATAAAACTTAGCATGAGTTGAGAGGTCGTCTAAAATGACCAACGAATGAATTCCCTGATCTCTGAAATATTCCGCAATTGCCATTGCTGAGTATGGAGTTTGGTAGATCAAGCTGGGGGAATCGTAGGCACTGGTTGCAATGATAATCACCTTATCGGTGATTTTTTCTACAGCTAAAAATTCCTGTAGTTTTTTAATATCACTTTTTTTCTTGGCAATTGCCGCGTAAATAGCTACGACACCCAAGTTGACTTGAGTTTTGATGGTGGTCATAAGAAGAGAGGTTTTACCTGTTTTTCTGTCGCCAATCACCAATTCTCGCTGCCCGCGTCCTAGAGGGACGAGTAAATCTATGAGGGATACCCCGGTTGATAGGGATGTGGCTATCTTTTGACGGCCGGAAATATCTATGGGTTTGGCGTCAAGGCTTCTGGACTGTTTTGGTTGGACGTAGCGGTCTGCCGGGTCTAAGGGGACACCCAGTGGATCAATGGTGTGACCTAAGAGTTCTGGGCCTACAGGAATTGATACAAGTTCGTCTGTTCTGGTGACCTTGGCTCCGACTTGAATAGGTTCATGGGAAAAAATTCTGGCCTCGACTTTTCCCCGGGTAATACCGAAGACTTCACCCTTCTGGCCATTTTCAAAAAGGACAACCTCACGTGTTTTAACGGACGGCAAGCCTTCGATGAAAACAATGGGGTGACTGACTTGATACACGACACCATATTCTCCTGTTTTATGTAGATAATGAGTGTAGGATTCCATACGATCAAGCGGGGGAGGCGGGGAGGGTGGGGCCAGACTGGCTATTTAAAAAATCTGACAACATTTGATTAAATTTTGATTTTGCAGAGAAGTCGTGAAATTTACCATTGCTGGTGATTGACGCTCCGGCAATTAAAGAAGGGTCGATTTGGATGTCTATAAGGACCTGATGATTGGTATTTAAAACAAACCAGGAAGAAAACTCTTTTAGTATTGTTTCGTCAGGTTCGAAGGCCAGTGAAATGGTGACGGTAGGCAGAGCCGAAGCTTTTTGACAAATTTTGTTCATGAATTCCTGTAAATCCGAGTTGGATTCGATGCTTATCTCGTTATCGCGTAAAAGGGCCATGAATTTGTCTTTTTTTAGAATGCCGAACTGTTCCAAGAGGGCTTTTTGCAAATCAAAGTCCGTTTCATAGACAGATTGAGACACCGTAGCTAGCCGGGAACAAAAATCAGAAGACTCGGCTTTGGAAGTGAAAAAATCAGACAAATCTAGCGTTTCCATAATTTAGTCAAAGGCGCCAGCTTTTTTGGCTTTTTCTAAGGACTCGAGGACTAAGGAGCGATGATCTTCTAATGAAAGAGAACGGTTGAGAATTTCGGGGGCGGCTTTTTGAACGATACTGGTGACCATCTTTTCGGTTTGAGCTAAGCGGGCGGTGCGGTAATCTTCTAGTTGTTTTTCCAAAACAGGTAATAGGTTTTGGTGAAACTGCTGAATTTGAATCTGAAGATCATTTTTTAATCCCTTAACTATTTCCTGAAAGTCAGTAGTTGATTGAGCAGAGAGTTGTTTTAAGGTTAATTGGTAGTTGGAAGTGAAGTTTTTTGCCGTGTCCATGGCTTCTTTTTGGATGTCGACTACCATGAGCTGGAGAGCGCGACTGACCTCGTCTTTGGCCGATTGACTGACGTGTCGGGCGCCGGCGATGATTTGATCAGCTTCAGCTGTGGCGTCCTCCAATATTTTTCTTTCTTTGGCCAGGGCGGTGTCGACTATTTGATGATAATCCGCGTCAACTTTGCCTTCTCTTTTGTCGAGTTCAGCTTCTTTAGCCCGAAGTTTAAGGAAGTAATAACCGATAAAGAAGAAGATGGCCAGATCGGCGACGACCTGAATGATTTGGAGGGGCAGGGTGGGCATGGTTACTAGGTTATTTTACCTTAGAGTCGCAAAATCAAAAAGGCGATAATTAATCCAGACAGGACGATAACAACTACGACAGAGATATTGAATACTATACCCACGTAAATAACTTTGTGGGCAGAGGGATTTCGGCCCAGAGCCTCGACACCCTTGGCTGCGGTGCGACCGAAAGTAAGAAAACCGAGAACGAGTGAAAAAACAAGTACAGCAGCAGCAACAATATATTTAAAAATAGGACCAGGACCTTCTTTGGTGGGAATGAGGGCAATTTTTAGTATGTCCGAGAGTGAACCGGGAAAGGGAGATTTGGAGTTGAAGTAGTGCAAGTTTAAATCGACGGCGATTTTGTCGATTTCTTTGGGATCGGTCGTGGATGAATCTTCTTTGGCGGTTCCCAAAACATAGCCTGATTTGGTGGCTTTGACAGCCACACCTGGGGTGGTGGAAGAAGTTAATAAGTCACCTTTTTTGATGGGTCCGGACTGGCTGCTGACGAGCATGTATACTTCACCGCTGGAGATAACCGGAACAGCGCTATCAGAACTGCTGCCGGTGGTATTAAAAATAATAGCGGCATCGCGAGCGACTACTCCAAGAATCTGAGAATCGTAAGGTGTGGCGCTCAAGATGGCTCCATGATCAGATGAGGCAACAACGTGACCGTCTTTTAGGTCTGATTCTGCTGAATAGACCATTCTGGCTACACCCAGGGTGGCAGCCCCTTCCATTTTTCCAGAAGTGGTGGCGTCAGTTTGAGCTGAAACTAAATTAGGAGTACTTAATATGATGGTTAATCCAAGCAGAAGTGAAACTACCAAATGCATGAGATAACTATATCAGGGAGTGGTGTAGATTAGATATGATCCGAGGTGGGCGAGTGGAGTGTGGGAGGTGATCCATTTGGAAAGTGGAGTGCCAAAGGATATGTTCTCTTCAGCAATAATGAAAGTTGGGGGACCATTTGATAACTGATTTACAAGGAGTTGTTCCTCTTGCAGAGTAAGATAACCTGGCCAGAGAATTAGATGGGGGGTGATGGGGAATAGATCAAGAAGAAAGTATAAAGCCGGGGAAAATGGATAGATAAACACAGAAGAGATTTCCGAGTGGGAAGAAAAATATGTATGAAGAAGGTTAAGGTTTTTTGCCATGAAACGGTCGGTTTGAATAAAACCCGCCCTGGGTGGAAGTAGGAGCTGATTTTGAGCAGAGTAGGGAGGGAAATAACGATAGTAATTGCCGTTAAAAGTTAGAAAAAAACCTTCAAGGATGATAATAAAAATCAAGACGGTGGTTACCAATTTTGATATCTTATGAGAAAGATATTGGTGGGTAAAAATATAAGAGCTAACTAGGACCAGGGGGAGGAATGGGTAAACATGGAGAAGGTCAGATTGGGGCAGTAAGTTGGTAAAAAAACCCACAAAAGGCAGCAGCAGGACCAGGAGTTTTGGGTGGTGAGACTTAAGATAGGAAAAGCCAATAATTACACCGATAATAATTGGAAAATAGTACGGTAAAAGCTTAAAAAAGCCGGTTAATTGAGTAAGAAATGTAAGCGGCGGATACGATGGAGGATAAATGGTAAATAACCTGGCGCCAAAGCTTAGAAAATAGAAAAATTGATTAAGATGACTTGTTCGCAGAAAGAGGTAGTAAATCCAAACGAGACAGATGGAAAGCCAAGATGAGTTGAGAATAAAAAGTGAAACACACAACGCGCGATTTTTAGGTAAGGAAATATAATAATATAAATTTGTGGCAATTGTTAAGGTAAGCCCCACATTTTGTTTGGTGGACAAGAGACTTGCAAGGATAAGGCCAATGAGCCAGGGAGACTTTTGGGAGAGAAGAGCGGGCATGAGAAGCAACGTTTCAAATACGACCCAAGTAACCGGGGAGGCGATATTGGAAAGGGGAAACCCCAAACTGGCAAAAACCAGAAAAGCGAGTATCTGGTGAGAGGCCTTTGATAAACCAAATTTATTCATTATTTTGATACTGAGTAGAAATGAAGATAGATATACTACAAGAGCGGTTGTTCTGGAGATTACCAAAGAAGTGCCGAAAAATTTAAAGATCAGAGCCAGGGAGTATGGAAAAAGTGGTGGGTATTGATAGAAGAAGTCAGAATATGGCTGTAAACCTGCATTAATAAGCCAGGATGGAGTTACAAAATAACCTTCGTCTGTTAACGCTATCCCTTTGTTTAGGAAAAATAAGTAGTAAGATCCCAAAAGAGTAACAAAGGCTGCGGTCAACTTCATGATTAGAAATCCAGACCCCAAAAAAATTTGCCCAGCTGCATTAAAAACTTATTCCAAAGGTTGGACTGTCGATATTTTAAGTAGCGACGCCGTTTAAAATCGTCAGCTGATCCGGCAATGGGCGGATCGATCCAGCAGGAAATGATTACCCATTGGCGGGTATCATTTTGTTTGGCTACTACAGTAACAACAGAAGATTGGTGTCGTTTTTGGTAGATAGTAGAACCGTCTGCCCGTGGTAATGATCGGTCAGGGTATTGGAAGGTGGTCCAGGCAAGTTTTTGAGTAAGCCCCCGATCTGAAAGTCTTTTTAACGCGTGGTTGGTCCAGATTGCATGGCCATACACCCGGCTTGGCATAATTTGTAGTATACCAGTGGTATCATAAATAGGCACATGCGGAATCCAATTAAGGTGTCGTTAAAAACCGAAATAGCTTCACTTTTAACTTTAGCGGTTGGGTGGACAACTGCGTGGTACTTTTATATAAAGTTTGAGCCTCAAGTGGCCACACATTGGAATTTTGTCGGGGAAGTGGATGGCTACAGTAGCAGTGAAGTAGGGGCATTTTTGATTCCAATAATAATGGTTTTGATGTACGTGATGTTTCTGGTGCTGCCGGCAGCTGATCCTAAAAAAAATCACTATGCAGCGTTTGCTAAGCCCTATGTAATTTTTAAAACTACCATCTTAGGGCTCTTGCTTTTGATTCATCTAGCAATGGGTGCTTATAACGTCGGATATCCGATTGAAATAGGTAAGACGGTGCCGATGGTAATAGGTATTGCGGTGGTGATTATGTCAGGGTGGATGGGGAAACTAAAACAGAATTGGTTTATGGGAATAAGGACACCATGGACATTGTCGTCGGAAAGGGTGTGGGATAAAACGCATCGAATGGGGAGGTGGGCATTTTTGGTATTTGGGGTATTGGTTCTTACTGCTCCTTTCTTGCCTGAAAAGTTGGGAATGGTCTCGTTTGCATTTGGGGTACTATTGGTGACGGTGGGCTCGATGGTGTATTCGTATTTGGTATACAGGCAAGAAGAAAAAAGCAAATAAATACTTTGATGTTTCTGATCACAAAAATATTGTGTGTTTTTATGGCTCTGGTTTAAGATAAAATGAAACCATGAAGACTTGGCAAAAAATAAAGAATGATCCCAGGCTTTTGGACAGGTATTTGATGAGAGAAAAAGTGATAGATAAAATTAGGGAATTTTTTAAAGAGCAAGGCTTTAAGGAAGTGCAAACGCCGATTTTGGTTCCGACGCCCTCTGCAGAATCCAACTTGGAAGTTTTTGAAACCAACTTAAGAACTTCTGCCGGTAAGACCCGGCAAGGGTTTTTAATAATGAGCCCGGAATACTCAATTAAGAAATTACTGGCAGCGGGGATTGGAAACTGTTTTGAAATTACTAAATGTTTCAGAAACGAAGAGGAAATATCACCGGCTCATAACCCTGAATTTACGATGCTGGAATGGTACCGGGTAGGCGCGGATTATAAAAAAATAATGGAGGATTTTGAAAATTTAGTAGTGAATATTGTTGGAGGTGAGTCATTGATGTATCAGGGAGAAAAGTACGATTTAAGTTTGCCTTGGCCCAGGATAAGTTTTGAAGAGGCATTTTTGAAATTTGCCGGTAAAAAAATAGAGGATGTTTCCGATAATGATTTTTATCAACTGTTTTTTAATGAAGTGGAGCCAAAGTTGAGAGACGGCGGGCGACCGGCTTTTGTGTACGATTATCCGGTATCGCAAGCGGCGTTGGCGAGAAGAAAGGTGAGTGACCCGAGATTTGCGGAAAGGTGGGAAGTATTTCTAGCGGGATTTGAACTTGGCAACTGTTTTTCTGAGTTAACTGATCCAGTTGAGCAGCGAAAACGATTAGAAGGGGATTTGATAGAGAGAAAGCGATTGGGGAAAACAGAATATGGAATCGATAAGGACTTTATTGCGGCCCTAGAAGCGGGGGTGCCGGAGACGGCAGGGATAGCTGTGGGGGTAGACAGGTTGGTAATGCTAGCTGCAGACACAGCGACTGTGGCTGAGACGATGTTTTTTCCGGCGGGAGAAATGTTTGATTTAGAGGCCTAATTTAGGGTAAAATCAGGATATGGAGACTATAAACGGGGGAAATATCGCCAAGGGCATATATATAATGTACAAGGGAGCGCCGCATTTTGTGACCAAGGCTGAGTATATGGCTCCGGGTAAAGGAACTCCGATTATGCGGGTAAAGATGAAAAACGTGCAATCAGGAGCGGCTACGGAATTTACTTTTAAGACAAATGAGTCTGTGGAAGTGGCCGATGTGGATAAAAAGGAAATGCAATATCTGTACAGGGATGGGGACGAGCTGGTGTTTATGGATCAAAAAACTTTTGACCAAGCCAGTGTGCCGTTGGATTTGGTGGGAGAACAAGCAGGCTTTTTGATGGCAGATATGAAATGTTGGGTGCTGTGGTACAACGAAAAAGCTATCGGAATTTCCCTGCCACCGCATGTGAATATGAAAGTGCTGGATGCTCCGGAGGCGATTGCCGGCAATCGGGTAAATGCTCCAAAACGATTGGTTAAGTTGGAGACGGGGGTTGAGGTGCTGGCGCCATTGTTTATCAAAACCGGGGATTCAATTACGATAGACACCACTACTGGGGAGTATTTGTCCAGGGTGGTAGAATAAATTAACTGGTATATGAAAGGATTTTTAGAATTTGTCAGGGAGCAGGGAGTGATGGGCTTGGCTGTGGGTTTTATCCTGGGAGGTGCGGTATCAAAGGTGGTAACGGCTTTGGTGACGGATATAATAAACCCGTTATTGGGCATCGTATTGGGAGCAACCAAAGGACTAACTTCAGCATATTTTCAGGTGGGTCCAGCCAAAGTTATGTATGGGGATTTTTTGAGTGTTTTGATCGACTTTATGGTGATTGCTACGGTCGTGTATTTTGGAGTGAGGGGATTGGGCTTGGATAAGCTGGATAAGAAGAAATAATTGATTGACAAGCGATCTGACAACGAGGTATTGTTTATTAAGTGAAAAAACTTTGGTGGGTGGTGGTTTGTTTGGTAGTGGCTTTGTTTCCGGCAGTAGTACAAGCTGACGGAATGTTGATTTCCCCACCCCATAAACCGATGGTGGAGACCGGACAAAAAGCAGTGATTTGGCATGATGGGAAAAGGGAGACCTTGGTGTTATCGACGACTTTTCGGGGGGAAGCGGAGGATTTTGCCTGGATAATTCCAGTTCCTAATAAGCCCGAAGTAACTTCTTCTAAGGATGAACTGTTTACAGCTTTGGATGACTATACCAGGCCAAAGTATAACAATCGGTACGATTCGGCAATGCCAATGATTGGAAGTGTGTCCACTGTGGGTATGGAAGAATCAGGAGTGACGGTGGTGGAATCGAAAAAAGTGGATGTTTACGACATCACGGTATTAGAAGCTGTCGACGGTAAATCTTTACGGGAGTGGCTGACCAAAAATGGATATGAATATCCCACGAACAGGGATTTGTTACTGCAGCACTATGCTTTGAAAAGATGGTTTTTTGTGGCGGCTAAAATATCAACCGAAGCGTTGGGCTATATGGGGACGTCACTACGAACGGGACACATGACTCCTTTGATGATTTCCTTTGACAGTGAAGGAATTGTGTATCCTTTAAAGATTTCCGGTCCGGGGTCAAAATACAACGAAGCAGATAAGTTGGCTGCCTATGGATTTGAGATGGGCTCAGAAAAATGGAGTGGGGGGACGGTAATAGCCAAAGACGCTTGGCAGGGGGTATCGGTTTATCGGTTGACGGTGCCAAGTTATGGAAATGCTGAGCTTGGTAATGCGATGGGGTACAAATCAATCAGTGGTTTGAAGACGGGAGTAGATTATGTGTTTTCGGCTTATGTAAAAGCCAAACCAGGAGCATCCGGCGAAGCCAAATTGAGAGTGTCTGGAGGGGGGATAGAACGGATGTCTAATGTTGTGGATTTGGCGACTAATGATGAATGGAGAAGGTTGCAGGTAGTGTTCAGGCCGACAAGCAGCAGTACCCCAATGTTAAACCTGATGGTTGAGGGTTCACCCAAAACTGAAGTGTATTGGGACGGGATTCAGTTTGAAAAAGGGATAGTTCCAACGGCTTTTGAAGAGGAAGTGCTGGATTCAACCACATCACAGATTGCTAATGAAAGTGTAAATATTATTTTGTATGTGTTTTCGAATCACAAAAAAACGGTTCCGGGATTCAGCGTTGGATATGCCGGAGATGTATCGGCAAAGGAAATTCAAAAAATGGCATATCAGGATGATGGCACTCCGTGGATGAAAACAAATAAGAAAATGTATTTGACCAAGCTTTCTCGGAGCATGACACAAGCGCAAATGACGGACGATTTAATTATCCGGGACGCAGAAGATAATGATGCTGTCGGTGGTGGTCAGGCCGGACTGGGTGATGGCTGGGGGAGAACCGTTTTGGTTCTGGGTTTGCCTTTGGGACTGGAAATTGGGGGGATTTATTATTTCTGGTATAGTAGATTAAGAAGAAAGGAGAAACAGAAATGATCAGCTTTTTAATCTTTTTGGGAGTTTTGGTGTTTGCCGTAATTGGATTTATAACAATCTTCAGGCCAGGGAGTTCGGCTAAGAAAAAAATCGGGGACGGATATTTTTACTTTATGGCTTTCGTGTCGATGATGGTTTTATATTGGGGGTTGTCGGATTTGGTAAGGATCATCTTAGAGAAAGTTTGGTTGGGCGGAATATCTCCCAGCACTAACTATCGCTACTCCGGTTCCGTGACTTATGCTCAGGAGCAGTGGTTAAGAGGACTGTCGTTGAGAGTGTCGGCCATTATGGTGAGCTTGCCGATGTGGTTTTTCCACTTACATAAAGCGATAAATAAGTCCAAAGAAGAGATTGATGCTTTAGGGAAAAAAGCATATTCATATGCTTTTGTTTTAGTCATGGGATTGGCCAGCATAGGAATGTTGATCGGGGCGTTGTATTTGGGAGTTAACGCTTTGTTGGGAATTACTTTGAGTACAGGCGAGAAACAGTCGCTGGCTTACTTGCTGCCTTACAGTGTCGGATCACTGTCATTGTGGTGGGTGCATTGGAAAATGTGGCATGCCAGCCGATTGGAGGAAATGGTTGCGATTAAGACAGAGGAACAGGCAGCGAAGGTGGAAAGTGGAGTAAAATAATTGAATGGATTGGGTACAAGTATTGATTTTGTCCGTTGTCGAGGGGGTGACTGAGTTTTTACCAATCTCATCAACCGGGCACTTAATTTTGGCAAGTAAGCTATTGGGAGTGGCGCAAACGGAATTTGTAAAAAGTTTTGAAATAGTGATTCAGTTAGGAGCGATTGCGGCAGTGGCGTGGGAAAGTAAAGAGGCCTTTAGGTCATTTAAGTCGGTTAAAGCGATGATGTGGGCTTTTGTGCCCACTGGGGTGATAGGGTTTGGATTGTACAGGGTAGTTAAGACTTATTTGTTGGGAAATGCGGAAGTAGTGGTGTGGGCGCTTTTACTGGGGGGTGTGGGGATGATTATTTGGGAGAAGTTGCAAACCCGAGACCGCAAACTACAAATTTCAGAATTGAATATTAAGCAGGCGGTGTTAATTGGTGTTCTTCAGGCGGTGTCAGTAATTCCGGGAGTATCGAGAGCACTAATGACTATCATGGGCGGAATGATGATGGGACTATCCAGGATTGAGGCAGTTAAATTTTCATTTGTTTTAGCGATACCGACGATGGTGGCAGCTACAGGGTTGGATTTGGTGAAATCAGGATGGAGTTTTACAGCGAATGAGTGGTTAATTTTGGGAGCGGGATTTGTGGGGGCTTACTTTTCAGCCTGGGTAGTGGTGAGGTGGTTGATTGGATATGTGCAAAAGCACAATTTTATCTCCTTTGGAATTTATAGAATAGTTTTAGCGTTAGTGTTTGGACTATTGATTTGATGCGGAGGGATTACTGTTCGAAGCAGTAGAGGGAGCGGGTAAAAGTACAACCTGCGGAGCCGTAATTAGTCCAGCGATATGTGATTTGAGTTGGATCACCACAAGCCCCCGTAAGATTGGTAGTGGAAGTTGAGGTCCAGTCATAGCAACTGCTTGACTGGGGCAGGTTAACTTCTCCGCTAATGGTGGTGTTAGTCCAGACAAAATTGGAATTGTTTGTGGTGTTTAATTCGGTGATAGTAATCGGGCTTTGGAGACTGCCATCAATCAGATCGTCCCAATTGTTGGCTATCAAGGTCCCATCTATGCGTCGATAGGGAGTGGTGGAATGGGCAAGTCGGCTGGCAGCAGAGATACTATCACCACTAATCCAAGCTTTCCAAACTCCCCCAAGGTTGGCAGTGTTGGCTCGGGCCTGGCATTTGGCATCGGCTCCAGATAACCCACCCAAATTACCTGTATAGGTAGTGGAGGTAATAAAGGCTCGCTTGCTTGTTGTGGGTATGGGAGAGGGTCCGATAGTGGGAAGAGGTGCGGGAGTGGGGGTTGGTTGGGCCGGCAAAACAGTAACCAGGGCGGATCCGGTAGCTTTTTTCTTACAGTATTGGCCGATGACATAAATGTCGCCGGTACCTGGGTTAGCTGGAGTAAAAACGGCGGTTTGATTATCGGGAACAAGGTTGCCGATGGAATTGGATGAGCTAATGCCCCACTCGTAGAGTACACCTTTCCAGATGGGTAGCCCTTTGTTGTCGTAGGCTAAGGCTGACAAATAGATGGGTTGGCCGTTGACAGTGGTGGAAGCTTGACCGGGATGAATCCGGACGCTGGCAATTTTAGTTGAGCAGGGGCGGGCAAAAAAAGCAGCTTGGCCAGACATGGATTGACGAAGCATGACAGCACCGACACCCAGGGGGAGAAACCCAACTAATATCAGAAGTGGGATGAGTGGTTTAAGTGATTTTTTAGAAACAGGGGGTGGGGCTGCTGTGGGAGGGATCTCAACGGGGGGCGGTTGGACAGATGAGGGTTCTTCCATAAAAATAGTATACACCCATTAGCGGGTGGTGGCGTCTTTGAACATCTGGATGATGAAGCGGGCGACTTCGAAGATGGCGTGCATGGTTATCTGTATGGCTCTAGCTAAAACTCCGGGGGCTGTTTTTTTGACGTAGGTCAATATTT
>Ga0208375_1002020_pt1 | contig 20205 bp, 20 predicted proteins | sample RifOxyD1_FD_184038 | JGI IMG/M metagenome (GOLD analysis project Ga0208375, IMG submission 184038) | Soil microbial communities from Rifle, Colorado - Rifle Oxygen_injection D1 (SPAdes) | ecosystem: Environmental > Terrestrial > Deep subsurface > Rock core/Sediment | place: Rifle, Colorado... | reverse complement strand
ATTCCGGGGCTAATGAAAAAGCAGATGGCAGGCTGGAGAATGCTTTTTTACGGAACTTTGGTAGGAGGACTATATTCTTTGGTTTCATTTAACATAATAGGATTTATTATTGGTACCGGTTTGGGTTTGTACTTTGTGTATCAAATTAAGAGCTATTACAAGTAATTCGTTATTAGGAAGTTGTAAAATTTTTAAATTGCCCCCCTGTTGGTTTGGTGCAGATTGTTTGATCTTGGCTGAGGTAGGAGAGTACTGATAAACTATTAAGGTATGAACTTTGAGTAGTTTTAGGGGCGGTGGATTTGCTAATTTTTCGCTCGTATTATTTTTTTAAAACAAGCGATTTTTGTCCAGTGTTTAGCATTTTTTTTGCAAATTGTATGAGTTCTCGATCGCTTAATTTATGAATGATCTCATACAGTGACGAACACTTTCTGAGATGGGGGATTGTGGTGTATGGTTTAATTTGTTGTAGGATAAGCGATTTGCGTTTATCTGATCGAGTAAGGCAGGAAATAGTCTTGTCAGTTTTTATGAAGGTACAGTGGGATTGCTTTGTTTTATATTTTTTGAATCTCCAATCTACAAAACCTTCTTGATTTACAATGTCAATAACGCCTGATGGACCTTCCAGGACATGAGTCGAATGGTACCAGTGTTTGGGTATAAACATAAATTCTCCAGGATTGAGATCGCAGTAATAACCGTAAACTTTGTTTGCGGATTCGGTTTCGATGTAAATTCTTACTTTGCCAAATAACCCTTGGAATAGTTCCACTGCGTTGTTGTTTACATGTCCTTTGGATCGATTAAGTTCATTACCCGGTAATAGGGTTTTGTTATATACCGTCAAGTCTAGTCTCCATCTATTTAGTCCTAGAGTGTAGATTTCGTCATTGGTGAGATGAAGTTTAGAAAAGTATTTGTTGGGGATAATTCGTTGGTCGTTACCTCTTATTCCGTAAAAATGAAGATACATGATGGGGTTTACAGAAGGTACAATAGGCTTTTTCCAGGCTCGGTGAGCGTGAATTTTTGATAATTCTGAATAAGGAACGGGTCGGCCATGAAAACTGTGTTTTTTTTGACATAATTCCCCCTTCGTAAATCGATTTTTGGTTTTCAAGCTAAGCTTTACTGAGGAGTAGAGGTTGACTTGACGCTCCATAAGCTCGAATTATACATCTTATAGTATATTTTGCATAGTTGGGAATGTCTGTGGAGCCATTGTGGGTGGATAAGAAAGATGTCAAATTGTTGATTGTTGCCGGAATAAATTATCCAGGCTGGGCAAAAACGTGCTTATTCAAAGGTGACTTTTGAGCGTTAGTATGAAAAAGACGAGGTCGATGTACAAAAAATTGGAAAATATATTAAATGCAGTGGTTAAGCATATCAATAGGTGGAAGCCTAGTCTGGTTTTTTACTTGCGACGTTATAGTGATGTAGAATATGAAAGTTAAAATTGAATTTTACTCTTGAATTTGTGGCATGAGTTATAAGCCTGTTTTAGTTTTTGATTTTGACGGAACGATTTCTGATTCAGTTATGGTAATGATCGGTATCATCAACGAATTGGCGGGCAAGTATGGATTCAAAAATATAAACGATGTCGGATTGGCTGAGTTTCGGAAAATGGGTACGGAAAAAATGATCGAAGCACTGGAGATTCCGAGCGGGTTTCTAAATAAAGTAATGGAGGGAATTGGACAAGAATTATCGAATAAGGCAGATGTAATAAAACCCGTGAAAGGTATGGCTGAATTATTGAAAACGCTTAAACAAAGGGGATATCGCTTGTTAATAGTAACCACAAATAAGAAAGAAAATGTAGAAAAATTAATAAATAATTATCAGATGGCATATTTTGATGGAATTTATCCCGATGCGGGTTTACACGGAAAGAGTGGATCATTGTTGAGCCTAATACGGGATAATGGTGTGGCCGGATCTGGCGTGGTTTATATTGGTGATGAAACCAGAGATATTGAAGCCGGAAAGGCCTGCGGGTGCAAAACTATGGCGGTGGCTTGGGGATTGAATGGAAAAGAGGCGTTAGAGACAAAAAATCCTGATTGGGTGGTAGACAATCCAATGGATATACTGGAAGTATTTCAATAGGTTAATAATGGAATCGTAGTATTAAACCCGAAATCTGTTAGCTGTCCCACACGTTCATTTTTGGCTACGTAAAAATGATCAGTTGTCAGGCAGAATATAATTGGCTGAAATGGGGAGTCGTTTAGAGGGTGTTATTCCAAATGAAACCGAATCAGGCTCGCCTTTACATGAAACTGAATGGTTTCGAAACCTAGCTTGGAGTGATTTTCTCGATGTGGCGGCCCAGGTAAAACCATTATTGGAGAGAAATACTATCAGGTTGGGTATCGTGGGTGATCCGAATAGGAGCAAGTCGTTAATGGCCTGGGATTTTTATCAACTGGCACTGGCAGCTGGTTTACCTGCTTACCACTGCGATCTTGATCTGTGGTCTCCCTCACGGGGAGTATTTGAAGGTCTAAATACTTGGGAGAATAGACCGAAACGGAAAAGAGGGGAGGTAACTGACGAGGAGATAAGAAATTCGATAAACGGATTATCAGATTTGGGGCCAGGGTTGGTGGTGGTAGATTTTCCGGGCTTGGTTGATGAACCTTCACAGCTAGACAGATTGCGGGCGGTAAATTTGGCACTGATACTCGAGAACGGTCCTGAAGAGGGAATAAAGTGGTTGATGCCGTTAATAACGACCAGAACGCCCTTTGCGTGGATGACTACTTCACCAGGTTTGGGAGTAGAGGAGATAGAAGGGATTCGCGGGGGCCATAGCGTATACGGGATAGATAGGAATATTGACAGAATCCACATAAGTGAAGTGGTGGCGTTGACTATGATGCTGGAGTGGGTAGGTTCGGGGCAGTCTGATGCGCGACCTAATGAAGACCTTACATACAGGGAAGTGGAAGTTTTACGCGATTACAGGGAACAGTTTGGTCCAATTACAGCAGAAGACAGCACACTGAAGGCGAAGATAACGTTCAAGCCGTTTAGCTTTCGGCCGTATGGGAGTAGAATGTGGCGGGAAACGATAATCCATAAGATCGCACAACTCTATCTTTCATTGTATGGCAGAACCTGGATGACAGATAAAAAACAAGATGATTTAGATGGATACAAATAATTTTGAAAAGATAAATTTGGGAGAATTGTGAAGCCTAGTTAGGCAAACGGTAGTTGTTGATACAAATTATTAGTTATTCAAATCACATAATTTGTGATGCGTATGTTACAGAATCTGATCACTTTTTAGATTATGCTTCATATCACTAAGTTGGGGTTGGTAATTAACCTAACACTAAATAACTTATTGAATAAACAATATTAGGTTTAATTATTGCCCACCCCAACTTAGGACAAATATGTTCACTTCTACCTACGATAAACTAAACATTGAATTGCCGGCACAGGCTGATCGTCAGTGGAAATATTTGGTAATTGAAAAACGACTTTCAACTAATTGGATATCTAAACTTCTTAAAGGCAGTCTTATTAATTCATTTTGGTCAGTGTTTACATCACACATTAGTTAAGCAGAACATTAATAAAAGTAGGTGAAAAATAGATGACAACAATAGTAAACAATCCACCGCCAACGTCAGAGTCAGGGGGAAGTGGTTTTATGATCGGGGCCATTGTCCTGGTTGTATTTGTGTCCGTACTTTTGTATTTCGGTATACCGGTATTTAAAAGAATGGAGCCGATCCAGTTTAACGTACCTGCGCCTCAGGTAGTATTGCCAGGAAATATAGATGTTAATGTTACGCAACCGAAGTAATTCGGAACAAAGGAGGTGAATAGATCATGGGTATTATACTGTGGATAATTTTTGGAGCAATTGCTGGTTGGGTCGCGTCGGTTATAATGAAGACCGATTCCAGTCAGGGAACAATGATGGATATAATTCTTGGTGTAGTCGGGTCTGTGGTGGGAGGTTTGTTGATGGGGCTGGTTGGAAAATCCGGTGTTACTGGGTTTGATGTTTATAGCCTGATTGTTGCCGTGATCGGAGCGATTGTGATAATTTATTTGGGTCGGATGTTTCGGCTACGATAAATTCAGACTGACGAGGGTAAAAGAGGCCAATATTATGGTTGTGCTTTTTGGTGTATAATAGTGGTTGCACGCCGTTAGCAGGCTTAGTATGGATCAAAGTAAAATACTGGAATTTGAAGACTTTTATAAAAAGTTTTCTGTTCGTTCTTATAAGAAGGGTGAGATGCTTATCAGGGCTGATGATGATCCGCAGGGGATTTTTCGTCTAAAGAAAGGATATGTCAGGCAATATAATATTTCAAAGACAGGTTACGAACTGACTTTGCATATCCTGAAGCCTACTTCTTATTTTCCGATGGTGTGGGCAATTAACGGTACGCCAAACGTTTACTATTTTGAAGCTTTAACTCCAGTTGAAGTAGAGCGCGCTCCCAGAGATGAAGTGGTTAATTTTATCAAGGATAAACCGGCTGTTATTTTTGAGTTGATGAGTGAATTGGTAGAGGATTACGCGGAGTCGCTTACCAGAATTGAGCATCTGGTATTTAGTGATGCTTATCGAAGGGTAATTTCAGTACTTCTATATATTGCCAAACACTTCGGAGAAATAAATAAAAAGGGGACCATTGTTTATCACCGTTTTACACAACAGGATATCGCAACACTGGTTGGAGTAGCCAGAGAAACAGCGAGTAATGAACTGGTAAAACTTGAGAAAAAAGGACTGATCAGGCAAGTCAATCATTCAATAGTGTTTGATAGTATTGCTAAATTAGAGCTGGAATTATTATCGAACCGCGAAAAGTCGTAACTTGAATCACAAATAATCTGGTATTACGATCACACATTACATAGCTGGTGAGTTGCTGAGTATTTTTCATAACTTCAGTATCCTTGGTTTTGTATAAGTCTAAAATACCCCATTGTTTCAGTATCAGTTACCAAACTGATTTTCTTTATAATTGTAGCCGGTTTCGTCGGAGTATTTTTACACAATTGGTCTCTGTTCACTTCAGTCCACTGGCTGTCGATGTTTGTGATAACAGTATCCCTGGGACTATCTTTTCAGGGAATATTTACTTTAATGTGGATGCTTTTTGCTTGGGAAGATCCGGAAGAGTCCAAGAAGTATAAATCCCCAAAAAATTTTTTGCCTCCTAACGTTAGGTTTTCAGCATTGCTTCCAGCAAGACACGAAGAAAAAGTGATCTTTGATACCATAAAGGCGGTTTCCGATATAGATTATCCGGAGGATTTAAAAGAAATAATCGTATTGTGCCGCGGAGATGATGAAGAGACTATCAGGGAGGTAAATAAATCCATCGAAGGTCTAGGTAAAAACAATATACGACTACTGATATTTAATGATCTACCGATAAATAAGCCACATGGTCTAAATATCGGATTAAGAAATACCAGCCGGCAGGAAATTAATATCGATATTCTTTCTGATAAAAAATCTAACGATATCTATAACAGTAATCAAGTGATAACTATTTTCGACGCTGAAGACCAACCACATCGGGATATCTACAATGTAGTAAATACACTGATGACTTCAGAGCCGATTGACGTTGTTCAATCGGGAGTTCAGTTGATGAATTTCAGATCAAAATGGTTTTCATCCATAAATGTATTGGAATATTTTTTTTGGTTTAAGTCCGGTCTGCCGTTTTATACCAAAATAGGAAATGTTACGCCTCTGGGAGGGAATACGGTTTTTGTTAAGAAGGAATATTTAGATATGATCGGCGGATGGGATGAGAATTGTCTGACTGAAGACGCGGATATAGGTATCAGGTTGGTGAACAAGGGGGCAAGAGTGAGAGTTGTCTACGATGAGGAGCATGTAACAAGGGAAGAGACGCCGGAAAGCGTTCAGGAATTCATTAAACAAAGAACAAGATGGAATCAGGGTTTTTTGCAAATACTAATGAAGGGTGATTGGGTTCATTTACCCCAAATGAAGCAAAAGTTCATGGCTTTGTATACATTGATCGCACCGTTTGTGCAAATGATATTTCTATTGTATATACCAATCGGAACATGGATAGCATTGAGCTATAAATTACCCATGATAGTGTCAATGTTATCGTTTGTACCTTCGCTTCTGTTTTTATTGCAGATTACTTTTTACCTGGTGGGCATTTACGAGTTTACACGTGTGTATGGGATCAAATATTCGATCAGAGATTCATTGAATATTCTAATTGCATTTTTTCCGTATCAAATTATGTTGGCGATATCATCCGTGAGGGCTGTGCAAAGGCTGGTCTCCGGGCAATTATTATGGGAAAAAACGACGCACAATAACGCTCACAGAAGTATACCTTTGGGAGTACCCGCCTATGTTGAAGCGAATTAATAATAATCGGAAGGAAATCATATTGGTGCTAATAGTGCTGATTATTTCGGGATTGGCTCACGGATATAACATGTTCAATTTTCCGTATTATGAGAGCGATGAAGGTACTTATTTGTCCCAGGCATGGTCGTTGATTTCACTGGGGAAATTGGCCCCTTATACATATTGGTACGACCACGCTCCTGCGGGATGGATTTTTACAGCTATTTGGATTTTGGTCACGAAGGGGGTATTCACGTTTGGCTTTTCAATTAATTCGGCAAGAGTGTTTATGTTGTTAATTCATCTAGCTTCAACTTTTCTGACTATCCTTATTGCAAAAAAATTAACCAAACATATTTATCCCGGAGTAATTGCAGCCTTGATATTCTCTTTTTCCCCATTGGGTGTTTATTTCCAAAGACGGCTGTTACTGGATAATATTATGATATTTTGGATTTTGATGTCATATTATCTGATATTGGGGCCGGCCAGAAAACTAAGCCATTATATTGCAAGTGCAATTTTTCTTGGTATTGCAATATTATCGAAGGAGAATGCCGTATTTTTTATTCCCGGGCTGATTTATACGGTTTTCAGAACGGCCAGTGTTGTTAATAAACGATTTGCGATTGCCGGTTGGGTGATAGTGTTTGCTTCCATAGTCAGCATGTATTTATTGTTTGCTTATTTGAAAAGCGAGCTTTTCCGTATGGCACATTGTTGGGAGGGAACTTACCCCATGTCAGCCTGATCGAAACCCTGAGATATCAGGGTTCCAGGAGCGGTGGGTCAATTTTTAAACTAACAGAAAGCAGTTTTTGGGAGAACTTTTTTTTATGGATGAAGCAGGACTATTTTGTAGTTTCGTTGGGTATCGTATGCAATATATTGTTAACCGGAATACTGGTCTTTCGAAAAAAATATATATATTTTGGCTTAAGTCTTTTGGCAATATTTTTTTGGTTGTTTCTTGCCAGAGGGGGGATCGTAATCGAGTTTTATATTACCCCGCTAATCCCGATCTTCGGATTACTAATAGGAGTGACTATATACGAACTAACTGAGATATTCGGAAAAAAATTAACAGTCGAAAACAAAAATAATGTATTGAAAGTGGTATCGATCATCATTGTCATATTCTATCTATCATATGGTCAGGTCAGCAGGGCGTTTGCACAAAACAATAAGGGATTCTTTTTATATAAAAGCGATCAAACAACCGGACAAATCCAGGCGGTAAATTGGATTCGAGAAAATATAGATCGGGATGCGGTGGTAGTGGTCGATAATTATTGCTATTTGGATCTGCATAGTCTGAAAAACCCGTCGGGGATCGTTTTTCCTAATGCCCACTATTATTGGAAGGTCGATCAGGATATCGAGATTCGAGATAATTTAATGAAAAATAATCCTGAGTCGATTGATTTTGTTGCCCGAACTCCGCAAATGGCAACAGATCTATTAAAAAATATTTCACCACTGACTACACAGGCACTTCTAAACTCGAAGTTCGTTAAGGGTTTTAATACCGATGGTTGGGGAGTGGAAATTTGGGCGACTCGTTATCCTAGTAAAATATTAAGCAGGTCATGGGAAAGCTATAAACGAGTTTTTGTAAGAGACGGGAATCATTCAATAGATCCAAACCAAAGCAATAACACAACCTCGGAAGGACAGTCATATATCATGCTTCGATCCGTTTGGATGAATGATAAGTCGACTTTCGATAAAACATGGGATTGGACCAGAATAAATTTAAAAAATGAGAATGAGGTATTTGCTTGGAAATGGGGAAAAGGATCAAGTGACCAGGAGGGGGTATTGGATGTCGGTTCAGCTACGGATGCTGATACCGATATCGCACTATCCCTAATCTTTGCTTACAAAAGGTGGGGAGAGCAGGCGTATCTGGACAGTGCAAAAAGTTTGTTGGCTTCGATCTGGATTACCGATGTGAAGTTTTTTCGCGGTGCATACTACATAATACCCGGGAACTGGGCGATGGGGAATCGGGCTCTGACGATAAACCCTTCATACCTTTCTCCGTATGCCTATCGAATTTTTGCCCAAGTGGATACAGATCACCCTTGGGATCGACTGACAGATACAGCATATGAAATTTTAAAGGGTTGCATGACCTCACCGTTGTTTATCGGGGACAACCCTGTTAATTTGCCGCCCAATTGGTGTCAAATGGACGAGAACGGAGTATTTAGCCGGGCAGAAGAGTCCGGTTTGGAATCTACGGACTATTCGTATGATGCAGTCAGGACTATGTGGCGTCTGGCCCTGGATTTTAAATGGAATTCGGAGCCGAGAGCGAAGGAATTGTTGGACCTGAGCGGTAAGTTCTTACAGGATAAGTGGAGAAATGACGGAAAGATTCTGGTCGGATATACACATAATGGTGATCCTTGGGAGGAATATGAATCAGTGCTGGGGTATTCAATGAGCCTGGTCAATTTCTCCATAACTTCTTTTGAGATGGCAGACCAGATATTCAATGACAAAATTATGGATAAGTTTTATGAGGATTTTGATATGAGGTCCAGCTATTGGGAAGATTCGAAGAACTATTATATTCAAAATTGGGCTTGGTTTGGAACCGCCCTGTATAGCGATAAGTTACCAAATCTGTGGAGTAGCAACTAAACCTAGGATGATTAACGATATTTAGGCAAGTTACTATCTCAAGTTTTTAATTTGAGTTGAAGAACAAGCTTTTGGATTTACAGAAAGTCCGGAACTATTGCTAAAAGGATGAGGAATGAATTTCGGTGAATTACTAATTACAAACACTCTGGCTGGATAGTGAAGATGCCAATAATAGCTGTTGAAAGTAATTTAATTGTATTTAATAAAATTACTTGGATATTCCATATCCAAGTAGGTAGTCGCGGAGGTCTATTTTTCCCATTTCGCCTCGAGATCGTGTGGATTTGACGTAAAGCCGATTCATATCCTCAGCTAGTTCGGAGGAAATAATACCGGCCTGGGAAAGAGCATTGGCGAATTCTTTGATTGGGGTCTTGTGAAACTTGATAAGCCAAAATGCCCAGGAGCTAAAGAAAAAATCCCGAAATCGCATGGAAATGTGAGTGTTGTCAAAATTCATCAGGTCGGATATTGAGGCATTACTTTGGGTGACATAGTAGTCAAAAAGACGATCATTGGTGCGGGTTGCCTGGAAAGCCGGAGTTGACATAAATAAAATTCCGATAGCCGTTGTTTCTGGGTAGAATGGTGAGTACGTTTTAATTCTATCTAGTGTTTGGGCAGCTTCGTCGACGGAGCGGAAACCGTCACCCAGAAGTAATCCTGGGGGCAGATCTTTCAGTGGGCCCATTTCAACCCGCAATACGGTCGCCGGAGTGGTAAATGATCTTCCTTCTTGGACAACTTGAATTTCAATCTCTTGGCCTGAACCGAAACGATAACGATTAGGGTTTTGGGGATCAAATTTCCGAACAGTAGCTATTTTTTTATTATCGGTAAACCAATTTCGGGGATAGTCACCAAAAAACCTTAGTTGCTCTTTTCTTGACGGCGGGTTCACTAAAATCGGATTGTATACTCGATATTATCAATTTACAATAAGATCGGAATATAAGAGAAGATAATCACAGGTATTGCTGGGAAAATCAGCATACATGAAGGAGGCGACATTGCGTTAGGGGGGATTTACCCTTTTTGACTACAGGTTGAAATGTTTTCATGGAAATAGACACTCAGCACGCTGTCCCAACTTTTAAATTTGAGTTGAAAAGCAAGCTACCGGATTCTTTTGCGAAGTGGTGGTGGAAAGAATGAGCTAAATATATTATAGGTTGTATTTTAGGTCTGTTCGGGTTAAAATAGGCTCTGAAAAAAGATGACAAAAGAAGTTTTACTTATCACGCAAATGGGAAATGCGTATTTTGAACAGATCAACCCGTTTGATACGGTGCAGCGTGCATTGCGGGACGGTAGTTTTCACGGAGTACCACATTTAGGAATAGGTATCCTTTATTCAGAGCTAGTGCAAGAAGGATACAAACCATCAATCGCCGCATTATCAAAAAAGGGAACAGAGGCTTTAGAAAGACATAGGGGGTTGGTGCTTATTTCAGCAATTGATAGAGGGGTGGATGATGCTTTGGAGATTATAAGAGCGAATCCTGACTTGGGGGGCAGGGTGGTTATCGGTGGTCAGGGCATTACTCCAATAGCCAATAGGCTAGCAGGGGAATATCCAAATATTGCTGTCTACTCAGGGAGGGCGGATTTTGATGTTCAGAGATTAACTACAGATTATGATAACGGCACTTTAGCGGGGTTGTATTGTAATCAAAATAAAGTAAATTTAGGAGGCTATTGCGCCCATCCATCATTGGACGAACAGGCAACTTACCGTGTACACCCCATATTTAACAGATCGTTAATCAAACCAATAGAAATGACATCTGGATGCAGCCAGAATTGCGAGTTTTGTCCGATTGCGGGTGAGAGGATATCCAAGAAGGATATGGCTACAGTGATAAAAGAAATTGAGATGATGAAATTAAGACCTAGTGATATCTTACTTTTTGTCGATCACAACTTGTTTAATTTGAATAAAAGGGAATTAAATAATTTATTTGATTATTTAAATTCTCGGAAGATCAAATGGGCAGGAGAGGGGACAATTGCGCAAATTGCCGACGATGAACAACTATTGGAAAAGATGGGTAAACATTGTGTTTCCTTTTTGGCAGGTTTGGAGGATTTGGACGCAAACTATGCAGGTTCCCCTGCAAAAACTAGACTTGTTGATAATTTTGACAAAATTCTGCAACAGATACGTAGGTATAAAATACCAATAAGCTGGTCTATGGTGATGGGATTGGATACGCATGATGAAGAAACATTTTTAAGAATGGCTGAATTTATTGATGAACATAAATTGAATGTAAATCTGCACATTATTCAACCTCGGAGTGGTAGTAAGTTTCAGCAACAACTAATAGAGGAGGGTAGAATGACTGAAACAGACAGTAGAGCCAGAGATAGGTGTCATTTGGTATATAAGCCAACTTTGATGAGCCGTGAAAAAGCATTGGCGGGATGTATGTGGTTAAAGCAACATGTGGGACTAACGGCAGTGGAAAGGTGGGTGGCAAATGCTGCCAATATGGGGATATTAAAATCTTCGACACTGGCTGGCATTGAATTATTAGCTGATGGATTAAGCGGTATGAGAATGGCGAAATTGTATTCGGAATTGGCAAAGGAAGTGACGTGGTTCGAACAAAAATACAGAAGTAGAACGGGAGTAGGTGCATAATCAGCATAGGGATACTGGGATATTCAGGACAAAGCACATTCTCAACCACCAGTAGACGGTTAGTTCTGATAAAATCTTATCTAACTTAATATGGAAGAATTAGAGCTAGAGAAGACGTATTTGGCCCGGTATTTACCCGAAGGACTTCTAAAAAGTGAAAATAAAGAATTGTTGGATATATATATTCCGAAAAGTGCAATACATCCGCGACTGAGAATTAGACAAAAGGGGAGTAAGTATGAAATAACCAAAAAGACCCCTTTGGTGGCGGGAGACGCATCGCAACACACCGAACAGACAATACTTTTGGAACAGGCCGAATTTAAAGCACTAGCCCAGACTACGGGTAAAAAGATACATAAAACCCGATATTTTTATAAAATTGACAAACATTCGGCTGAAATAGATGTTTTTAGCGATGACCTGGAAGGATTGGTATTAGTAGATTTTGAGTTTTCCACAGTTGAGGAAATGAATAGGTTTAAGATACCGGATTTTTGTTTAGCGGATGTAACCCAGGAGGAGTTCATAGCCGGGGGAATGTTGTGCGGTAAGAAATATTCGGATATTGAAGAACAATTAAGCAGGTTTGGATATAAAAAAATAGTAAAATAGGAGGATGGGGTTAGAAATTGGGATAGTCGGGTTACCAAATGTAGGAAAGAGCACTCTTTTTAATGCCCTGTTAAAAAAACAGGTGGCGTATGCGGCAAATTTTCCTTTTGCCACAATTGAACCCAATATTGGGGTAGTTCCAGTGCCCGATGACAGGCTGAATGTTTTGGCAAAGATCGTGGGGACTCAAAAAATAGTTCCGGCAACGATAAAGTTTGTTGATATTGCAGGTTTGGTTAAAGGAGCAAGTGCTGGGGAGGGGTTGGGAAATAAGTTTTTGTCGCATATCCGGGAAGTGGATGCGATTTTATATTTACTGCGTGATTTTTCGGATGAGAACGTGGTCAGAGCAGGATCAGAAAACCCGGAAGCGGATTTTGAAGTGCTTAGAACCGAATTAATACTGGCAGATTTGCAGACGGTTGATAGTTACATTACAAAAAACAAAATAAAAACTGGGGAAATTCTGTCGGTTCGAGACAGTCTGGCTAAAGGACAGGTGGGGCATTGTGCTGAGCTGCAGCTTCTTTGCAACAAGCCAGCTATTAAAGTGTTTAACAGTGACGAGAACAAATTAAAGGACTCGGATGGGGTTTTGAGAATTTGTGCCAAAATGGAAGCGGAACTAGCAGAACTATCTGAAGATGAGCAGAAAGCGTATTTGGCTGATCTGGGGGTGGAAAAATCTGGACTGGAAAAAGTTATTCAGGAAGCATTCAGGGTTTTGGGATTGTCTACGTTTCTGACTGCCGGGGAGATTGAGGCCCGGGCCTGGACGATTAAGAAGGGGACTAAGGCTCCGGAGGCTGCCGGAGTAATTCATACGGATTTTGAAAAGTATTTCATTAAAGCCGACTGTGTGAGTTTTGATGATTTTGTGGCCTGCGGAGGCTGGACTAAAGCCAGGGAAGCCGGCAAAGTGAGGCAGGAGGGCCGTGAGTACGTGATGGCTGAAAACGACGTGGTGGAGTTTAAAGTTGGGGTATAGCCGGTTGGCAGTTAACATTTGGGCGGAATTATTGTAAAATCCACCGGTATGACAAATAAGTATGATTTGACTTTGGTATTAAACGCCGAGGTTAAGGACGAGGTTAAAGACAAATTTGTGGATAAAACAGAGAAAGTTTTAAAAGCCTTGGACGGGTCTGTAGTCAGAACCCAGGATATGGGAAGAAAACAATTGGCTTATAAGATCAAAAACCAAAGCGAAGGAATATACCTGAACATGCAACTTGAGATGCCAGCAGCCTCCGTGATACAATTGGATAAGAAATTATCAGTAGACAAAGAAGTCTTAAGGTATTTATTGGTAAAAGTTTCTGAATAAAGATGTCAGCCAGATCGCTAAATAAAGTAATGCTAATTGGTAACTTGACCCGGGATCCGGAGTTGCGGTACACGCCTCAGGGAACGGCTGTTTGTACCATGGGACTGGCAACAAACAGGGGATGGGTAACCGATAACGGAGACAAGAAAGAAGAAACAGAGTTTCACCGCATCGTGGCCTGGAATAAGTTGGCCGAGTTGTGTTCACAACTACTGTTTAAGGGCCGCCGAGTTTATGTTGAAGGCCGACTTCAGACCAGACAATGGACCGGTCAGGACGGAAACGCCAGACAAGCTACCGAGATCGTAATTGAGGATATGTTAGTACTGGATTCCCGAAGACAGGGTGAAGAGGGAGTGGAGATGGCTCCATCCGAAGAATACGCTCCCATGACGCCTAATATTGTGGCGGCTGAGGAAGTAGTCGCACCTGTAGCGCCGGCACCGGCAGATGATGCGGCAGTTTCTGCCACTCCTAAAGCGAAATCAAAAGTTAAAGCCAAAAGCAGCGCGGATGAAGTAGCTGAAGATATCCCATTCTAATATGATGCAGAAACCCCGAAAAATTAAGGTTCCCAGAAATTGCTTTTTTTGTAATGAAAAAGTAGAGCCGTCTTTTAAGGAAGTAGCCAATTTATCCAGGTTTTTGAATGAAAGAGGCCGGATTGTAGGCCGGGACAGATCCGGAATGTGCGCCACGCATCAGCGGGGACTGGGAGAAGAAATCAAGAGAGCCAGGCATTTAGCTCTGCTTCCTTTTGTTTCTGGTCTGTAGTAGTATCAAGAAATGCGTTTTTGGAAGGTCGGGATCATTGTTTCGTTGATGGCATTTTGCGTTTGGGGCGGATATAAGATGGGGGAGCGGCAGTTAAAGCTCAGTTTTGCAAATTGGAAGCAGGTAACGGTAGTTGGCAGAACACCGCCTACCGGATCAAAAATAAGTGAAGCTGATTTTGCTTTGTTTTGGGAAGTTTGGGACCGAGTATCCGAGTTGTATGTGGAAAAATCGGATCTGGAACCGAAAAAAATGATTGACGGGGCTATTTCAGGAATGGTGTCTTCGTTGGGTGACCCTTACACCATGTATCTGCCGGTACAACAGAATAAAGAAACTAAGGAAGAATTGGGTGGGGCGTTTGAAGGGGTGGGAATTCAATTGGGGTATAAAGATAAGCAACTAGCAGTGATGACCCCTCTAGACGGCACACCGGCATTTAAGGCAGGTGTTAAAGCGGGGGATCTGATTTTAAAAATTAAAGATGAAGCCAAGGGGGTGGATGTGGTGACTTCAAAAATAACCGTGAACCAGGCGATGAAAATGATCCGGGGGACTAAGGGGACCGAAGTAAAACTGACGCTTTTCAGAGAAGGAATAGACAAACCATTTGAAGTGCCTTTGATTAGAGACACTATCGTGGTTAAAAGCGTGACGGCTGAATATGTGCCGGTGGACAAGAAAAATCCTGACGGTCAGAAGGTAGCAGTTATTAAATTGTCCCGCTTTGGGGACAGAACACAGGATGAATGGGCCGCAGCCGTATCGGATGTGTATGCAAACTGTCCTATAAAAGGGCCTAGTTGTCGCGGTTTAGTACTGGATCTAAGAAACAATCCCGGCGGATATCTGGAGCTGGCGGTTTATATCGCCGGAGAGTTTCTGAAGCCGGGCAAGTTGGTGGTAGAGCAAGCTTACGGCGACGGCAGCTCGATACTAAACAAAGTGGACCGAAACGGCAGACTAGTCGATATGCCGATGATAGTTTTGGTAAACGGCGGCAGTGCTTCGGCTGCGGAAATTTTGTCGGGATCAATACAAGACCATCAGCGGGCAAGGGTGGTGGGGGAGAAATCGTTTGGCAAGGGAAGTGTGCAAAAGCCGGAAGATTTCCCGGACGGGTCCGGAATTCATGTAACGGTAGCTAAATGGTTGCGGCCATCAGGCGAATGGCTGGATAAAAAAGGAATCACTCCGGATGTGATAGTGGAAAGCGAAGACGCAACGGACAGCGCCCAGATAGTTGAGGATAAACAACTTCTAAAAGCGATAGAGCTTTTAAAATAAACTTCCGGGTTGACAAATATTCAGCTTTTTTTAAGATTAGGGTGTTTAGATACTAACTTATGAAGAAATTTGCGGTTTTTGTGGCGCTGGTGGCTTTATTAACCGGAGCGGTAGTGGGAGGAGCGGTGTCGGATAGATTGTTTGGATTTAAGCTACTGGATAAATGGATGCCGATAAGAAGCGGTCAAAGTTCGATTTTTAATGTTCAGAAAATAGTAAATGAAGAATCGGCGGTAATTGAAGTGGCTGAAAAAGTGAGCCCGTCGGTAGTTACCATCGGTATTTCTACCACCCAGCGGGTATTTAATCCGTTTTCCGACAATAATCCGTTCTCTGACCCATTCGGTTTTTTTGGTCAGCGGGGAGGATCGATTTCAGAAAAGAAGATTGAAGAGGATATCGGAAGTGGGTTTGTAATCAGCAGCGACGGATTGATCGTGACCAACAAACACGTGGTGTCTGATACCAGTGCCAAATACCGGGTGATTACCAAAGATGATAAAACCTATGACGTACAGAAAATCTATCGGGATCCGGCAAATGATTTGGCAATTCTTAAAGTGGAGGTTAACGGATTAACTGAAGTTGAAATGGGGGATTCGAGCAAACTAAGAGTAGGTCAGTTTGTGGTGGCAATAGGAACAGCATTAGGAGAATTCCGGCATACAGTGACTACGGGAGTGGTGTCCGGGTTAGGAAGGGGCATATCGGCAGGAAGTCCGTTTGAGGGCATGGTAGAGCGGCTGGATAACGTAATTCAGACCGATGCGGCAATCAATCCGGGAAATTCCGGTGGCCCGCTTTTAAACTCTGTGGGACAAGTCATCGGAGTGAACACGGCTGTTTCCGGGGAGGGGCAAAATATCGGATTTGCCATCCCTATTAATGTGATTAAAGACGCGATAGATAATTTCAACAAAACCGGGCAGTTTAGCAGGCCTTATCTGGGAGTCAGATACCGGGTTTTATCGATGAAAACGGCCCTGCAATATGAAGTTCCTACCGGGGCCTATGTGCAGGCGGTAGTAGAGGAGTCACCGGCATTTAAGGCCGGGATTGAGGTGGGTGACATTATCACCAAGTTTGACGGAAAAAAGATTACCGGGGAGACAGATAGCGAGCTGTCCAAGGCTATTTCCGAGCATAAAGTGGGGGACAAAGTAAAAATCGAGGTGTACAGAGACGGTGAAACAAAGACGATTGAGGTGACTCTGGAAGAAGCGCAGTAATTTTGGTAAAATGGCCTTTGTGAAAGCAACTGGACACCCTAAATTTTTTGATGCACAAGTGACTTGTTCTTGTGGGAACAGCTTTGTGGTAGGTTCAACCAAGCCTAAAATTGACGTGGAAATCTGCTCTAAATGTCACCCGTTTTTTACGGGCGAAATGAGATTTGTGGATACCATGGGTAGAGTGGAGAAATTCCAGGCTAAAATGGCCTCAGCTCCGAAGGGGCAGGCGGCTTTGTCAAAGAAGGCCAGAAAAGTGTTGAAAAAGAAGGAAGAAGATGAGAAAGAGGCAGCCAAGCCGAAAAACCTAAAAGAGATGTTTGACAGGGTCAGAGGAAGTGTAAACTAAGTAGTTAGGCTACCCATTGAATTATTGACTATGGACGAGGCAAAAAAGTTTTTGGAGGCGGAAGTAACTAAGATTGAGGCGGAGATTGAAAACGTCAAAAAACTATTGGGGACGGATCTGGATAATGAGGCTCAGAACGAAATTGTTGAGCTTTCCAAGCAAAAAGCGGAGCTACTGAAAGCCATGGAAGCCGGAACTGCAGATGAGACAGAGAGCGTGAGTAAAAATGACTTTCGGGCCGTAATTGTGGAATGCCGGCCGGGAGTAGGCGGAGATGAAGCTAAGATTTGGGCTGAGGAGCTACTGAGAATGTACAGCCGGTTTGCGGAGTACAGCAAGTGGTCAACTGAGTTATTAGACGGCGGGGTAATCAAAATTAAAGGCAAGGATGCCTACAATTTATTGCGATGGGAAACCGGGGTGCATCGGGTACAAAGAGTGCCGGTGACCGAAGCTGCCGGGCGGATCCACACTTCTACAGCCTCAGTGGTAGTGTTGCCGGAGGTGGCGGAAAATCTGGTGATCGTTCGAGACGACGATTTAATTTGGGAGTTTACCAGAGGGGGAGGTCATGGCGGTCAAAACGTAAATAAAGTGGCGACGGCCGTAAGGCTGACGCATAAACCAAGCGGGCTGGTTGTTAACTGCCGTCAGGAAAGATCCCAGGAACAGAACCGGAAAGTAGCCCTGTCGATGCTAAGGTCACAATTGTGGGAAATTGAAGAAGAAAAGAAGTCATCTGCCTTAAGCACGCAAAGAGCCAAAATAGGCAGAAGTATGAGAGCGGAAAAAATCCGGACGTATAACTTTCCCCAGAACCGGGTTACGGATCACCGAATAGGGGAGAGTTGGCATAAATTGGAGCGGATAATTGAGGGAGATTTAGGAGACGTGGTGGCTGCGTGCTGTGCGAAACTCGGAGAGGACTACACCGGCGACAATAATCAGGCTGCCGATGGCAAAGGGCAAAGTGATGCGCTCTCCCAACCAGAAGTAGGATAAGGGAATTGTAAAGACGGGGGCGAGATATAAAACAATGTTGGCTTCGGAAACTTCGATTAATTTTTGGGCTTTCTGGTAGAGAAAATACGCTAAGGCTCCGGAAATGTAAGCCATGTAAACTACACAGGCGTGAGCTGTCAAACTGGCGTTTTGAAAGTAGGCGGTAATTTGAGAAGGAGTGTTTAGGTAAAAGAGAATTATGGACATGGTAATAAAACCCACCACAAACATGTTGGTGGTAAGAACCAACGGGGTAATTTTGTGTTTGAGTTGTTTTTTAGTGATGACTACGTAGCCTACCCAGGAAACGGTTCCGGCCAAAACCAAAAAGTTTCCCAGTACGCTTCCGGAAAACAACTTTTGGCCTTCAAGAAGCGGCTGAATGACAATAACCAGGGTGCCTATAAAAGAAACTATCAGTCCAAGCAGTTCCCGGGAAGTGACTTTTTCTTTTAGAAAATAAATGCCGGCAATAGCTACAAAAACCGGGGAGGTGGCGTTAATCACGGATCCGTCGAGAGTGGTGGTTAAATCCAGCCCCCAAAACAGAAGGCCAAGCTGAACGGTAGACCCCAAAAAACCGCTCAAAAAGAGCAGGAAGGCTTCGTTTGGGGAAAGCTCTTTAAGCTGGTGGAGAGTTTTTGGTTCTAAGTAAAGGGTTAACGGAATTAAAAGCAGAATGGTGATGGCAAATCGATAGGTGAGAAACAGTGCCGGAGGAAAATAGGGGAAAGTGATTTTAATAACGGGTGAGGCAAAACCCCAAATTGCAGAAACGGCCAAAAGCATGAGAAGAGCGCGGGTGTGGGCAGACATACTGTTGTAGTTTATCAGGTTTGAACTGATAGAATAAGGGGATGGATGGGGAGAATAGTTTCGGGGAGCCACCGACAAAGCATGATATGGTTTCGGTACGTAGGGAAAGCGGTGAAGTTTCTCAGACAGGCCTCTTTACCCATGTTCCATTTGGGCTGGACACGCTACTAGCCCGGATTTTCAGAAAACCGTAAGGTAAGAGTTGGCCGGAGAGGCGTATTTAGAACTGAACACGACTCCGGAAGACTTTTACGTTGAGGTATCTCCGATCAGAATAAGAAGACTTTTTTCTTTGACAAACGGACACTTGATAGCTTTAGGTATTTGGCCGTAAATTATTTCAGCGCTGATATAAAAGTTGAGGATCTGGGCGGTTTGGAGAAGGCCTTAAAACAAGAGTGGAGATAGGTTATTGGGCGAAAGTTGCTGTTGTTCACCTGTAGTCATATTTTTGATTGTGATAAGGCCCTTTTCTGCCTCTTCGGGACCTATGATTGCGACAAATGGAATACCCCTTTTGGATGCGTATTTGAATTGTTTGTCTAGTTTGACATTGGGATCTGGGAAAAGTTCGGCATTAATTCCTTGAGATCTTAATTGGGAGGACAGTTTAAGAGATTGCGGAAGTAAATCCAGTGAAAAAACCGTGACCAGAACTTTGGAAACGGTAGAAAAGGCTGGGACTAAGCCCATTTGCTGGCAGGCTTCCACAGTGCGGTCAAATCCCAAACCGAATCCGGTACCCGGTATGACAGAGCCGGAAATCCTTTCAATTAATTTGTCAAAACGTTCACCGCCCAAAACCGAACCGGCGTCAAACTCCGGGATTTTTACTTCCCAAATCGGGCCGGTAGAATATGAAAATGAACGGGCGAGGGTGGGCTCAAACTTGTACCAGTCGTTGTCAAAACCCAGATTTTTCAGATATTCAAAAATGATTTGAATGGTGGCGTTAGGCTTTAGGTTTTTGACGTAGTTTAAATAAATTTCAGCTTGGGTTTTCATGATGCCTTTTTTAACCATATCTTCAATGACTCCTTGTTCGCCGATTTTTTCCAATTTGTCGATGGCAACAATTGCCTGATATGGAATGTCTTTAAGTAA
>Ga0208375_1002019_pt1 | contig 20217 bp, 20 predicted proteins | sample RifOxyD1_FD_184038 | JGI IMG/M metagenome (GOLD analysis project Ga0208375, IMG submission 184038) | Soil microbial communities from Rifle, Colorado - Rifle Oxygen_injection D1 (SPAdes) | ecosystem: Environmental > Terrestrial > Deep subsurface > Rock core/Sediment | place: Rifle, Colorado... | reverse complement strand
GGAAAAACTCTTGAAGAAGTTTTTGAAAATTCTGCTTTAGCTTTGTTTAACATTGTTTATGATGAGAAAATTTCAGAAAATAAGAAATTCAAAATTTCTGTTAAAGGAAAAGATTTGGAAAGTTTAATGTACAATTTTTTAGAAGAATTTTTAGTTTTAATTGACAGCAAAAATTTTCTCCCAACTCAAATAAAAAATTTGAAATTAAATAAAAAGAAATTTGAAATAAAAGCCGAAGTTGTTGGGGACAACGCTAAAAATTATAATGTAAGCGAACATGTCAAAGCGATAACTTACAATGAAATGTTTATAAAAAAAATTAAGGATAAGTGGGTTAGTCAAGTTGTATTAGATATTTAAAAATTGTATATTTTAAGCTTTTTCAACAAAACTCGGCTCTGTTGAAAATCTCTTTTTTGTTTCTGTTTTGAATTCAAATAACTCCCGACCCCGCTCAGACATTAATGAAAAAGATTTTACTTCCGCGAAGTCGCTCGCCCGCTAAAGCTTGCCTAAAGGCAAGCACCCGCCCTTAATTATTTGATAGTCGAGCCAAAGAAAGTTACGAATTCAAAACAATTTCCAATAGAGCCCTAATAATTATACAAGAAATCCATAATTCGGTCTATTACCCTTGCTTTTTCTAAATAATAATTATCTTCATCATTTCTGGAAAGAACATATAATCCTCCACTCCTTTTGATTAAAAAAGAACTTCTAACTAATCGTTCTGCTTCTTTTTCATATAATGCATATAATTCTTTTGGATAATCATTAATTCCTTTTACATTAAGGATATTCTCTATTGTTCTTATTGTTTTTTCGGAATTAAAACTGCTTAAAATTTCATTCCTTATATTTAAAGAGTTTGTGTTTTCACCATTCATTTTATTTTTAGCAACCTTATTAAATATATAAAGATTATTATGCTGTGATGGAAGTAAAAAAAGTTTCAAATAATATTTATGAACTTCCCAGGGAGGGTAAAATGAATGTTCCTGTAATAATCTATGCTTCTGAAAAAATTCTTGAAGATATAAAAAATGATAAAACTCTTGAGCAGGCAAAAAATGTTGCGCATTTGCCTGGAATCATAAATGCTTCAATTGCCCTCACTGACGCGCATCAGGGCTACGGTTTTCCCATCGGTGGTGTCGCCGCATTTGATTTAGATTCCGGAATAATAAGCCCTGGTGGAGTTGGTTATGATATAAATTGCGGAGTGCGTTTATTAAAAACAAATTTAACAAAAACTGAGGAAGGGGATAAACAAAATGAAATTTTAGAAGCGCTTGATAGAAAAATTCCTTCTGGCGTCGGCAGAGGAAGCAAGTTTCAAATGACAAAAGATGAATTAAAAAAAATACTGCAGGGCGGTTCAAAATATTTAGTTGAAAAAGGATATGGCATTAAAGAAGATTATTTGCATACAGAAGAAGAGGGCTGTATTAAAGGAGCTGATGCAGCTAAAATTTCAGACAGAGCGATTAAACGGGGAATTGGTCAGTTGGGAACACTCGGCGCCGGCAATCATTTTTTAGAAATTTTATTTGTTGATGAAATTTTTGATGAAAAAACTGCTAAAGCATTTGGATTAAAAAAAAATCAGATAGTAATCTTAATTCATTGCGGGAGCAGAGGATTTGGACATCAGGTTGCGTCTGATTATATTAAAAAAATGGAAGAAGAATATGGAATTAAAAATCTTCCAGATAGAGAACTAGCTTGCGCGCCGATTAAAAGCCAGCTTGGAAAAGACTATTATTCTGCAATGTGCTGCGCAGTTAATTTTGCTTTTGCTAACAGGCAATTAATAACTCACTGGGTCAGAGAAGAAATAAAACATCTTTTTCCAGATTCAGAAGTGGAAGTTGTTTATGATGTCTGCCATAATATTGCAAAATTTGAAAAACATTTTGTTGATGGAAAAATTAAAGAAGTTTGCGTTCATAGAAAAGGCGCAACAAGAAGTTTTGGTCCTGGAAGAATTGAAATTCCAAAAGCTTATAGGAAAGTTGGACAGCCGGTTTTAATTCCAGGAACAATGGGAACAGCGTCGTATGTTTTAGTCGGCGCAAAAAAATCTGAGGAAATCAGCTGGGGAAGCAGTGTCCACGGAGCTGGGCGGGTTATGTCAAGATCAAGAGCAATAAAAGAATTAAACGGAGAAGAGACAAAAGAAAAACTTCACAAAAAAAATATTGAAATTAAATCAAGAAGTTTCAAAGCAATTGCAGAGGAATCGCCTGAAGTTTACAAAGATATTGAAGAGGTTGTGAATGTTGTAAATAATTTAGGAATTTCAAAAAAAGTTGCAAGATTAAAACCGTTGGTAGTTATTATTGGTTAGTTTTTAAACAGAAAAAATAAATAACAATATTTATATAATCTTTTTTTCTTTTATAGTTAATGACCTAAAGGTCACAAGTAAAAAATGGTGAGTAAAAAAATTATTTTTTTAGTATTTATTGCAATTATCTTAATGGCGGGAATTGTCAGCGCCGTAAATTCTGTTAAAGTGAATTGGGATGGAAATAGATTTGAATGGCCTGATTGGGCTCATAGTTCTGATGATAATCCAGAGAATGCATATGACGTACTTAATCCTTCCACATATATTATTTGTGATGAAGGTTCTAGTTATAGCGATAATGTGGGAGCTTACGGATATTATGTAAATTTAAAACAATCTTCTACTTATTACGGATATTGGGTTAAGGCAAGATGCATGGGGGCAAGTCATAATGTAGGCAGGCATTTTGAACACGATTTCCATTCTGGTTATAGTTCTTATAGTGCTGTTGAACCAAAAAATTATGCAACAGTTTACTGTTCTGACAACGATGGTGATGGGCAAGTTCCTAGTTCTTCTAACAATGTTTGTAAACAAGAATATCATATAGATTGCAATGACAATGATGCAGAAATTAAAGTTTATGGCGTCGGCAGTTGTAATTGTAATGCAGCTGGCAAAAAAACACTTTATCTTTCAGATGTAGATGCAGATGGTTTTGGATCTATGGCGAGAGGAGGTGGTATAGAAGCTTGTTCTCTTCCTGCAGGTTATTCTTCTAATTCACAAGATTGTGATGATAATGACGTAAATAATTTTCCCGACAATACTGAAATTCCCGACGGAAAAGATAATAATTGTGATGGTGCTATTGATGAAGGTTTTGCTTGCTCACCTCCTGGAAGTACTCTATCTTGCGGAACAAATGTTGGAGAGTGTAACGTTGGAACTCAAACTTGTGCTGGTGGTCAGTGGGGAAATTGCGCAGGAACTTATGTGGCGTCTGCAACAGAAATTTGCACTGACAATAAAGATAATAATTGCAATGGATTAAAAGATTGCGCAGATTCTGCTTGCGCCGGACTCCAAGGTCCCGCGGGCCAAAAATGCGAACCTCTTGGTGAAACTCTTTGCAGCGACGGAAAAGATAATGATAATGATGGATTAAAAGATTATGCAGAAGATGATAGTTTTTGTGTTGGAACATATTGGGCAAGTGATTCTTTAGGGAAAAATCCTATGGTAACAATTTCTCCACAAATAGGAGATAAAATATATTTAGTGTTAGCAGAACATAATTTAACAGGCACAGAAATCTTTGAAATTTATGAAGATGATGGTGGGAATGGAAGTGATGATCTTATTTTAACATCTACTGCGCCATTGAATATTTATGGAAATCAAATTTCAACGCAAAAAAATGTTATTTTTAATTGGACAATTACTCAAACAGATATCAATAAAGCAATTGACAATTCTGGAGAAACTTATCCTCTTAAATTTTATTTTAAGACAAAGAATAAAGTTTCTGAATGTAGGGGTCCAGGTATTCATATATTCAGTAACCTATTATTTAATTTTCATTTTGATCAAGATTGTCAGCTACTTTCTACAGAAAATTCATGCAACTACTATTTTCCTGCTTGTAATTGGATGAATTATCAAAGCTCGATTTTAGCATTAGATTGGCAGGCAGTGGTGAGCCAGCCCTCAACAGCCAGTTGCAGCGACGGCATTCAAAATCAAAATGAAACAGGAGTAGATTGCGGTGGAGTATGTTCTGCTTGCGCGGGTCCAGTAATTGATTGTTCTCAATATGTTCTTTGTTCTGATGCAAATACGGAAATAAAATGCGGAGAAGCAAATTCATGCAACATTGGACCGCAAAATGTAGATTGCGCGGACTCAAATGTAGAATGCGGATGTTCTTGGAGCAGCTCCACAAATTTATGTAATTCATATTCTAGTTCGTTAGATCCAACAACGGGCAATATTGTCGGGACATGCGCCTTTCAGGAAAATGAAATAACAAGCTGTGAAAATAGCGATTATTATGAATATTCAACAACAGCGACGTGGAGCGGCGCAGGAACTGCTGAAGCAGCTGGATGTATTGGGGGAACAATTGGTCCAATTACGTGTTCAGCAAAAACAAAACTCCCTTTAGAAAGTAAATATGGGATTTTATTAACTATCTTGGCGATAATGGGAATTTATTTTTTATTTTATAGAAAGAAATTAAAAAAATATTAAATAAATTAAATTTTAAAATAGAAAATAAAAAAAAGATGGTGAATAAAAAATTTATTTTTATAATATTTATTGCAATTATTTTAATGACGGGAGTTTTTGCAAGTTATGTTCTTGGAAATCCAAAAGAGACAATTCGGGAAAAATATTCAAGGGGAGCGAATATTGAGGGATGGATAAACTTAAGTTTTCAGAATGAGCCCGCAAATTCTGTTTTTTCAGATTCTTTTGGAAATTCAATAATGCTTCTTGATTTATTAAAAACTTTCGCAAATTCTAAAATTAATTATACTTGCATTCCAGACAATTGTCAGTCATCTTATACTGAAACCGCACCAGCAATACAAAAACAAATTACTTTTAGTGCAGGAGAAGAAAAAATAATCGGATTTGTTTTAAATGATAATATTGATTCGATTACAAATTTTAAATTGACGATAACAAGCAATGCCGTTAAATCGAATGAGAATCAACTTAAAATTAATTTGTTTAATGATTTAACAAATGACATTGGAAATACAAAATCCTATAATCAAATAGCTGAATGGAGCGCTCCAAGAGATTATTCTTGCTTTGATTCTTATGAATTGCAAATAAAAGATGGTGGAATAAAAAATGGGGATACAATCTGTCAGAGAGCAACTCTTCCGGAAGCTCCAGGATTTAGTTTAGGCGCCTTGATAAAAAAAGAATCTTCATCAGATTTATTAAATTTAAAAATGAATTTATATGACATTGATTTAGGTGAAGAGGTAGTTTCATGCAATCTCCCTGACGCAACAACACAAGAAAGTGGAATTTATTGCGATGTAGATTATCTTGTTACAAAACAAAAAGATTATTATGTTTGTTTATCTGCAGAAGGAACTGGGAATTATAAAATAAAAACATATGCGTATTTAGATAAATGCGGTTTTAAGGGTTTTCCAGGAGATGAAGAAATTGCGGCGTATAAAATTTTCACTCAACCAAGATTTTTTGATGCAATTGGAACTTTAGAAATTTTAGACGAGCTTCCAGCAGGTAATTCTATTTCTTCTTCTATAGAAGAATATGTTGGAGATAAATATAGTAATTTAAGCTGCGCTGGAAGAGATTGTATTGTTCCAATTAAATTAATTTCAAATGTTCAGCAGACACTTGCAATAACCGGAGAGATTGAATATGATTCTCCTTATAGCAGCGGGTTAGAAGAAAAAAATATTTATGATTTATCCGAAGAGCCGGGAAAAATAAATTTAAATTCTAAAAGAATATATTTTGATGATGCTAATTTTATGGTTCCAAACAGCGTTGGGGAGCACACTTTTACACTTTTTTTAAATAATTTACAATTATTAACAAAAAAAATTTCTGTAAATAAGGGCGTGGAAATTCTTTCAATAAATCCTTCAACAACTGCTGCAGGATTTCCAACTAATTTTAAAGTTAAAGCAAACGCAAATAATTTTACAATTTCAAAATACAAATGGGATTTTGATAATGATGGAATAATCGATAAAACAACATTAAGCAATGTTGCAGAACATACTTATAATTCAACCGGAAATTATAATTTGATAATAAGTGTTGAGGATAGTGAAGGAACATCAAATTCAGAAAGCTTTAACATTAATGTTGGTTCAGCAAAAAATATTTTGTCCGATTTAATCGCTGAAAAACAAGAAGATTTATCGGATATCAAAGGAGAAATATTAAATTATGATTTATTTTCTATCAGCGCAATTGAAAATGTTTTAAATTTAAGCGGAATGGAAGGCGGTCTTAAAGATATAGACGGCGAATATTTGTTAATTAAAGATTCTGGAACTGAACTGCAATTTCAAACTTTGCTTTCCAAGGTTTTGAAAATTGAACTGCCAAATTCAGTAAGCAAAACTTTAGATTCTGCGTTTTTAACTTTTTTTCCTAAAAAAGAAAATATAGATTTGAGTGTAATCGAAACAATTGCCGGAGGAAGTTATGATGCTGATTTAGAAGAAGAATATAAAGATGCTATTTTGACATGGAATTTAAATAATGCTCCTACAAAACTTTCTGTGAAAGAATATTCTGCAAATTATAATCTTGGCAATGAGATGCTGGTAAAAATCTTTAAATTAGACATTGAAGATTCTGGCTCTCAAGAAAATTTCTTTGTTTTTATAAATGAAATGGATGGAATTAGATTTAAAGATAATCTTTCCTATGATAATGAAAATGGATATTATTCTAAAGAATTCATCGACGGAAGCATAGAATTTTATGCAACAGAAAATATAAATATTGAAAATCTTCCTATATTTGTTTCTCCATCTCTTGAAGAATTAAATCTTGATTCCGGCGCGGGCACAATTCCCGGAGAAGCAGGCAATAAATTTAAATGGACAATTTTTGTGTTAATAATTCTCTCTGTAATTATTTTTGGAATCGTTGTTTATTTTGTCTTGAAAAAATGGTATAAAGAAAAATATGAAAATTATTTATTTAAAAATAAAAATGATTTGTATAACATGGTGACTTTTATACAAAGTTCTAAACAGCACGGAAAAGATAATCAGACTATCTCTAAAGATTTAAGAAAATCTGGCTGGAGCAGTGAGCAGGTAAATTATGTTATGAAGAAATATTCTGGAAAAAATACTGGAATGCCTGGTTTTGCAGAAAAATCACATAAAATTAAAACACATTAAATATTAATTAAATCATACAAAACTTTAATAAACCTCTTTGGCGAATTTATAATATGGTTATAAAAATTATAAGAAATTTTTTTAGAAATATTTTTGGAGGACTGTTCAAAAATAAAGAAGATATAAAATTAGGATTCTACGGACCACCGAATGCAGGAAAAACAAGTCTGGCAAACAGAATTTGCAAAGATTTTACCGGCGAGGAAATTGGCAAGGTAAGTAAAATTCCTCATGAAACAAGAAAAGTCCAGTTTAAAGAAAAAGTTGAAATTGAATATAAAAATAAAAAAATGACCTTCAAAATGATTGATACTCCTGGGATTGCAACAAAAATAGATTATGAAGATTTTTTAAAATATAATATGAAGAAAAAAGAAGCAAAAGAAAGAGCAAAAACTGCAACCCAAGGAATTGTTGAGAGTATAAAATGGCTTGATGACATGGATTTAGTGGTTATTGTGTTGGATGCTACTGAAAATCCTTATAGTCAGGTTAACATTACAATAATTGGGAATTTAGTTGCAAGAAAAATTCCGGTTTTAATAGTTGCGAATAAAGTTGATCTGAAAAATGCAGATATAAAAAAGATTGAATCCGCTTTTCCTGAATATGAAGTCGTTGGATTAAGCGCTAAATACGGAAAAAATCTTGAAGAGTTTTACGAATCATTATTAAAACTATCAAAGAAGATTTAAAAATATATATTATAATATATACAATGGATAATAACGATAGAGGAAAACTAAAAAATAAGATAAAATAAAAATGGTAAAAAAAGGGGGAAAAAATTTAGGCAAAATAAAAGGATTTTCTATCCAATTTTTGCCTTATGCAGAAATCCGGAATTTGGGCAGCAATGAGAGAATAAAAAAAATTCTTAAAATTGTTTTAGAAAACCGCATTATAATTTTGCAGGGAAAATTAAGTTCTGAAGAAGAAGCCAGATTAATTGGCGATACAATGGCGATGATAGGACATATTAAAAATTTCAAAGGAATAGAATTAGCCGTAATTTCTGACAAAGAAGAAGAGGGTTTTTTTAATCAGTTTAGAACAGGTTTAATTAATATTCTTTCAAAAGGAGATTTAGGGGCAATAACAATTATTGGGCCAGCTTCAATTGTCAAAGAAATAAAAAAGAATCCTAAAAAAATAGAGCTTATGCTTAAGGATTAAAAAAATAAATAAAAGTTAATAGTCTTGGCTAAATTGATGCAGTGTTGGTTCTACACGGACGCACGTTGCATAAACGAATCTTCCTTACACAAAACTTATAATCTCTTTTTCTATCTCTCTTTATGATAGACAAAAAAGATGAGAAAAAGAAGGAAAGAGTAGCTATATTTATTGATGGAAGCAATCTTTATCATAGTTTAGACAGAGTAAAAATTGATTTTGATAAACTTATAAAAGAACTTGCAAAAGATAGAATTCTTACAAATACTTGTTATTACATTACTCCTTTAGATATCACTTTAAATGAAGAAAAATATTGGAAACATCAAAAATTTTTAGCTGAACTTGGAAAGATTTCCAGCTTTAAAGTAGTTTTATGCACATTAAGAAAACATAAAAATAAGGACGGAACTTTTAGCTTTGATGTTAAAGGAGATGATGTTTATCTTGCTAACGATATGCTTGTAGGCGCTTATGAGAATTTGTATGATACAGCAATTTTAATTTCAGGTGATGAAGATTTTGCGCCGATAATAAATACTTTGAAAAGATTAAACAAAAAAACTGAAAATGCTTTTTTTACTAAAACTTCTTCAAAGAAATTAAGAAAACTTTGCGATAAGGTAATAAACTTATCTATTATTCTTGATAAAATCAAATTAAATAAGTAAATATAATGTCCGGTATTGTCCGAAGACCATACCGGGATAGTTATTAATATTACAATCTTTTCATACTTTAAAAAACCTTTGATTTTTAAAAATTAAAAAAATAAATAAAAACATATTTATACCTATTCTTTTTCATTTAATCATGCCACACCAATGTGTAAAATGTTCAAGAATTATCCCTGCTGGGAGCAAGGAATTATTAAATGGATGTGAAAGTTGTGAAGGAAAATTCTTTTTTTATGTTAAGCAGGAACAATTGGATAAAATAAAAAAAACATCTATCCTTGAAATTCCTGAAGATGAAAGGGAAGCTGTGGAGTTTGATATAAGAGAAATGGTTGGAATAACTGACGAGGAAACGCCCGTAATTCTTGATCTTGAGTCAATAAGAGCAGTTGGTTCCGGCAAATTTGAAATTGATGTTGTAAATTTATTCAACAAAAAAAGACCATTAATCTATAAAATAGAAGAAGGCAAATATCTTATTGATTTGGCGACTACGCTAAATAACAGCGTAAAAAATATGAGGGAAATAAAAAAACCCCGGAAATAAATTATTTTTGATATCTTTATAAATCTCTCTTATTTATTTGTATTTATGGATAAAAAAGTTGATGATATCTTAAAAGAGGTTTTGATAAAAGTAGAACCTTCAAAACAGGATTTAGATGAAATTAATAAATCGTTAAAAGAATTTAAAGAAAAAATTAAAAAGCAAATCCAAAATCAAAAACTTGATGCGGTTCTTTTTGAAGGTGGAAGTTTTGCAAAAAAAACAATTATTAAAAAAGATAATTATGATATTGATATTTTTATTATGTTTCCTGAAAAATTCAAGGGGCAAAATATTTCAAAACTCACAGAAAGACTGCTTAAAGGAATTAAAGGAGTATCTAGAATTCACGGTTCAAGAGATTATTTTAAAATCAATAAATCAAAAGGTTTTTTTATTGAGTTGGTTCCCGTAATAAAAACAAATGATCCTAAAAAAGCAGAGAATATAACTGATTTATCTTATTCTCATGTTAAGTATATTAATAGAAGAATAAAAAGCCAGAAGATTTTAGACGAAATTAAAATTGCAAAAGCATTTTGTTATGCAACAAAAACCTACGGAGCCGAATCTTACATAAACGGATTTTCCGGATACTCTCTTGAATTATTAATTTATCATTATAAAAGTTTTTTAAATTTTATAAAAGCCGTTGCAAAACACAAGGGGGATAAAATAATCATAGACATAGAAAAATACTACAAAAAGAAAAATGATGTTTTATTGGATATGAATAGTTCTAAATTGATATCTCCAATAATTCTTGTTGACCCAACCTATAAACAGAGAAATGCTCTCGCTGCCTTGTCAGAAGAGACCTTTGAAAAATTAAAACAAGAATCAAAGAGGTTCTTAAAAAATCCTTTAATAAAACATTTTGAAATAAAAAAAATTGATTTAGAAAAAATAAAAAAAGATGCTTTAAAGAAAAAAAATGAATTTATTTTATTAGAATTAAAAACTCAAAAACCTTCTGGCGCTGTTGCAGGAAGCAAATTATTAAAATTTTATAATCATCTGGAAAATGAAATTAAAATATTTTTTGAAGTAAAAAATAAAGGATTTGAATACAATCAGGAAAATAACGCCAGATGTTTTTTTGCAGTAAAGCCGAAAAAAGAAATTATCAAACAAGGTCCTTTTTTAAAAGACAAGCCCAATATAAAGCAATTCAAAAAAGAGCATAAAAGCACCTTTGAAAAATCTGGAAAAATTTATGCAAAAGAAAAATTTGAATATCCAATTAACAAATTCATTGAGAATTGGAAAAAGAAATATTCAAGAAAGATAAATGAGATGAGTATTAGTGAGCTGAAGATTGTTGAATAATTAAATCACTCCGCCTAATACAACGGCACTTAATACAAATAATATAAACGTTGAGATAAATGCTGTAATAAAAAATAATCCAATTCCTTTGCTTAGATTGCTTGCGATTTTATTTGCTCTTTGCAATTTGTCTTCTCCGGAATCGATTGTAACTAAAGTGCCGGTTAAAATAAAAGTTATTTGAATTAAATAAATTCCAATTGCAATTTGCAAATAATAAGGAGGAATAACCTGCGTTAAATCAAAAATGTTGGTTAAATTACTTAATCCTCCAAGTTCTGCTCCTCCCTCCAATTGCGCGAGATTCAGCTGATTTAAAATAGAAGTAATCATAGCTGCGAGACCGACGACAATTCCAGAGAGTAACGGAGCAAGGAATGTCATGTTACTCTTCATACTTGAAACAGTTTCTGCAAGCAGATCATTTAATCTCTGTTTTATTTTCCCAATATTTTTAACATATTCTGAAATGCTCATTAAAGCAATTGCTGCAATCTTCAAACCTTTTTTGCTTGATTCAATTAAGATTCTCATACTTGTTGCAATTAAATCAGAAGGATAATAAATTAAAGCTCCAGTGCGGGGATTAAAAATTGCTTTATCAACATCCATTCCTCCCTGTTTAATATTATAATTTACTTTTTTAAAAAAATCTTCAGTTACAAGTCCTCTTGAAGATTCTGCAACTCTTCCGAATGCAAGTTCGGGAGGCACACCATTGCCGAGTCTGTTTCCTAATTGAAATAAAGAACCATTAAACTCATTTTCTAATTGAACTGTTTTATCTCTCTCTTTAATTAAATTTTTTGTTTTTCTGCGATAAGAAATTGAGAAAAATAATGCAACACTTAACGGAATGAACATTCCCAAAAATAAAGCTCCGACGCCGAAAGGACCGACAAGTTTTCCGTTAACTTCTTTGAAATCAAAAAAATTCACGTTTTCTCCAAAAAATCCCAAACCCATCTGACCGAAAGTAAAATCCGGAATAATTCCTATCTGGACTAATAAAGGAAGCAGACCAATAATGAACAGCGGCAGGCAAATTAAAAAAGATTTGGTGTAATGACTTTTGTTTGTATATTCTGGATATAAAGGATTTTTTTCTAATAACTTGGATTCTCCGTGGCCTCCCGGACGCATCAGCATAATTTTGTCCAGCATAAAAAATGCAATAAAAGGAATTAATAAATTATAAAAAATAAAAATATGCGTCGCCGTTATAAATCCCCCGACCATTGCAGAAGCCAGAGGAATTAAAGCAATCCCCAAAACAGGAAGCATAACAGCAAGCATGTAAACATTTGTTAGGGGGGCGCTGACATCGTGGCTGAATTTCAGCATTTTATCATAAATTCCATCAAGAACAACCTGCAAAGATTTTTCCAAAGTTTGAATTCTTCTTGCTTCGTCCGGCTCAAATAAACTGCTTTCAATTAAATGAAATGATTCTACAAATTCAACAGAATAATCTCTCCAGGTTTCAAGATAATTATCCAAGCTCTCTTTAATTGTCGAAAATTTTCCAATTTCCACATTATAAAATATTTTTTTAAAATCCAGTGAAAGAGGATACTGCAAATTTCTTGAAGCAAAATCAATTGCTTTTTCCAAATTAGAAGTGTGTCTCATATATACAACTACATAAAGTATTGCGGGAACCATTTGCGAGCTGGCTTTTAATCTCCATTTATTCGCCAGTCTTTGAGGATAGCCATTGATATAATAAAATAAAAAAACTGCAACAAAGATTATTAAAATAAAAAATAAAAATGGGAAATTTCCAGTAATCAGTAAATTAGCTACAGAAAAGAGCAATCCAAAAAAGAAAATTGTAATAAAAGCCATTACCCCTAAACCAAGAGCCTGCCAGGGTTCAATATCTAAATGAGCAATGTTAAGTTGTTTTTTTATTTTAACGGCATCTTTTTCAGAAACTTTTAATTTTATTATGTTGCCGAGACTTTTACACCATTTTTCATATTTAGAGAGTTCAGGAGCCATCTCTTTTTTAAAAGAAGCATAAGCAGAAGTATATCCTCCATTTGGAGTTGACGCAGAATCTATTTTTCCCTCTATTTTTGCCCCATATTTTCTAAGAATATCATTTACATCTGGTTTTTTGTATTCAGGCATTTTTCACTCTCTTTTATAGATTAATAGAGGAAAAAAACATTAATAAATCTTTAGAAATGTGTTTCTTTTTTAGAAAAAAAGAAACTACAATGGTAGAAAAAACTAAAATAAAAAAGTCCAGGAACAAAGTTCCTGGCTTTAGTAAAAAATTAAAATTTTTTGAATGATTAATTCAAGGTGATAATTTCGTCATCATCTAAATTAGATTCAATTTTTATTTCTGTTCTGATTTTTCCATCAGCATCTTTTAATTCAAACTCAGTTTTAAATTTCTGCATAAGATCTCCATTTGCTTTTAACTCAGTTTCAATTTTGCTTTTAAATCGCTCTTCTCTTAGTTGTCTTTTTTCATCTAAAGAATTTTCAAAAGCTTCTAATTTTGCTCTAATCTCGTCTTCAGATAATTCTGGAGCAACAACAAGAAGTCTAGCAATTAAATTTTCTTGAAGTTCTTCAATATTAGAAATTTTAGAACTTACTTTTTCATTTATATCTCCAAAAACTTCTGTTAAATGACTAAGTTGTTCTTCATTCATGTTTTCTAATTTTTTTAATAAAATTCCTGCATGAACTTCTGCAACTTTTGTTTGATGGCTTTCAAGTCTGTATTTCATTATCACAGTTTGTTTTAAAGCATGCATAACTTCTTCTTTATCTCCGTCAACAGCAATTTCATTAAAATCTTCAAAGGCATTTTCTAATTCTTCTTTATATTCCTTAGCGATTTTTTTTGCTTTTTCAGGATCTTTTTCTGCTTTAAGTTGGTTCATTTTTTTTGCAGCAATTTTTGTTCTGATTTCTGATTTTTTTGCGCTATTAGCTGCAAAAACCAATCTCACTCTATCACTAAAAATTCCTGAAGAACCTTCAACATTATCGTCGGCTGTCGCTGAAGCGATTTCAGCTTGTGAAAGGCCTGCGTCGGCAGAAACTTCTTTTTCATCTGCTAAAACAAAAGTTCCCATTACAGACAACATTAATACTGACATTAAAAACACTGAAAGTATTTTTGTGTTCATTTTTATTTTATTTGACCTCCTTACATTTTTATTAATTTCTTGCAAAGCAAGAATATTTTTTGTCATATTAATCAGAGAAATAATTAGTATTTAATAAATACTTGAAACAAGGTGGAACAAGATGAAACAACTTTTACTTAGATTTTAATTTTATTTTATTTGTATTTCCCATAGGAATTTTCTGAATTAAATTTCTTGATTCAAGGTTTCTAATTACTCTGCTTAACTTGGCTTTGCTAAATCCTGTTTTTGTCTGCAAATGCTTTTGCCATAACTGATTTTTTTCTGATTTTTTTAATTCAGAAATTATTGCTTTCTCGCTTTCAATAAGATGCTCCTCAATAGCTTCGCTTTTTGTATTTGTTTTTTTATTTTTGCCTTTTAATTTTTTAATTTTTCTTTTGAAGATTTTCCTCTGAAGAATAAGATATAAAGCAAAAATAATAATAATAATTAAGATTATAGAATACTGGATAAATTTTTTGTCTTTTAAAAATTCATAATCAACAATAATTTGTTTTTCATTATAATCGTTCCATGTTAAAATGATGCTTCTTCCATCACTTGAAATTAAATCCGGTTCAGGAAAAACCAATCCATCTTCTAATATGACTGCGGATTCCGGAAGAACTAATCTGACATTTTGCATTTTGTTTAAATAATTTCTGGAAACAAAAGAATATCTATTTTTTGATTTGCTAATCATTGATTGAGTGATATATTTTATAGAAAGATTGTTAGCTGAATTAATTTTGATTAAATAATATTTTGAAGATTCTTCTAATTTATATTCTGAATTTATTTCAAGAACAGTAAAATCTTTAGGTAATCGCAATTCCAACTCAGAAGCAGAATCAAAATAATGTCTGACTAAAATATTTTTTTCATAAATATAATAATCTGTTTCTGCATTTGTTGCGCTTATTGTTTTAACTAAAAAAATAAAAAATAGCATAAAAACCATAAAGACTAAGATTTTTTTCATAGATTTAATTATAAAAGAGAATTAATAAAATTATCTAAATGGTTAATAATCTGAATATTCAAAAATTCATCAGTTCATAAGATTTATAAAACAAGATTACTTTAAGAAAATAGGAAATTTTCAATCGTCTTCGGAACTTCAGACGAAAGAAAGTAAGAAATTCGTAAATGCTCTAATTAAATAAATGGAGGTTAAATAAAAATGACAAACGGATACTGCGTAAAGTGCAAAAAAATGGTTGAAATGAAAGACGGAAAAGAGAGCAAGACAAAAAAAGGCACAAAAATCGCAAAAGGAAAATGTCCAAAATGCGGAACAACTGTCTGCAGAATGGGCGGACTTAAATAACTAAAAGTTGTAGTTAATTTTTTTATTTTAATTTATGTTAGTAAACATTATAAAATCCTATCGTGAGGTTGTAGCAATTTGTGATTCTGAATTATTAGGAAAGTATTTTGAAGAAGGCAATTTTCAATTAGATGTTAAAGAGAGTTTTTACAAAGGTAATAAGAAAACAGAGCAAGAGGTAATTCAAATTATACTTGATATGAAAAGCGAGGACGCAACATTTAATCTTGTTGGCGAGAGGGCTGTAAATGCTGCAATTAAAGCAGGGCTGATTTCAGAAGATTCTGTAAGAAAAATTCAGGGAATACCTTTTGTTTTGGTGTTTATGTAAATCTTATAAACCCTTTTTCTTTTTCTCTATCATGGACTACAAAAAAAAATCAAAAAATCAAGAAGAGCAGCCGCAAGTAGTAACCCGCGCGCCTCTTCCAAAAGGCAGGGAAGTAATTGGAATTATAGAACAAAGATATGGGGGAAATAAAATGAAAGTGAACTGCCTTGACGGAAAAGAAAGAAATTGCAGAGTTCCGGGAAGATTAAAAAGGAAACTATGGCTTCGTCCAAATGATGTGGTAATTATTGAACCTTGGGAGCTTGACAATGAAAAAGGAGATGTTGTTTTAAAATATCATTCAAGCCAGATTGAGTGGCTGAAAAGAAACGGATTTTTGAAAACTGAAGAGAAGGAATTTTAAAAGATTGCAATCAAAATCCTTATAATATATATTTTTCTATTAAAATCATGAAAACAATAATTTTAGACAACCTGCAAAAAATTTTCAAACTAAAAGGAATGCTTGAAAAAGAGTTTAATGTAAAAATTTCAAAACAAGGCGCTGAAATTTATGTTGAGGGTTTGCCGGAAAATGAACATATTGCAGAAAAAGTTATAGATGCAATAAATTTTGGATTCTCAAATAAAAGAGCGATGTTAATAAAAAAGAAGAATTTAATGTTTGAAATTTTGAATATTAAAAATTATATGCGCGGCAAAGATATCTCTAGAATAAAAAGCAGAATCGTCGGAGAGGGCGGGAGAGCTTTAGCGACGCTTTCACAGCTTTCAGATTGTTATTTTGAAATAAATGGAAATCAGGTTGGAATTATCGGGGATCCTGAAAATTTAGAAAGAGCGCAAAATGCAATCATCATGTTAATAAAAGGATCTAAACACGCGAATGTTTATTCTTTTTTAGAAAGAAGTCATCCAGAGCCGATTTTGGATTTTGGGTTGAAGGAAGTTAAAAATAAAGTTAATAAATAATTTTAAATAGCACTTTCCTGTATTTTTCTTATGTAATGTCCCTGCGTGACATCATGCTCGGTATTAATTAAATATATAAAATGAGAAAAGTTTCTCTCCGCATAATGTCCCGGTAGCTCAGCGGTAGAGCACATGGCTGTTAACCATGGGGTCGCAGGTTCAAATCCTGCCTGGGACGTTGAATTTTATTCAACGGACCGAAATTATTTATAATTTCAGTCGGGACGTTTTCTTTTTAAACTAAAATTATTATATAGAATTATGAAAAAACAAAAAGTAAAGATTCTTCTCGCAATGTCCGGCGGAGTTGATTCAAGTGTTGCCGCGCTTTTATTAAAAAAACAAGGTTACGAAGTAATTGGAGCATTCATGGTAAATTGGAGCGATACAAAAAATAAAATAACGGGTGAATGTTCCTGGAGAGAAGAAAGAAGAATTGCTATGAAAATTGCAGCAAAATTAGAAATTAAATTTATTACATTAAATTTTGAAGAGGAATATAAAAAAGATGTTGTTGAGGTTATGTTTAAAAATTATCAAAAAGGAATTACACCAAATCCAGATATTGACTGCAACGATAAAATAAAATTCCCGCTTTTGATTAGGGAAGCGAAAAAACTCGGATGTGATTTTGTTGCAACCGGGCATTATGCTAAAATAAAAAACAACAAAGGAAAGTATGAATTATTAAGAGCAAAAGACGAGTTAAAAGACCAGTCTTATTTTTTATATAGAATAAAACAAAATGAATTAAAAAATATTTTATTTCCAATTGGAGAGTATACAAAAAAAGAAATTAGGGAAATTGCCAAAAAAAATAAATTTCAAAACTATAATAAAAAAGGAACAGTTGGAATTTGTTTTATTGGAAAGATAAATTTAAAAAAATTTCTTAAAAAAAGAATAAAACCAAAAAAAGGAATTATTTTAAATCCCGATGGAGATAAAATCGGAGAGCACGACGGAATTTATTATTATACAATCGGTCAGAGAATTGGTCAGAGGTTTGGAATAGAAGTTTTAAAGCCGGAAAAAATGCAAAAAAAATGGTATGTTGCAAAAAAAATTCTTAAGACAAACACAATAATCGCAGCGCCGGAAAATCATCCTTTAAATTTCAGAAAAGAAATAATTATTAAAAATCCGCATTGGATAAATGAAAAACCGAAAAACAATACAGAAGTTTTATCAAGAATACGACAGGTTGGAGAATTACTTCCAAGCAAATTACAATATGAAAAAGGAAAATTAAAAATTATTTTAAAAAAAGCAATTACAGGGGTTTCTCAAGGTCAGGCAATTGTTTTATATCTGGGAACAAAATGTTTAGGGGGAGGTGTTATAAGTTTTGATTAATCCTCAATATTTTTATACTCAACTTTCTTATTTAAATTATGGATCTCGATAAAGCAATAAGTTCAAGAAAATCTGTGAAAAAATTTTCAAAGAAAAAACCTGACTGGAGAAAAATAATTGAAGCAATTGACAGCGCGAGATATTCACCAATGGCAGGAAATATTTTTAGTTTAAAATTTATTCTTGTTTCTGATAAAGAAAAAATACAACAGCTTTCAAAAGCAAGCGAACAGGAATTTGTTGGAGATGCTCAATATGTAGTCGTGGTTTGTTCAAATCCTTCAAGAACTTTAAATGCTTATGAAGAACGCGGTGAGAATTATTTAAAACAGCAGGCAGGAACAGGAATACAAAACTTTTTATTAAAATTAAATGATTTTGGATTAGCTACTTGCTGGATTGGACATTTCGTAGACGATAAAATAAAAAATATTTTAAAAATTCCAAAAGAAATTAATGTTGAAGCATTTTTCCCAATAGGATATGAATCTGGAATTGCAAAAACAAAACAAAAAAGAAAAATAGAATTAGACCAAGTTTTGTTTTTTGAAGAATTTGGAAAAAGAAGAATGGGAACATGAAAAAAACTATTCCCGAAGGCTTTCACCCTCGGGAAAAATTAAATAAAAATTATTTTAATTATAAAATTTCAATGCCTAAATCAGACATTTCTCTATGAACTGTTTCTCTGTCCATACCTGAATCTTTACCTAACACATACGGAGATTTAACTCCAGTCATAATTGTGATAACTCGGACTTTTCCGACGAAATCTTTGCTAATTCTTGCTCCAATTATAACCTGCGCGTCTGGGTTAAGATTTTCTGATACAGTTCTACCGATGATGTCAAACTCTTCAAGTTTTAAATCTGGACCGCAAGTTACATGAATTAATGCTCCACTAGCACCTTTGTAATCCACATCAAGTAGAGGATGAGTAAGGGCTTGTCGAACAGCTTCATTAACTCTGTCCTGTGAGTCTGCTTCACCGATACCTATTACTGAAACACCACCATCTTTCATAATTGAGGAAACATCTGCGTAATCCAAGTTAATTAAACTAGGAAGAGTAATTGTTTCAACAATTCCTTTAATCATAGTGCTCACAAGTTCATTCGCAACAGCGAAAGCTTGTTCAATAGGCAACTGACCAGCAATATCTACAAGTCTATTATTATCAAGAACAATACAAGTGTCTGTGCTATCTCTTAGCTCCTGTAATCCAAATTCAGCTTTGTCAAGTCTTGCTTTTTCAGATTCAAAAGGCATGGTAACGACGCCGATAACTACTGCTCCAGTTTCTTTAGCAATTTGTGCCGCAACTGGCGCTGCGCCTGTTCCTGTTCCACCACCTTCTCCAGCAAGGACAAATACCATATCTGCATTTCCAACAGCTTTTTTAAGTTCAACTAATGCTTCTTTAGCAGCTTCTCTTCCTTTTGTAGGTTTTCCACCTGCACCAAGTCCTCTAGTTAACTCTTTACCAATAAGAATTTTCTCGTCGGCTTTAGTTACACTAAGATGAAGAGCATCTGTATTTGCTGCATAAATAGTAGCACCATTAATACCTTTGTTAAAAAGCCAGGTAACCATATTAGAACCGCATCCTCCGCATCCAATAACTTTAATGTTTGCTTTTCCTGCTCTTAATTCATCAAAATTAATGCTGTGCGTAGAAGCGTTTTGTATTGCCTCTTTTGCAAAATCTAATGCCATCTTTTGTTTTTTTGACCTCCTTATAATTATTTCTTTTCTCTGCTAAGCAGAGTTATCATTATAATTAGTATGCTTCTCTTTATAAAAATTTCGGATATTTGAAGAATATATTATTTAGGAAATTTTTTAAATTTTTTCAGGGTTTTGAGTTTAAATTTACTCCCGACCTCGATTTCTAAATTTATAAATTGCCTTCGGAATTAGTTGAAATCAAAGTCACTCTACTCCCGACCTCACTCGGTTATGTATATAATTTATCTAATTAATTTTCTCCTCCGTGAAGTCACTCTACTCCCGACCTCGCACGGCTTATTTTTCTTTTTTAATTACTGCCTACCACGAAGTCGCTCGCCCCCTCCGCCGACCAGATTTTAAATAAAAGAAATTGTCGTCGTAAAAACATTTTAAAAGTTAAGCTGAATTTAATATTCATAAATTATACCGGGTTA
>Ga0208375_1002018_pt1 | contig 20217 bp, 23 predicted proteins | sample RifOxyD1_FD_184038 | JGI IMG/M metagenome (GOLD analysis project Ga0208375, IMG submission 184038) | Soil microbial communities from Rifle, Colorado - Rifle Oxygen_injection D1 (SPAdes) | ecosystem: Environmental > Terrestrial > Deep subsurface > Rock core/Sediment | place: Rifle, Colorado... | reverse complement strand
GCTTAACGAGCCGGGAATTTTGTATTTTGCGGTAGTTTTCAGTTTAGTAATGAATGTTTTAAGTTATTGGTATTCGGATAAAATAGTTCTTTCTATGGCGAGAGCAAAACCAGTTTTGGAAGAAGATAATCCGGAGCTTTATAGAATAGTAGAAAATTTAGCTATTACGGCAGGGCTTCCAACGCCAAAAATTTATATAACGCCGGAGGCGGCACCGAATGCTTTTGCAACGGGGAGAAATCCAGAGCATGCAGTAATAGCAGTGACGGAAGGAATTTTAAATAAGTTAGACAGAAGCGAGTTGGAGGGAGTTTTGGCGCATGAGATGTCACATATAGGAAATAGGGATATGTTGCTTTCTACGGCGGTAGTGGTGTTGGTGGGTTTCATATCAATAATTTCGGATATTTTTTTCCGGTCAATGTTTTTCGGGAGGAGAAATAGCGATGAAGAGCGTGGGGGAGGAGCGATAATAATGGTATTAGCGGTGGCTTTTTCTTTTCTAGCGCCGATTGCGGCGACTATTATGCAGTTAGCTATATCAAGAAAGAGAGAGTTTTTAGCGGATTCTTCCGGAGCGCTTTTAACAAGGTATCCGGAGGGTTTGGCGAGGGCGCTTGAAAAAATATCCAGCGACACGACTTTAATTAAAACAGCAAGTAATACAACGGCACATTTGTGGTTTAGTGATCCTTTTAAAGAAGGGAAAAAGACGCCGTGGTTGCATAAGCTTTTTATGACGCATCCGCCGGTAGAAGAAAGAGTGAGGGTGTTAAGAGGAATGAAGATATAGGGAGCTTTTTGGTTTAAAAATTTTTTACTTGATAACTTCTTTCTGGTAAGTTAGTCTTTTTTAAAAAAGGAGGGTTCGCATAGTGGTCTAGTGCGCACGCTTGGAAAGCGTGTATACCGCAAGGTATCGAGGGTTCAAATCCCTCACCCTCCGCCAATTTTCAGAATTCGGATTTTGGGCGATTGTTGTTTTATTTCGACAGTCGATGTTGCTAAAAGGTTAAAGCGTCCTCAATCTTACATTTCACGCATGGAATCTGGAGAATACCGGGTTGATGTGTTGGAATTAAAAAGATTTGCTAAAATCTACGGAAAAGACACAGATTATTTTCTATAAACTTATGAAAAATAATTTTACTAAAAAACTTTTTAAAATGAATAAGTTTTTTATCGTTTTTCTTTTTATAGTTGCCAGTTTTTTCTTTTTAGAAAATGCCAATGCTATATCCGGTGCTTGTTCGTCACATAACGGAGTTAATTGCTCAATGGGCAGACAGTTGAATGGTAAGGTGTATTGCAATGATGGGTGGACTGAAAGTATGGCTGATTATGATTTTATGGCGATGTGCCAGAATTATCAGTTTAGTTGCAATACATCAGAATGGAATAATTTGTCATCAAAATATGGTTTAGAAGAACTATTTTTTAAGATGCAAGGAATTATTAACACATATCCATTTAATCAAACCCTATATAATCTTTTTAAAAGTCAATATAATCAAGCTTCTCTACTTGCAGAAAGAGAATGCTTTACTATTGGAGCTGATAGGGGGGTTAGCCAACAAAATTATGAAAAAATGCAATCGGATTTATATAATAATCAAATAAAAACAGAACGAGATAAATTAGCGCAGCTCAAACAACAGGAGTTGAATATTACCAAAAATTATCTTGACGAACTTAATAAATTAAATACCTCACAATATACCTGTCCCATAAATTCAACATTAAATGGTGCTGTCTGTTCTTGTAACGATGGTTATGTGTCCAATGGAAGTGTATGTATAACTTATACGCAAAGTTGCCAAACAAAGTACGGTGTAAATTTATATGGCGACAAAAACTCTTGTACTTGTACGAGCGGGTATGTTATTTACAATAACCAGTGTATTCCGGGCACCGAGTATTGCCGATCAAATTATGGAGATTATACTCTTGTTAAAATGATAAATGGCACTTCCCATTGTGACTGCGATACGGGGTATGCTTGGAATTCAAATACAACAGCATGTATAAAAATAGAAGTGAAACCAATAATTCCTTTGCCAACCACAAAGCCAGCGCCCCAAGAAATTAGCGGTTCCAAAAAGGAAATACCGAAAATCGCCAAATCGGAAGAAAAATTAATTGTAAAAAACGAACCTGTCAAAGAAGACATATTAACTCCTTCTATATCTGAAAAAGTAAGCGTGCCAAAGGAAGAGCCAAAACCAGGATTTTTTGTTCGAATATTTGGATCAATCAAAAACCTTTTTTTAAAGATTTTCAGATAGCGTCTCAAAAAAGATAATATAAAAAAGAAAGATGGATACTGCAAAGCATACAAATCAAAAATCCAAGAAAGAAATGGTGAATTCAAAAAACAGCTTTCAATCAACCACATTGAAAATTTTAGAAAAATGTTTGTGGAGTATACAAGCTCTAACTGTTTATGGTGAAAAGACAGAACAAGAAATGTTATTATCTAAAATAGATAGTATTTGTTTGAATTGTGAAAGAAATTCTTACAATAAAAAAATTCTTGAAGATAAAGCCAAGATAATTTGCACTCTAAGCAAATACCCCCAAAATTATTTAGAAAATAGTGATTTAGGATATATTTCCAAAAGAAAATTAACCTCAAAGGAACAAGAAAGGGAAAGGCAAGTAGAGGACTTGATTAACGAGTTGAAATCATACGATTGGTTGCAAAATAATGGATTTGAAGACATCTCTTTTGTCCCTGTAGCATCTAAAAAAACACCAGATTTGAAAGGGAAAAAAGAAGAAAAATTATTTTTTATTGAAGTGAAAACACTACATATTCCAAGAGAAGAAGAAAATAGATTGATGAGCCCATATCTTTTAACATGTGAACCTGATTTTAATCATAAAAAGGGATTGGAAGATAAAATTAATTATTATATTAAAGATGCAAGTACAAAATTTAATGATATAAAAGCTGAAAATAAAATTTTAATGATTTATTCTACTATCGGCGGATTAGCTGATATAAGTTATATATCTAAAGGCGATAAGTCGAGAAAGTTAGATGATATTTTAGACGGAAACTTTTTTAAGGACGAAGAGAGTAAATATAATATGAAAATAATTATATTTGATTTAGAAAATTAATCGCTTAGACTGAAGGAATATAATGTGGCGGCGAAAAAGCGAGGGCGGGCAAAAATTCCTCCCCCCCAACCCTCTTCCTTTTTGCCCGCCCGAGCGATTGGATTTCAGAATTCGCAGTCCGGATTTTCGTCAAAAAAAGTTCGGATTTTAACCAAAAGGCACCGCCAATTTTTGATTTATTTAGTGGTGGGAGAAATTTAAGTCTGCTTGTGATAGATTTTTTATCTTGATTATTTTAGTATTTTGCGGTAGTTTTGTGGTAGCTCTAAATACTATAATTAAGGAGGTTGTACGATGACATTCGGAGTTAAAATAAGAAGGGAAAAGAGAGATCCGGAATTAAAGCCGAGTTTTGGTTGTCCAGTTTGGTGGCATAATCATGGCGACAAGATGAAGATTGATGGATTTGAAAAAGACACTCCTCTTTCGCTTTCTATTACCGGGAGCGCGGCTCAAGTGAAGATTTTTCCTTTTGGAAATGACAGACCGGTTAAAAATTGGCTTGTTGTTTGGAAAATCAGACACGGTTTAGCAGAAGTTGAAGGCAGTGTCGTTTTAAAGTTTGAAAAACTGCTTGCAGCTTTTGGTCTTTCGGAAGAATTTAGAGAATATAGCGGCTGGCTTGTTGAGCAGTTTGGTTGCGATTCTGCTTGTCAGGGAGGGTTTATCAGGTGGAAAAATTTTCTGAATATTCCTTGTCCTGGGACGGGAAATGATGGAGACCCAAATGTTTCTATTTTTATAAGTAGAGAAATAAAGGACGCTGTCAGAAAACTTCTGGATAATAATTAATTTTTTTCAAAGGGCTGATTCGCGTTGCGGATTAGCTCTGTTTTTTTAAAAAGTTTGCTGTAAAGAAATAAAAACTGTAAGATCTTATTAATATTAATTAAGTCTGGACTTTGTTATTTTTTGAAATTTTTGTTTTTGGGCAGAGATAAAAAATATTATGAAAAAATTTTTTTCAGCGGCAAAAAATAAGTTTATAAACTTATCAATAACAAGGAGAATTCTGACAGTAATTTTTGCGGTGCTGGTTTTTATGACATTTTGGAGTTTTATTAGGATGCTGGTTTTCGCATATTGGTATGCTCCGTTTCCTCCTAAAAATCATGGGCAAAATATGAACGCTACCGATGTTATAAATAATATCCAGCCATGGATGTCGTTTGATTATTTAAACCAAACATTTAATTTACCGCCAGATTATCTGCGTGAGACACTCCATATTACCGATGGTCGTTATCCGCGACTAGGAATTGGAGGTTATGCCAAACATATAAAAATAGACAAGCAGCATTTTTTTAAAACCATTGAAGAAGCAATTCGTAATTACCAAAACAAAAGCCAATGAGTTTTATACAGCAGGTTATTCTTTCATATCTGTTGCTTTATAAGTATACATTGCTGTTTAGCGTTACTTTTTTAGCCGCGTTTGCTTTACCTGTTCCATCCGCTTCCACTTTAATGGCGGCGGCGGCTTTTTCCAGCCAAGGATATTTTAATATTGTATTTGTTTTCATTATTGCTTCTCTTGGAAATATTCTTGGTGATAATTTTGGCTATTGGCTGGCTCGTCTTTATGGTAAACCGGTGTTGTATTATATCGGATTAGGAAAAACAGTTGATTCGGAGTTGTTTCGCGCTGTAGAAAGGCGTATTAATCATCGGCCTGGTTTAATTATTTTTTTTAGCCGATTTGAAGTTATTGCCACATTATCAGTAAATATTATTTCTGGTTTAGGGAAGATGCCGTATTTTCGCTTTTTACCTTATGAGATTATTGGCGAGGTGGCGCAGGTTTTTATGTATGGAGGCATTGGCTATTTTTTTGGAAATAATTGGCAGAGTATTAACGATTCAATCGGCCAGTTTTGGCTTATAATTACTCCAACTGCCGCTTTATTAATATTTCTTTTTTGGAAAAAGATTTTTCGCTGGATTATTAAGTTTTAGAATTTAGATTTGAATGATTACTTTATCGCCGGATTTAGTGGAGACCATTGATAATTTATTAAGATTGGAGTAGTGTTTTTTTAGAAACAGGACGTTGACAACATTAATAATATTGGAAGGAGAAAAAAAGATGGAAAATGGAAGATTAATATATAGGACTCCTGATATTAAGGATATCGCGTCGCAATTTGTTGATCTTGCCCGGACGCATAATTGGAATGATGGCAAAATTGAATTTTTAAAAGATGAGGAGGAGATACTTTTTAAGATTGTTAGGGCGGCGGGGTTTTGTGTGAGGGGAGTAGAGTTAGGAAGACTAACAATTCAAGATAAGTTTGATGTTGAAGGAGAAAATGGAGAAAGAAAAAGGGTAAATATTTTATGTCCGTTTAAGGTAAGGGATATAGAAGGAGACGACTATATTTTTGCAACGGGATGGTTGGATTGTATTTTACGTCTAGCTGTTTATGGTGGTATGAAGAGAGTGGAGAAAGAGAGCCGAGAAAAGCTGATAAAAGCGGTTTCTATGGAAATTGAGAAGAGTGTTCCCCTTGAGCCAATTATGTTTACAAAAGATGGTGATTTATTAGTAGAATATCCGTTGCAGCCTTATACATCTGGAGATTTTCCTTATTTTGTGGAGGAGCATGTTAAGGACAAAAATGTATTAGGGCCGTGTGTCGGGTTGCATGATAGTTGTGGGGGATGGATGGATTTTAAAAAATCTTCTAACATTTGCAGTGAGATTGTATGTCGCAAATGTAGAAAGAAAGCCGTATTTTCAAACGAAATAAAAACGTTTGGAGAATTAAGGCGACAGCTTGAACTTACTTTGGCTTTCCGCCAATGTATGAGAGATAATAATATTTAATTTGAGATTAGTATTAGTTGTTTTGTGGGTAGGTTTTCGATTGGGGCGGAAAAATTTTCCGTCTTTTTATTTTTAATAAGTAGATAGATATTTTATGTCAGGCGATTGATTAAGTTTGACATAGCAGTTTTTTTGATTAAAATTTCTTATATAACAACCTGTTTAATTAAATAGGCAGGATAAAGGAGTATAGATTAAATTTATTGTTTTTATGGAGGAAGAAAAAGAAAAAGAAGAAGAAAAAGAAGAAGAAGTGGAGGAAGTTTTAAAAGAAGAAGAAAAAATAAGTGATGCGGGAGAGGCGGAAAAATGTACAAAAGAGAGAGATGAGTATCTTTTAGGATGGAAACGGGCAAAAGCCTCATTGGCGAATTTTAAGAAGGAGGAAGTGGCGCGAGCGGAGATTTTTTCCAAGTTTGCCAATGAGGCTTTTTTAAGAGATTTACTTGCGATAATGGACAGTTTTGACTTGGCTATTTTTGCGGAGCCGGATAATAAAGGACTGACTTTAATCCGGTCGCAGTTTGAAGGTTTTTTTACAAGGAATGGAGTAGTGGTGATAAAGGCTTTGGGGGAAAAGTTTGACCCGGCGTGGCATGAGGCGGTTAGCGAGATTGAAGGAACTGGGAAAGAGAGCGGAATAATTGTAGAAGTAATAGAGAGGGGGTGGATGTTGTATGAAAAAGTGATTCGGCCGGCAAGAGTTAAAGTTTCAAAGTAGTTTTTAAAATTATAAATGTAGCTTTTTGGTAAAACTCAAAGCATAATAAGAATTATGGGAAAAATTTTAGGAATAGATTTAGGAACAACAAATTCGGCAATAGCAGTAGTTAAAGGAGGGGAACCGGAAGTGGTTGATAATGCCGAAGGTGGGAGAACGACGCCTTCAGTGGTTGCTTTATCAAAATCAAACGAGAGGCTGGTTGGTCTTTTAGCAAAAAGGCAGGCGGTGACAAATCCACATAATACTATTTTTTCGGTAAAGCGTTTAATAGGGAGAAAGTTTTCAGATGAAGAGGTGCAAAGAGATAAAAAACTTCTTCCATACGAGATAAGAGAATCGGCATCTGGCGGGGTGGAAGTTAAGATGGGGGAGAAATGGCTTTTATCGGAAGAGATTTCTTCAATGATTTTAGCAAAGCTTAGAGCGGATGCGGAGTTTCGTTTGGGAGAAAAAATAGAAGAAGCAGTAATAACCGTGCCGGCGTATTTTGATGATTCGCAGAGACAGGCGACAAAAAATGCCGGAGAAATTGCAGGATTAAAAGTAAAAAGAATTTTAAATGAACCGACGGCGGCGGCATTAGCATATGGGATGAATAAGAATAAGAACGAGCAAATAGTGGTTTACGATTTTGGCGGAGGAACTTTTGATATTTCTGTTTTGGAAGTAGGAGATGATACGGTGGAAGTAAAAGCGACGGGGGGCGATACTCATCTTGGAGGAGATGATGTTGATCAGAGGATTATTGAATTTTTAGTGGCGGAATATAAAAAACAGGAAGGGATAGATATAGCAAAGGATCCGCTGGCTTTACAGAGATTAAGAGAAGGAGCGGAGCGTGCTAAGCATGAGCTTTCTTCAGCGCTGGAAACAGAAATAAATCTTCCTTATATAAGTTCAAACTCTTCCGGTCCAAAACATTTTTTAATGAAAATGACGCGTGCCAAGCTTGAAGAATTGATAAAAGATTTAATAGATAAATCAATAAAGCTGGTGGAGGAAACAGTAACATTGGAAAAACCGAAGGGAGCAGGGATGAAGCTTTCCGAGATAGATCAAGTGGTGCTTGTCGGGGGGCAAACAAGAATGCCTGCTATACAAGAAGCGGTAAGGAAGCTTTTTAATAAGGAGCCGCATAAAGATATAAATCCGGATGAGGTGGTGGCGATGGGAGCGGCGGTGCAAGCGGGGATTTTGCAAGGAGACGTAAAGGATATTTTACTTCTAGATGTTACGCCACTTACTTTGTCTATTGAGACAATGGGAGGAGTGGCAACGCCGATGATACAAAAAAATACTACTGTGCCGACGGAAAAGAAACAAATTTTCTCCACGGCGGCGGATTCGCAAACTTCCGTAGAAGTTCATGTTTTGCAAGGAGAAAGACCAATGTCCGCGGATAATAAAACTTTAGCGAGGTTTATTTTGGATGGGATACCGCCAGCGTCTCGCGGTGTGCCGCAGATTGAAGTTGTTTTCGATATAGACGCGAATGGTATTTTAAATGTATCGGCAAAAGATAAGGCTACAGGAAAAACGCAATCGGTTAAGATTGAAGCTTCAACTTCTTTATCAAAGGAAGAAATTGAAAAATTAAAGCAGGAAGCGACAATACATGCGGAAGAAGACAGAAAAAAGAAAGAATTAATTGAGGCAAAAAATCAGGCAGAAAGTTTGGCGTATGCGGCGGAAAAATCTTTGAAGGACGCGGGGGAAAAAGTTCCAGAGGAGATAAAAAAAGCAGTTGAAGAAAAAATTGAAGCTTTAAAGAAAGTTAAAGAGGGAGAAAATTTGGAAGAAATAAAATCAAAAACCTCTGAGTTATCCACAGAACTTCAAAAGATAGGGCAGGCAATGTATAATAAAAATAATAATGATTCAGGGAATGGAACGGGAACTCAAGACGAGCCTAAACAGAACGGAGAGAGCAATTGAGGCGGATAGTTCGTTTTGGAAAGTTACAACTGTTGGGGTGTTTACTGCTTTTTTAGCAGGTGTTTTTGCTTATTTCTTTTTCCAATTTTTAACTAGCGATGTTGGAGGAGGATTTTGGCCTTTTTTTTCGGCATTGATAGTTTTTTCTTTAGCTTTTCTTTTACAGAATGTTCTAATGAGAGATTTTAAAGTTCTTTCAGGATTTGTTTTTATGGATTCTTTAATACTTTCAGTTTTTCTTTTAGGAAAAGGGAGTTTTTATTTTATTCTTGGCGGGGTGACGGCTGTTTTTATTTTTTTAATAATAGCGGCTTATCGGGGATTTAGAGAAATGAAGGGGGGATTGTCTATTAGGTTTGCGAGAGTAGGGAAAGTGGTAATGATAAGTTTTATGACGGCGATAGCTATTTTTATATCTTTCAGTTATATAGGAACGGCTTCTACAGGAAGCGTCAGTTTTGTTTCAAAAAATTTATTAAGCAATATTTTGCTTTCAAGTTCATCGTTAATGGAAAAAGTATATCCGGGATTTTCTTTAGAAAAAACTTTTTCTGATAATTTAGAAGCTTTGGCCTTTAATCAGGAAAAAATGAATCCACAGTTAGCTCTTCTTTCTCCGGAGCAAAAAACTATTATGCATAGAGAAATAGTTTCTGCATACGAGAATCAGATAATAGGATTTTTTGGGAAGCCAATAAATTTTAGGGATAAAACGGTGGATACGCTTTATTTTATAGTTTCTACAAAGATGAGCGAGGCGGCTAGTCAGTTTGGGGCGGCTTTCTACTTAATATCTTTGATTTTTATATTTATTTTAGTTAAAGGAGTGGCACCGATTGTTTACTGGCCGGTGATAATAATAGGTTTTTTTATTTATCAACTTCTTTTAGCTTTTGGGTTTGCGACAGTTTTACTTGAAATGAGATCTAAGGAGGTGGTTGTACTAAACTGATTTTTTTAGAAGAGATTAAAGTTTATTACGTGGAGCTGTTTTATTTAGCGACAGACTTTTTTAGATTTGCGTTAGTGTTGTGTTATAATTTAGGAGTATTTTATGAGTAGGGTTGTTGTTTTTTTAAAAAAAGGACGGTTAGGAGCGGCAGCTTTGCCGATAGTTTTAATTTTAGGTGGGGTAATTGTAGAGATGATGGTGGCTTCATCTTTTGTGGCTTATTCGGTGAGTAAGTCTGGGCTTGGGGATAAAATGTCTATGCAAGCGCTGGTAGTGGCAAGAGGAGGAGCAATGGATGCGGTTAGAAGAGTAATAAGAAATAAAGATTTTTATAATACTGATAGCTATACGTTGACGCTTGGCACGGGAACGGCGCAAGTGACAGTGACAAAAGATTCTCCGGAGGTAGGAAAAACAAGAGTGGTTTCAGTGGGTACGGCTTTAATGAGGCAAAAGAAAATTCAAGCAGACTTGAAAGTTAATTCTACTACAGGGGAGGTAAATTTATTATCTTTTGACGAGGTAAATATTTAAAAATGAATTTTTCCGGCGTTTTTAAAAAATTTTTTAAAATTTTAACGCAAGAGCCGTCAGTTGGGGGATTAGAAATTTCCGAATCTGTTTTAAGATTTGCGATTATAAAAGAAGGAAAGGTTTCAGTTGCTTCCTTAAGGCTCCCTCCGGAAATTTTAGTTTCTGGAGAAGTTAAGAATCCAGAGCAGTTTAAAGAGGCTTTAAATGCGCTTTATAAACAGACTGTTTTTTCACAAGAAAAAGGGAAGGTAAATGTGGTTGTTTCCTTACCTTTTTCTAGAGCTTATGTGCAGACTTTTAAACTTCCTCCGATAGCAGAAAAAGGTATAACCGGGGCGGCGGAGCTTAATATGCAGATGATATCTCCATTACCTGTAGGAACAGCATATTATGATTGGGAAAGAATAGGAGACAGTGAGGCAGAAGGTGGCGGATTAAAACAGATGGAATTTTTAGGAGCTTTTGCGATGACTAAAGAAGTTAATTCTTTTTTGAGCGTTCTTAAAAATTCTTTATTTAATGTTGTGGCGGTGGAGTTTTCTTCGTTTGCTTTAACTAGATTTGCGGTCTTAGGTGCGGCAGGATTTGACCCGCATGGGTCTTATATTATTTTAAATTTAAGCGGTGGAGAAACGGAGTTTATTATAGTGAAAAATTCGTTTTTGTATTTTAGTTATTCTGTGTCTTTAAATTTATCTTCAGTAGGCGTGGCTTCAGTGCAAGTGGTTTTAGAGAGAAGTCTACAGCAGGTATTTAATTTTTATGTAAATAGATGGGGAAATGATTTTAATGGGATTTTTATAGTATCCGATTTGCCTAAACTGGAGGTAGAATCGTTATTTAGAGAAAAATTTTCTATTAGTCCGGTATATTTAACTCCAAAAGTTTTTACCGAGTTAAGTCCGTCATGGTTTGTGGTGGCGGGTCTTGCTTTAAGAGGGCAAATAGCAAGGTCTCGCGATACAATGATAAGTTTAGCGCCAGTAGGAACAGAGGAAGAATATAAAAATGTGCAGTTGTCTGCTTTTGTAAGATTTTGGAGGAGTGTGGCAGTTTCTAGTTTGAGTTTTTTGATTTTAATATTTTTAATTTCTAACTTGTTTTTAAAAAGTGTGCTTGGTGAGATAAAGAAAGAAGATAGCGCGGGATTTAACAGCACGGAGGTGTCAGCAGAAGTGGTAAAATTAAAAACAGAGGCAAAGGAGTTTAATAATTTAACAGCGGTAGTTAAAGAGGCTTATAAAAATAAAAGTTCTTGGGATGGTTTTTTGGAGAAATTAAATACTATTGCTGGTCCGAACGTAAAAATAAAGAGAATTTTTGTGGCGGCAGTTAATCAGCCTGTTTTAGTAAGGGGAGAAGGAAGTGATGAAAAATCAGTAGTAGATTTTAAAAGTAGACTGGAAAAAGACGGAGAGTTTAGTGATATAAAGTTGCCACTTTCTGATCTTTCTTATGTTTCTGGAAAAGTTTCTTTCAATCTTAATTTTTCAATTAAATCGGCGGCGGTTAAATAGAGAAGTTTTAAATCGGCGACAGATGCTTTTTTAAGGACAAATTCTTCAGCTTTTTTTCTTTTTAGAGATGGTTTTCGGATGCCGATCTTAGCTCTAAAAAAATCTCTTGTTTTTAAGACGGAAATAACAGATTCTACTCCTTTGTGGCCGGCGGAACTTTGATTAAAAGTTATTTTATAATCTCCGAGAGAAATATCTGAATCGTCGTGAATTAAAAGCATTTCCTCCGGTTTTATTTTGAAAAAGGAAAGAGCTGATTTTACGGCTTGTCCGGATTCGTTCATAAAGTTTTCCGATTTTGAAAAAATAAGACAGGGATTTTTTAAATAAGAAAATCCGTTTTTTTCTTTCCAGTTAGCATTTTTCCCGGCTAAAAAATTGATGATTATTTTGCCGGCATTGTGGAAAGTTTGGCTATACTCTTCTTCTGGGTTGCCAAGGGCAAAAATAAGCTTTATTTTTTTAAGTTTGTCCATAAAAATATTATAGTTTTAAAAGGATTTTTTTTCAATTTTAGAACTTTGACAAGATTTTATTTTTTTGCTACAATTTGACAAATGAGAAGATTTTTAGCTTCATTTTTAGAGACAATTGAGGTAGCTTTCGTGGCAGTAGTTTCAGTTCTGATAATAAGGACTTTTTTAATCCAGCCTTTTTTGGTTAATGGTGAGAGTATGGAGCCGAATTTTTCTGATGGGAATTATCTTTTAGTGGATGAACTTTCTTACCGGTTAAGAGAGCCGGAAAGAGGGGAGGTTATTGTTTTTCGTTATCCGGGAAACGAGGCTATTTTTTATATAAAAAGGATAATTGGTTTGCCGGGCGAAAAGGTTGTTGTTAATGGAGGAGAGGTAAAAATTTTTAACAAAGAAAATTCTGGTGGGTTTACACTTTCGGAAAGTTATTTACCTATTACCGATAAAACTTATGGAAATTTAGAGATTACTTTAAAGAGCGACCAGTATTTTGTTTTAGGAGACAACCGTTCTTTTAGTTATGATTCGCGCAGTTGGGGAACTTTGGCAAAAAATGAAATTATGGGAATGGTGCGTTTAAAGCTTTGGCCGATAAATAAAGCGGAGGCGGTGGGGACACCAAATTATTAATTAAAATTTTAAAGTGGAAAAAGAACAAAAAAAAAATAAGAAACCAGCTTTTGTGGCAGTAAAAGGAATTTATGAAATAATGCCCGCGGAGTTTCCTTGGTGGGACAGATTTTTAGAAGTGGCTGAAGGGGTGTCAAAGTTTTATAATTTTGAAAGAATAGAAACTGGCATTGTAGAAAATGCAGATTTGTTTTTGCGTTCGGCAGGCGGGGAAGGAACGGATGTGCATAAGGAAATGTTTTTTATTAAATCTAATAAAGACAAGTGGGTTTTGCGACCAGAGGCGACGGCGTCGGTAGCGAGGGCGTATATTGAATATGGATTTTCTCGTTTACAACAGCCAGTGAAACTTTTTTATTTTGGTCCGATGTTCAGGCATGAAAATCCGCAGGCTGGAAGGTATCGCGAATTTCGTCAGTTCGGGGTAGAAATTATTGGTGGAGAAAATGATCCGGTTTTTGATGCGCAAGCAATATCACTAGCTTCAAGAATTTTAAAGGAGATAGGTTTTAAAGATGTAGTGGTGGAAGTCAATTCTATAGGTTGCCGAGTGTGCCAGCCGGCTATAAAGAAAAAAATACAAAAATATTATAGAACAAACATAAAGAAGGTTTGTCGAGATTGTCAGACGAGAATAGATGTAAATCCATTTCGTGTTTTTGACTGTAAGAGAGAGGAATGCCAGGAAGTAAAAAAGGCGGCGCCAGTTTTTTTAGATCTTGTTTGTTCTAATTGTCAAAAACATTTAAAAGATGTTTTAGAGTATTTAGAAGAGTTATCTATTTCTTACGAGCTTAATAATAATTTAGTGCGAGGACTTGATTATTACGATCGGACTGTTTTTGAGATTTTTGTTGAAGCGGGAAGTAAGGGAGAAAAAAAGGAGGAGAATGCTTCAAAGTTAGCTGTTGGTGGTGGTGGACGTTATGACTATCTTATAGAAATGATTGGTGGAAGGCCGACAGCGGGAGTCGGATTTAGTTTTGGAGTGGAAAGGATTATAGAGATAATGAAAAAAAAGGAAATAAAAATACCGGCGCAAAAGAATAAGTATAAAAGTGTTTTTTTTGTGCATGTGGGGGAGGTGGCAAAAAAAAGAAGCTTAAAACTTGTAGAAGAATTAAGAAAAAATGGAGTGGGGGTGATAGAAGGTTTAAGTAAGGATTCTTTTGCTAAACAGCTTAAAATGGCGGATAAAGGGGGCGCGGAAGTAGCTGTTATTTTAGGACAAAGAGAAGTTTTTGAAGAGAGTGTAATTATAAAAAATTTAAAGACGGGCATACAAGAGACTGTGCCAGTAGAGAAGATGGCGGAAGAGGTAAAGAGGCATATAAAATAGTTATGGAAAGTTGTTTATTTTGCAAAATTGCTAATAAAGAAATAAAAGCGGATGTAGTTTATGAAGATGAGGCGGCGATGGCTGTTTTAGATATTCATCCGAGATCTTTAGGTCATATTTTTATTATTCCAAAGAAACACGCCGGTTCTCTTTTAGATTTAGAAGAGGCGCAGATTGCACCGGTTTTTTCAGCGGTTAAAAAAACGGCTGTTTTAATAAAAGAGAAGACGGGAGCGGATGGTCTTTCTATTGGTATAAATACAGGACGGGCAGGTGGACAAGATGTAGATCATTTGCATATTCATATAATTCCGAGGTTTCTAAATGATGGCGGCGGATCAATTCAATCGGTAGTAAATAATATTCCAAGTGAGGAAGAAAGAGAAAAAATAAGAGATATTTTAGCTAAAAAATAGTTGTAAATTAGCTTTATAGGTTTAATAAAGGAGGTTGACAATATTTTTTTTGTGATTTAATCTTAATTCTTAATTATGGAAATAAGAAAAAAAGAAGGAGAAGCGGCAAGTTCTTTGGTTTATCGTTTCAATAAAAGAGTGCAGCAGAGTGGAATAATAAAGGAAGTAAAGAAAAGGAGATTTAAGAAGAGAGCGGAGAGTAAAATTAAAAAAAGAATATCCGCTATTTATAAAAATACTAAACTTAAAGAAGTTCAGAAGTTACGCAAATTGGGAAAGATTTAGTTTGTCTTTTAGCTAAATTTATGGAAGAAGGGCTGCTTTTTAAAATAAATCAAGACATAAAAGAAGCTTTGAAAGGAGGGGATTCTTTTCGTCTTGGGGTTTTAAGAATGGTTATGGCATCTCTTAAAAATCTAGAAATAGAAAATCGAGGAAAAGGAAAGGATGTTGGCGAGGAAGATGCGATAGCTCTTTTGAGGCGAGAACAGAAGAAAAGAAAGGAAGCGGCGGAAGTTTTTCTTAGTGGGGGAAGAAATGATTTAGCAGAAAAAGAGAAAAAAGAGGTAGAAATTATTTCTGTATATTTGCCGAAAGAAATGGAACAAAAAGAAATAGAAGAGGTGGTCTTAAAGATAGTAAAAGGAGGAGGAGATTTTGGGGTAGTGATGAAAGAGGTGATGAAAGAATTAAAAGGCAAAGCGGATGGAAAGCTGGTGGCGGAAATAATAAAAGAAAAATTAGAAAAGTGATAAACTTTTCCCGACTAAAAGTCGGGGATTGTTTTTTATCATTGAGATGGTAAAGATTTATTCTTTAGAAAAAAAATTTGTAAAGTTTGAGAAAGAGGCAAAAAAAGTCGTAAAGGACATTCTTGATTTTCTTTTAGTTGAGAAGGCCGATTTGGAAGTTTTTTTTGTCAGCGATCAGGAAATAAAAAAGATAAACTGGAAGTATAGAAAAAAAGAAAAGCCGACAAACATACTTTCTTTTTCTCCGCCACATGATTTTCCGGAGCATTATCTAAAGGAAAATATTGGGGAGGTTTATCTTGCTCCTGATTTTATTTTAAAAGAAGGCGGGAGTATAAAAAAACTTTTAGCTCATGGAATTCTACATTTATTAGGGTTTGACCACAAGAAAAAGGAAGAGGCAAAAAAAATGGAAAAGAAAGAGGAAGAGATAGTTGTGGCGTTGGGATTTTAAATAAAGTAAAAAGAGATTTTGTTTTATTATTTTTTCCCCATTTGATTTTACTTTTCCTGTGATAGAATTGAGGAGACTATCGTTAAATACTTTAGTGGATTTAATAAGTTCACTACGGATATATTTAGTGAAGACCCTTAAAGTGTTGTTTGTAGTTTTGATTGTTTTTTAATTAGGGAAGATTTTTAAAATGACTCGTTTTATAACAGGGCTAGATGTGGGCACAGCTTCAGTGAAAACAGCTGCGGCTGAAATAACAAAAGAGGGAAAAGTAAAAATCTTTTCTCTTTTTAAGCAAGCATCTTCTGGAATTAGAAAAGGAGTAGTGGCTTATACTGATGATGCTGAAAAGTCAGTAATGTCTTCCCTTGAGAGGGTAAAGGGAGCCGCAAAACATTGCTTGAAAAATATTTATATGAATGTAGGAGGAGACCAAAATAAAGTACAGGTTTCAAGAGGAATGGTAGCGGTTTCTCGTGCTGATAATGAGATATCAAAGGATGATATAGACAGAGTAATAAAATCCTCTCAAGACGCGGTTTCAAGCAGTAATCGAGTCATAATTCATACTTTAACAAAAGATTTTATAGTTGATGGAATGCCAAAAGTTGATGATCCGGCGGGATTAGTTGGTAATAGATTAGAAGTAGAGTCTATTATTATAAGTTCTTTTACACAGAATGTGAGGAGTTTAAATAAGCTTGTAGAAAAGAGTGCGGGAGTAATAGGAGGAATGGTTTTAGGGCCGATTGCTTCTGCGAGAGCAGTGCTTTCTAAAAATCAAAAAGATTTAGGAGTGGCTCTTGTTGAAATAGGCGCCGGTACTACTGGTATAAGTATTTTTGAGGAAGGAAAACTTTTACATGCGGCTATTTTACCTATCGGTTCGGCTAATATTACGAATGACTTAGCAATAGGTCTAAAAATTCCGATTGAGGCGGCGGAAGCGTTGAAGCTTTCTTACGGATATGCGTTGTCGCGGGATATTCCAGTGAAAGAAAAAATAGAGTTAAAGAAAGTGGATGCCGGAAATAGGGGGGTTATTTCTAGAAAATTTTTTTCGGAGATAATAGAGGTGAGACTTGCGGAAATTTTTGAGCTGGTTAATAATGAGCTTAAATCTGCTGGTAAAGAGAAAGACTTGCCGGCAGGAGTTGTATTTTCTGGAGGTGGATCAAAGATGCCGGGGATAACGGAACTTGGAAAAAGAGAACTTAAACTTCCGGTGCAGGTAGGGATGGTGTTACTTGAACAATTTGAGTTTACAAATAAGGAGATAGAGGAAAAAGCAGAGGATCCGGAGTTTGCTTCTGTTTTAGGATTAGCGCTTTTTGGTTGTGATGAAGTTTTAAAAGGGAAAATAAGATTTTTCAATCCTTTTTCTAGAATATTGGATTATTTTTTGCCTTAGCAGTTTTTTAAGGATATTTTAAGAGGTGGTTGTAAAACTTTTGTAACCATTTCTTAATAGTTTTATAATTTTAAAGCTTGCGTGTTTATGAAGTGCAGTTTTTATATATGAGAAAAGAGAATTTAAAAGGAGGAAGAATTTCAGGAAAAAAAACTGGATATCAGTGTGCGGTTAAGGTAAAAGTAGTAGGAGTGGGAGGAGGAGGGGGAAATGCGGTTTCAAGAATGAGTGATGATTTTGTGCGAGGGGTGGAGTTTATAGCGGTTAACACAGATCTTCAGGATTTAGAACTGTGCCATGTAAGGAAAAAAATTCATATAGGAAAAAATTTAACCGGAGGTCTTGGAGCAGGAATGAATCCAGAGATGGGTGCGCGTTCTGTGGAAGAAAATAAAAATGAGATAGTAGAAGCTCTTTCGGGAGCTGATTTAATTTTTTTAACGGCAGGGTTTGGAGGAGGAACGGGAACTGGAGCTTTGCCAGTGGTGGCAGAAATAGCAAAAGAAAATGGCATTTTAACCGTGGCGGTGATAACTAAGCCTTTTTCTTTTGAGGGAGTGCAAAGAAGTCGCATAGCGCAGGAAGGAATAGTAAAACTGCGCGATAAGGTAGATGCTTTAATTGTCATACCGAATGACAGGATTTTTTCTATAATTAATAAAGATACGCCGATAGTAAAAGCTTTTTTGGAAATTGACGAGGTTTTAAAAAATGCGGTGCAGGGAATAGTGGATTTAATTGTAACGCCGGGAATAATAAATGTTGATTTTGCAGATGTAAAAACAGTGATGCAAAATGCCGGATCGGCGATAGTTGGAGTGGGAGTAGCCGGGGGACAGGAGAGGGCAATAGATGCCGTAAGACAAGCAATAAATTCTCCTCTTCTTGAGGTGTCAGCGGATGGAGCAAAAGGTGTGCTTTTTGGAGTTTCTGGAGGCCGTGATTTAAAGATGACGGAAATAAATGAGGCGGCAAAAATAATAACGGAAGCAGTAGACCCATCGGCAAAAATAATTTTTGGAGCTTATTATGATAAAAAATTAAAGTTGGGGCAGATAAAAGTGACGGTGATAGCAACTGGTTTTTCAGATGCGCGGCCGGCGCTTGGATCTTTGTTTTCTTCTGGTTCTATTTTAAGTGCGGGAATGAGTGGGCGGGCTACGGATACTACAAAGAAGGAAGGAAGTTTTTTGACTATAGAAACAGAAAAGAAGGAAGAGTTTTTACCTTTTTCTACAGAAAAAAGAAACAGTAGTGGAAGTGGTATTTCTAAAGAAAAAGAAGAGAAGAGAAGCGAAAGCGTTTGGGATATTCCAACTTTTTTAAGAAGGAAAAAAAAATAACCCCGTGAAGGGGTTATTTTTTTTAGGCTTATCTAGACGGTCTGAATTGTCTTGGTTGTCTAGGTTCCATTGGGCGAGCTTCATTGACGATAAGTTTTCTTCCGTCAAGATCTTGTCCATTGAACATATTGATAGCCGATTGGGCTTCCTCGTCATTTACCATTTCCACAAAGCCGAAGCCTCTGGAACGACCGGTCATCTTGTCTTTGATGACGTTAGTTGAAGATACTTCTCCAGCTTCCTGAAACTTTTCTTTCAAAGATTCATCGGTGGCAGAATAAGGAAGGTTCCCTATATATAACTTAATTGCCATTTAGAACTATTTAATTTTTATCTTGTAGGGGACCTTTATTCCACTAGAGAGGAATAGACCTTGCCGACTGCCGGCGCTTTTCCTTTTTTCAGGTAAAGCTTGTTTTTTTAAAAACCGTACTTGCGGGGGCTTGCGACTTCAAAGAAAAAATTCTTAGAAGCTAAAACCTACAATTGCTTATATTATAGCACTTATTTTTGATAAAGCAAGAGGGGAATGTTGGCGAGTTTTATGGGAAGATTTAAAATTTTTTACAAGCATTTTTTATTTGGAGCGTTTTTCCTATTATCTGACGATCGTCAGATAATAGGAAAATATGTAAAAAGAAAAAAGCCGGGTGCGTACGCGCACTCGGCTTTGATTTGATTTTGAGTTTAATAAAGAACTAACTCTGGTTATTTTTTATAACTGGCATAACCAGAGGAATTAATCAGATGCATCGGGGCATCGCCTGATGCTTTTTGCAGAGCTTCAAGAGAGGGAAGTATATACTTTACTTCCAACTCTTGCGTCGGTTTCTGCAAAATTGTCTGCGGCGTTGCAAAGAACATCTTGGGCGCTACGGAAAACATCAGCTGAAGCACAGCTAAATGCCCTTGCCATGCCGGCTGTCGTATTTGCTCTTCCGTTAGTCCGGCGATGTAATCCACTAGCAGAAGCGGGGCAGAGCCGTCATTTGACTGGCAGAAAAAATGAATTCCGTCGGTCACAAAATGCTCTTTCCCAATGTCTTGCGCTTCCGCCGGCAGGTACTGGAAGATTTCCCGCAGATCGTAGGTTACGAAATGACCCGTGAATCTTCCAAGAGGCTGAACGGCGGGCATTGGCATGGCTGAAGGAGCCAGCCAATACATGTCGTTATTTTTACCTCTATATCCGGCGACCGGCAGGAAAGCGACATCCCCGCCGTTTTCGTTTTCATCGTACATGCCTATGGCAATGTACGGCACCGCTTGAGTGCTTAGGAAAACGGAATAAATGAAGTGGGATGGAAGATTGTTCGGAGTTCCATCAGCGGTTAAAACTAAATAACCGTCAGAGGGAATATCTTCTTTTTGCACCCATCCTTTTACCGGATAGGGAGCTCGCCATTTTGTTTCGCCCGGTATGTCTTCCTGTCCTCGCACCCAATGTATCAACTCTTTATTTTCAAAAGAGTTGTAGACCGGAGCTCTGTCCCACCACTCCAGCGGCACTTCCGTCGGCGTCGCCGTTGGCGTAGCGCTAGGCGTTGGGGTAGGAATAATTATCGATTTTGGTGTTGCTGTCGGCATTGCCGTTGCTTTTAGTGTCGCCGTCGGTGTCCGAGTTGCTGTTGGAACTGGCGTTTGTGATGGTAACACAATATTTGGCACCGGCGTACTGGTTGCCTGTGGCGCAATCGCGTATATTATCACGGGCGCAGAGTTATAGAATGGCCCGTAGTGTGCTGGATTTCCAGATGATGTTAAAAAATAAATCTTAAACT
>Ga0208375_1002017_pt1 | contig 20221 bp, 20 predicted proteins | sample RifOxyD1_FD_184038 | JGI IMG/M metagenome (GOLD analysis project Ga0208375, IMG submission 184038) | Soil microbial communities from Rifle, Colorado - Rifle Oxygen_injection D1 (SPAdes) | ecosystem: Environmental > Terrestrial > Deep subsurface > Rock core/Sediment | place: Rifle, Colorado... | reverse complement strand
ATATTTGAAGAATTGTTTTGAAAATTTGTATAATGTTTCTCGTTGTCTTCTGTAGATTGGGCATTTTGGATCATAAACTGCTTTAATTCCGTTTCTTTCTAAATTATTTAAAAGTTCATTTTCTTCGTTAGGATAAAGTTTTTCATTGAACAAGCCAGATTTCATTAATGCTTCTTTTTTTATGCTTAAGTTGCAAAGGATTAATTCTTTTTCTGTTGCTTTTCTTAATTTTCCAATGCCTTTGAATTTGGATTGCATTTTTTGAGATGCGAAGTATGAACCTATTACTGCACCAAAACATTTTCCTAGGAATGTGTCATCTTTCGATGTTTCTGCTGGCCCGCCGACGATATCATACCCTATATGATGTTCTTCAATTATTTTTAAATAGTCTTTTGGGATTTCAGAATCATTGTCAAGAAAAACTATAATTTCACCTTTGGATATTTTTATGGCTTCGTTTCTTTGTTTTGAAGGGTTAGTACCTTTGATTAGGAATGTTTCAAATCTTGTTTTGGGATAATCAACTACTTTTAAACTTTCAATAGATTTTTTAGGTTTATCCCATGGTGCTACTGGTATGATGATACTAAATTTTAGGTTTACCATGTTTCATTCTTAATTTTACTAATCCAAAAATAAAATTGGTTATTTCTTTTTTATTTAATTTGGTTTTACCCTTTATTCGTTCTACAAAGACCAATGGTATTTCTTTTGTTTTTGCTCCATTTTTAATGGAATAATAAAGTAATTCTTCTAGAAATGAATATCCTTTATTTTCAAATTTATCCCATGGTATTGTTTGTAAAATCTCTTTTGTATAACATCTGTATCCGGAAGAAATATCGTTTATATTAATGCCTAGAACTAATCTTCCATAAGTGTTTGCTCCTCTACTGATTAGTTTTCTTGTCCAAGGCCAATTTTTAAAACCCCCGCCTTCAGTGTATCTACTACCGATTATCAGATTATAATTTTTTGTTTCTTCAAGAAATCTTGGAATTAGTTTTGTATCATGTGATAAATCTGCGTCCATTTGAAAAATTATGTCAGCATTTCTTTCATTTATTGCATAGTTAATACCGTGGATATATGCTGCTCCTAGACCTTCTTTTTTTTCTTCAAATAATAAGTTAATATTTGGATATTTTTCATGGAATTCGTTGACAACTTCCCAGGTTTTATCTGGGCTGTTACTGTCTACTACTAAGACTTCCATTTCAAAGTCTTTTATTTCTTTGAAAACTTCTAGTAATTGATTTAATAATAATGTGATATTTTCTCTTTCATTATATGTTGGTGTAACAATGCATGCTTTCATCTTTCTTTTGTTTAAATATTCTTTTTTATAGTTTATGGATTTAAATCCATTATGATCTAAACTTTCTTAGGATAGAATTTGAGGGATATTCTAAACCCTGTTCTTTAATTGGTTCAGATTTTAATTCTGGTTCTTCTTTTTTGATTTCTATTCTTTGCTTGTTAGGGATTTTATTTTTTTCTTCTTCGTAATCTGAAAGGGCCATTATCCTTACTAATTCTTTAAAACTTGTTTTTGCTTTCCAACCTATTACTTTTTGGGCTTTTGATGAATCTGCAAGTAAATAATCTACTTCAGCTGGTCTGAAAAATTCTTGAGAGACTTCTACGACTATTTCTCCATCTAAATATCCTTTTTCATTGATACCATCTCCTGAGAAAGAAATATTCATCCCTAATGCTAAAAATGATTCTTTGACAAAATCTCTGACTGAATGTGCTTCACCTGTGCCTATTACGAAATCACTTGGATTTGGCTGTTGTAAAATTAGCCACATCATTTCAACATAATCTTTTGCATAACCCCAATCTCTTTTTGCATCGAGATTCCCTAGTGTTAATGTTTTTTGGGTTCCTAATTTTATTTTAGCAACTGCGTTTGTAATTTTTCTAGTTACGAATTCTATTCCTCTTCTTTCACTTTCGTGATTAAATAAAATCCCTACACTTGCATGAATGTTATATGATTCTCTATAGTTTCTTACGATTTCATGAGCAAATACTTTTGAACAACCGTATGGGCTTCTTGGGTACCAAGGTGTTGATTCATTTTGTGGGATAGTTTGTACTTTTCCAAATTGTTCACTGCTTCCTGCTTGATAGAATTTAATTTTAGGATTTATTTTTCTAATTGCTTCTAAACAGTTGATTACACCTAATGCTGTAACTGATGCTGTAGAATAAGGTGTTTTCCAAGATTCTGCAACAAAACTTTGTGCGGCTAAATTATAAAATTCATCTGGATTTGATTCTGAAACTGCTGTAACCATTGAAGAAAGATCGCCTAAGTCACCATTGATTATTGTTATTTGATCTTTAAGATGGTCAATCCTGGATGTATTTGATGTTGAACTTCTTCTAATTAATCCATATACCTTGTATCCTTTTGCTAATAAGAATTCTGCTAGAAAGCTTCCGTCTTGTCCTGTTATCCCTGTTATTAGTGCATTAGGCATTTTTTTGAATCCTCTCTTTAAATGTTTTATTTACTTAATCTTCATGTCTGCTAGTAATCCGAATATTATTATTTGAATCCCCGCAAGTAATAACATTGCTGATAACATTACTCTCGGTATTCCACCGACGACTCCATAATTTAAGTAGTAGTATAAAATATATACTCCCATTAAAGTCCCTAAAGTTATGAATCCAATTCCAATTTTTCCAAAGAATGTTAATGGATCATAGTCTCTGTAAATTCTGATTAAATTTATCCAAGCTTTTATTGCATAATCGAATGGACCTTTCATTAATCTACTCTCTCTGGTTTCTCTTGCATTGATTGGGATTTCTGTGATCCTGAATTTTAATCTTGCTGCTCTGATTAATTGTTCATGAGTGTAAGTAAAATTAGTTGAGTATTCAATCTCTTGTGCTACTTCTTTTGTGAATGCTCTAAAGCCTGTTGTTGAGTCTGTAATTTTTGTTTTTGTTAAATTTGTGAATACTTTAGCGAATGCAATATTTCCTAATCTTTTTACTAATGGCATTGCTTCGATTTTACCTGTGAATCTTGATCCTAAAACTAAATCATAACCCTCCTCGATTTTCTTAATTAATTTTGGAATGAATTCTGCGGGATATTGGCTATCAGCATCGGTGTGTACAATTATATCTGCCTTTTCTTTCAAACAATATTTCATTTCTTCTTTGAAGGTTGCTGCTAAGCCTTTGTTTCTAGAATTGGAATATACAATTGCTCCATGTTGTTTTGCAACTTCGATGGTTTTATCTGAGCTTCCATCATTTAGAACTAAAACTTTGTACTTGTAATTGGTTTTAGACATTTCTGTTTTTATCTCTTCAATTACGCTCCCCAGCGTTTTTTCTTCGTTGAATGCCGGGATAGAGATTATTATTTGCATGGACTGGTTTTTTTATTGTTGGTTTAAAAGGTTTATTGATTTACATTCTATTGTTTTAAAAAGATAATAATTGTGGTTATAAATAGCCAGATAATTAATGAAATTAATAACTGTTTGTCTTTATAGAAGTTTTCTAGTTCTCCGGGGATGTTGGAGTTTGTTTCTATGAGATAAAGATACCTTAGGATTATGTATGTAGGGATTGGAATTGTGTAAATTAAAAGTGGATAAATGCTAAGGAATGAATAAAGTGAATATGAAAGTATTAGTAATGTTGTTGAAATAAGTAATAATTTGTTTAGTAAATCTTTGGTGTATAATTTTAAAACAACTTTATGTTCCTTTGAATAATTGAATTCGTTAATCCTTTTTCCTGTGGCTAATAATAGGCTTAAGAAAAATGTACAGAGTATTAACCAGGGGCTTAGACGAGCATCGATGATTATTATCCCTGAAATTGCTCTTATTATGAAGTTGGTTGAGATTAATGTTAAATCTAAAAATATTTCTTCTTTCAGTTTTAAACTATAAAATAATGTTAAGAAAAATATTATTAATATTAGAATAAAGAATTTTTCTGAAATGATTATTGAAATTGATAAGGCTGCTATTGCTGTGATGATTGCTATGACCCCTGCGAATGTTGTTGAATAATAATTATTGGCTATTGGGCGTTTGCTTTTTATGGGGTGGAGTTTATCTTTTTCTTTGTCTAGGATATCATTGATAATGTAATTGCTGGATGAGATCAAACAAAGGGCTATGAAGCCTATGAAAGTCAGAATTATTGCATCTAATTTAATATCTTTGCCTAAGAATATTAGTGCTAGGAAGATGATTAGATTTTTGTAATATTGTTTGACTCTCAAAAGCTCTAAAAATTGCATAATTCTGGGTTTGAATCTGGTATTAAAAGAATTCATGAACTCGGATAGATATGTTTTAGATGTTGATAAATTTTAAATAGCTGTATTGTATTGTTTTTGTTTATGGCATCGTGTGAAATGTGTGGGTATAATGGTGAACTCAAAAGAGGGGTTGTTGAAGGTAGTCTTTTGATGCTTTGTGATAAATGTATCCGTTTTGGTGATGTTGTTGAATTAAGAAGGCCTCTATCTAGTGAAGTGATTTCTGGTAGGATTAAGCAAATGAGTTCAAGTCGGTTTGCTTCAATGAGGAGTTCGGGTGTTCATACTGATTCTTTAGCTGAGGAGCTTGTTGTGAAGAATTATTCTGAGTTGGTTAAGAAAGCTAGGGAGAGAATGACCAAAACTCAAGATGATGTTGCTAAGGATATTGCTGAAAGGGTTTCTGTTATTCAAGGTGTTGAAGGTGGAAGATTAGAGCCTTCTTTGAAGCTTGCTAAAAAATTGGAGCAATATTTTAAGATTGAATTAATTAGGCAAATTTCGAATAGTAATAATAATTATCCCGAAATGGAACAAGATTTGGGTTTGAAGCCAGGTTCTATGACTCTTGGTGATATTATTAAAATAAAAAAGTAATTAAGCTTTTTGTGATTATTCTTTTATATGAATAAAAAAGAAATTGAGATTATATTCTCTTCATTGAATAATTTTGCTGAGAGGGATGTTAAGTTAGAACAGTATCCAACGCCTTCGAATATTGCTGCTGAAGTTTTATGGGATGCGGATATTTCTGGGAAGAAGATTGCGGATCTTGGTTGTGGGAATGGAGTATTTGGAATCGGGGCTTTAATCTTGGGTGCATCTAGTTGCGTTTTTTTGGATATTGATGAAAAAGCTTTGAAAATTGCTAAAGAGAATTTGAAGATTATTGAAAATAGGTTTAAGAAAAAGTTTAAGGTGAAATTTATTTCTGGGGATGTTTCTGAGTTTGATACAAAGGTTGATATTGTTTTTCAAAATCCGCCCTTTGGAACAAAAAATGAGCATGCGGATAGGAACTTTTTAGAGGTGGCTGTTGAGTATTGTTCAGAGTTGTATACTTTTCATAAGACTTCTACTAGAAAGTTTGTGGATGCGTTTTTCAGGGATAATGATTTTAAGATTTTAAAGGAGTATAAATTTAGGTTCCCTCTGAAAGCAGCTTTTAAGTTTCATAAATCCCCTGTAAAGGATATTGAAGTCTCTTGTTTTTATGGGAGAAAAGCTTAAAAAGGGTGAGTGAAACTCAAATAGGTATGGAAATAGTTGTTGTAGAAAGTACAAAAAACAGATTGAGGTTTCAGATTGTTGGAAAGACTCATACATTGGCTAATTTGATTACAAAGAAGCTTTGGAATGATGATGATATTAGTGTTTCTGGGTATAATTTGAAGCATCCACAAACTGCAAATGTTGAATTATTGATCGAAACTACTAAAAAAGATCCAAAGAAAGTTTTGTTGGATACCTTGGCTAAAATTAAGAAAGAGAGTACAGAATTTAAAACTGCTTTCAAAAAAATTGTTAAGTAAAGTTTAAAAAGATTTTTCTATTCTTAATTCAGATGAATTTTAAAGAAGTTATGAAAAAAGTTTATTGGTTTTTGTTTAAAGACGATTCTATTTGGTCTTGGATTGTTAATTTGATTCTTGCATTTATCATTGTAAAATTTATTATTTATCCTCTATTAGCTTTGATGTTAGGAACACAGTTGCCTTTGGTTGCGGTTATATCCGGAAGCATGGAGCATGATGGGATGAATTTTGAAGAGTTTTGGGCTGAGAAAGGTGCATGGTATGAAGCTCAAAATATTACTCAAGAAATGTTTATGCAGTATGGTTTCAAGAATGGGTTTAACAAAGGGGATGTAATTATTTTGTATAATCCTGAGAATTTAGAAGTTGGAGATGTGGGGGTTTATGCCTCGGGGTTGCATGAATATCCGATAATACATAGAATTATAAAAATTGATGAAAATGGTTATATTTTTAAAGGAGACCATAATAATGATAGCGATCCTTATGAGGTTCAAAGTGAACAATTAATAGGGAAAGCTTTATTCAAGATACCTTATATAGGTTGGATAAAAATTTGGTTTGCTGAGTTGATTGGCATATAGGAGGAAAAGAAATGCTATTTTGTCCGGATTGTGGAAGTATAATGTCACCTAAAGAAGAGGGTAAGAAAACTTTGTTAGTATGTAGTTGTGGATATTCAAAAATTGAAAAAGAAGATATTTTAATCAGAGAAACTGTTAAAGGATCTAAGAAGATTGAGATTGTTGATGATAAATCCAGGAAAGCTATGCCGAAGACACAAGTTGAGTGTACTAAGTGTGGGCATAAGGAAGCTTATTTTTGGACTCAACAGACTAGAGCAAGTGATGAGCCTGAAACACAGTTTTATGAGTGTACTAAGTGTGCTTATAGGTGGAGGAAGTACGACTAGATGTATAATAAATTAAAAGAGGGGGTAAAGAGGAAATCCTTTTTTCTTTTACATATTATTTTTGGGATTTTTTTGATGATTTTTAGTGTGTTTGTGTTATTGGCACAATTTAATTTGGTTGAATATTCCATCTTTTTTTCAGCCTCATTTGTTGAATTTTTACTAATCGTTTTAGGTGTTGTTTTGATTGTAGATGCGTTTAAGAACAAACATTTGCCTGAGAGGACCTTGGGGTTGATTATTGGGATTATTATTATTTTGTTCGGGACTTTGCCGTTATTTCATGCTATGGGGATGCTGAAGTTTTTGCCGGTAATTATATTTTTGAATGTGAATCCAATCGTTTTAGCAATCTTGTTGTTTATATCTGCTTTGTATCTTATCGTGGATAGGATTTTACTGTTGTTTTACTAAGGTTATTATTATCCCTTTTAGAAATAGAAATATTTATTAATACTTAAGGTTTGAATTATTTTATCAGAGGTGATGTCAATGAGTTTTTGGTCAAAGTTAATGGGTGGAAGTGTTGCAAGGAATGTTGCTAAACCTACGCATACTAATGTATCTAATCAAATGATTAGGGAAGCTGGAAAAGTTGAGAATTATCTTAAGAGATTGAGTTTAGAAAAAGGTGTTAGTGATGTAATTATTACAAATAATGTTGTTAATCTTGATGTTTATAAGTTAAGAGCTGCAATTGAAAAAGCAAATTTGAGTGATATGGGGAGTAATATTGCTGAAATGGTTGAATTGCTTCAATTTGTTCAGAATATGTTAAATCTCGCTGAAAGTGTTGATCCTAAAAAAGCTGATAAATTAAGGAATAGTGTTGTTAAATTAGGGAATGCTTTTGATGAATTGAGAGATGTAACTGATGATTGTGATGCTTTGATTAAAGCTTTAAATGAAATGATTGGAAGAGTTAGAAAATTGAAAAGTAGTTCAGTTGAGGTTCAGGGGTTATTAAAACAATATGAAGGATTGTCTTTGGGTGCTGCACAGAAGGTTATTTATGAGCTTCAGTATTATAGAGGTGGAAGAGCTCCTTCTGAAATGTATGCTGGGGGACAACAATCACAACCAAAATTTATTAGGGGTGTCGCTTAAATTATTTTTTCTTTTTAAAAATTAAAATATTATCCGGTGAGTTTTTTTCGGGTTGTGGGATAGGATTCATTTGAGATTCTGTAATTTCATATTCTAAGGATTTTAGTTCTTGTAGACCTATTAGATCTTCTAATTTTGTACCAAAATTTATTCCGTTTTTAGATAATTTTTCTTGGATATGTGGTCTTAGTATGTAGGGTAATGCTCTTTCGGGAATTAAATTTTTGACTTCTTGTCTAATCTTTCGTTTTAATCCTAATCTTTCAAAAAATGAGTATCCTTGGGTTTTTGCGGTTTGTATATAGAAATCAATTTCATCTGGGTATATTGGGTGAATATGTAAAGTTGCTATTCCTTCAGGATCTATTGAATATTCACCATCAATTCTAAAATATACTGTACTTTTTCCGAAGTTTCTTCCTTGAAGGTTTGTTTCTAAAAAAATTGTAAAGCTTGCTCCAGTAAAATTTGTTGGATCATTTGTATTAACATAAGGATAAACTTGAATTTCAATAGGTGCTTTTTTCTGAATTGAATCGGGGTTATCCATTTGTTACTCCTCCAGAGTTTTATTTGAATTTATAAGTTTAGTGATTTCTAAAATAACTTGATTTAATTAAGTTAATCCAAAAAATCTTGAAATATTTCCATTGATTTCGTAAAAAACGGTTGTTTTACTAAGGTTATTATTCAGTATAACAAAGTATAAAAAGCACATATTTTATGTGTTTAAGAATGCAATTAACATTAGCTGAACCAAGGTTGTTGAGAGAAAGTATCAATATAATTTCTGACTTAGTAAGTGAAGTAACATTGAGGATTGATAAAGAAAAAATTGAAGTAATTGCTATTGATCCTGCAAACGTTGCTTTGGTTGATTATAAGTTGCTTTCATCTGCTTTTATGGAGTATGATGTGCCTAAACCTGAAGAGTTGGCTATTAATCTAGAACATTTAAAACAAGTTTTGAAAAGGGCTAAGCCTAATGATGTTGTGTCTATTTCTTTGGATGAAGAAAAGAATAGGTTGACATTGTTGTTGAAAGGTGATGGAACTAGAACTTTTAATATTCCTTTGATTACAATTGATGAAGTAGAACAGAAAGTGCCTAACTTGCAGTTTGGTACAAAAGTGACTATGTCTTCAAATAGATTTGATGATGCTATTGAGGATATGAGTATTGTTTCTGAGTCATTATCTTTGGTTGCACATGCTGATAAGTTTTTTATTAAATCTGAATCAAATTTGAAGGATGCTGTTGTTGAATTGCCTTCCTCTGAAGAGTTGTTGATTGAATTAACTGGGGATGCTTTGGCTTCTAAGTATTCAATTGAGTATCTGAAGAAAATTTCTAAAGGTAGTAAATTGTCCGATACAGTTATTTTAGAATTCGGGCCTGATTATCCTTTGCGTGCTGAGTATAAATTAATGGATAAATTAAGATTGAGTTTTATTTTGGCGCCTAGGGTCAGTAATGATTAAAAAGGATTAGTTGTTTGTATTTCTAACCCATAATACTTTTAAGAGTATTAAATCAATATGGCTCATATCTATTTTTCGGGGCCACAGTGGTGATTGAACTGTTTGTAAACAAAGTGAGCTTTATCATTGATTAAATTGTTGTCATAGCTTCCGAAAGTTTTATAAACTATTTGTTATTTCAGAGTAGTACAAAAATAAATTAAATGAGTTAAAAATGGTAAATCAATTATTTCCGAGGGGGACAAAAGCAAATTATTTTCATGATTCATTGAAAATGTGTTTAGATGCTAAACATATTCCTTGTGAATCTTGGGAGTCTGTTGATGATAGAATTTTGGGAGTTACTGATTCATGGGAATGGCATCATACTAGAGGACTTACTGGTACTCTTAAGCTTGATGGTGGGCTTTGTAGGTTTGTAACAAACATTCCACTTGTATTAAATTCAGATCCAGATTATATTGAATTTAGAGTAAAACAATCTAAAAATTTTTTTAGAGTTATGGGTCCTTGTAATTTTCCAGATTCTGATAGAACTGCAATTGTTAATGCGGATGGTAAAAGAGATGTTTATGGTAATTTACTTTGTTCAATTCAACCTTTATCTGAATGGGATAAATTTCATCAAGGAAATTATTCTTTTGATGATGCTTTAAGTCATCCAATTGTTGAACCTGTGTTTGGAACTATAGAAAGAGCAAGAAGATATTTTGATGCTTTGTTGTCTAGAGGACATAAAAATCTGGGGGTTTTTTTCAATAATGTTCCTGTAGATTTTGCTCGGCCTTTTGGTTTGAGTAAAGGTTGTTATAATTCTATTTATTGTATCTCAAGTTATGGTTTTTGTGATGAAGATCCAAGAATCTATGGAAAGCCATCAAAAAATCAATAATTCTTTTTCTTTTTAATTTTGAAAAAGTAAATGTATAATCCAATTATTATTACTAATGCAATGATGTATAAGTATAATCTTAAATTTGGATAATTATCCTCTTCAGGGGCCATTTGGATTGGTTCGTCATTAGCTAATTGGCATACGCCGTCTTCACAGCCGTTTACACAAGGAAGAATAGAGTATGTTGCAATGCCGTCAATGCTGCAGAAATATTCTTTGATGTTATTATCAGTACAAGTATCTTCATAGCTTTTGTCACTTTCTGTAGTAATTCCAAATTCATATTTGTCTTTGCCACTATCAGTATCCTCACAAATTGCTAAAGAAAATGGAATTAAAAGTAAAAGCAATATGAAGACTTGAAATTTCATAATAAGTTAAATAGAGATTTAGTTTATAACTTTTTTGGGTTTTTTAGTTGGGTTTTAATTTTTTTAGTTTCTTTCTTGATGTCTTTTTCAATTGTGGTTATATCTTTTTCAACATCTTTTGTAAGTAGTTTTGTATCCTTTTTTACTTCGGTTTTGATTTTTTCGTAGTCCGCTTTTCCTTGGATCTTATGTAAATGGTGTTTACCGACAGGTTGTTCATAAAATGGTAAAGCCTTGGCTATCCTTGGGGTTCTTTCAATATTCTCGAATAATCGTAAGATTGTTTTTACTCTGCTAGCTTTACCTGCAGTTTCAACTTCTTTTGTAAGTTTTGAAGCTTCTTTAGAAAATTCTAGGCCTTCATGGAAGACTAGTTGGAAGGATCTGATTTCTTTAGGGATTTCAATATAAAGTAATATCGGTTCTAAAACTCTGAAGATTAGGAAAAAAGGAAAAATTGCAATAATGTCTAACCAACAGGTTTTTATGAAATTTTTGAAATTTCTAATTCTTATATATTTGAAAATTAAATCTAAGATAAAGATACTGATAATACAGTAATCTGCGATTAAAAGTAAAATGTGGTATTTGGATGCAATATCTTCAAAAAAGAATTCTATTATTATTACTGGGATTAAGACTACTACTGCAACTGGGACTAGCCTGTCTATGATTATTTCTGCTAAACTGTAAACCCCTTTTTTCATAATTATTTTTTATTTGGGGTTTGATTATTAATAAATGTTACCAAAAACATTAAAAAGTTAGATTCATTTTATTTTGTTATGAAGGGGTGGATTTATGTATTTGTGTTTTTGTTTCTAATTAGTTTTGTTTGTGCTGAAAATAATGGGTGTTGTTTGTTAACTGATGCTGGAGATAGTTGTAGGTATACTACTGAAAGTAATTGTGTAGATGTTTTTTTTAGTGGGGCTTTATGTGAAAATACTGATTCATGTAGAACTGGCTGTTGTGTTTCTTCTGAAGGATGTTTTGAAGAAACAGGAGCTTATACTTGTGATTTAAATTCTGGGGATTTTTTTGATGGACAAGAATGTTCGTCTTTGAGTGCTTGTCAAATGACTTGTTGTAAAGTGGGTAGTGATTATAGTTTTATGAATGCTGGTGAATGTCAGGCTTTGATTGATGAGTATGGTAGTGATGTTATTGGAAGTTATAGCGCTAGTGATGAGGCTGCTTGTGAGGAACTTGAGGATCAGGAACAAACGGGATGTTGTGTAACTACTAGTGGTTGTAGTATGGTAACTCAAGCTGAATGTGGAAGTTCAAGTTATAATTCTGAGGGGTTTGGTTTTTTTGAGAATGAATATTGTGATAGTGTTTCTTCATATCTTGCGGATAAAGATTATGTTGCTCAGGATTATTGTGCTTGTGAAGTTACTGGGAATGTTTGTGATGAGGACGCTTTGAATGTTGTTGAGCAAGATAGTTGTGGGAATTATGGTTCAGTCATTGAGTCTTGTGATTATCCTGATGAAGTGTGTATAGAAAATAATGGTGTTGCGGAGTGTAGTGCTGGGAGTTGTTCTTTTTCATTATCTGATAAATTAATTCCATATAATCCTTTATGGCAAAATGATTTTAAGAATATGGAATCTAGATGTTTGTATGAAGGTCCTGCTGGGAATTATCAAGATTTGCCGGGGTCTAGGCATTATGTTGTAAGGTGTTTATCTGGAGAAATTGTATTAGAGCCTTGTGTTGATTATAGAGAACAGGTTTGTGTTGATGATTATGTTGATAATTTTGATTGGGCTGAGTGTATTTCAAATACTGTTTATTCTGATGAAGAATTGGTAACTACTGTCCCTATCGGTGCTGATTGGGATGATGAATCTTTGATTGATACTTGTGGTTTAGATGATAGTTCTCCTGGTGAAGCTGGAAGAGTGAATTGTTATGCAATTTATGGTAAAGGGACTGTAGATTTTCGTTGGGAATGTGATGCAAATTGTTTTTGTCAAAGAAAACCTTGGGCTATGTTGATGGCGGAGTATTGTAAAAGTCGTAGTGATTGTGGGAATGATAAAAATCTTTTAGATCAGTTTACTGAGGGAAATTTTGAGATGCATAGAAGTCAATCTGTGCTGGGTGGATATGCAACAGTTAAGACTACTGAAATTGGTTGTGGAGATGGTTGTGTAGATGAATCTTCATCAGCTGATAGTAATAGGGGTTTACAATGTTATCCTGTAACTGGTGATTGTAATTTTTATACTTGGCAAAAGATTAAGGATTCATATATTAAGAGTTTAGAATCTAGAGTTACTGGTCAAGTGGGATTGTTTACTCTATTTGATTATGTTGGTTTTGATATGGACTTTTTTAGGAATGCTTTAAGATATAATGAAGATCAAATTGGCTATGATGAGGAGTCTTTTACAAATATTTTATTAGAATTTATGTCTGAAGATGATTATCAATATTATTTTGGGACTTCTATCTATTCTGGAGGAGAAGCAACTCATTGTACTGATGATACTGGTTATGAATCTTCTTATGTTTCTAGAAATTTATTCTATTTTTATTCCCCCGAAAATTGGTTATCTAATCTTGAAAATTTAAAGCAAGATTGTAGTGATTTGGGTACTGTTGATTTGAGTACTGATTATATCTATGGCCCTAAATTTCAATTAGATTCTATTGGATATACTACTGATGAACATTATGGGCAAGCGTTTGAATACGAAGATAAGAAAAAAGTTTCTGTGGATATATTTTCTGAGTGTGGTGTTTGGGAACCGCCAAATAATGGAGATGATTGTTCATTGTGTGATGTTGGAATTTCTGATGGTGGGATTGCTATTGAAGATGAAAATGAAAATGTATTTTCAAATTATGAATGTTCTGCTTATAGATGTAAATCTTTAGGGACTTTATGTCAATATATCCCTGAGAATGCTGAGACGGATAGACCTAGTTGTATTAGTGGTGAAGTAGATTTGACCCCCCCTGTAATTTCATTATGGGATGAGAAAATGAATGAAAATAATTATGATTATACTGAAGAAGATCATGGAACTATTATTTATAATGCTCCTATAGGAAGGAATTTTTTCCCAATCTTAACAGATGATTATTCAAAATGTAAAATTAGTGATGATCCGAATGTTGGATTGGATCCTAGAGATGATGGTTTTTATGATAGCTTAAGTTATTTGTATGAAGATCCATTAATGGGCTATAGTCAAGAACATAATTTTACTGAAATGAATTTGGATGGTTCTACTGAATATGCTTATTATATTTGGTGTGAGAATTTTGGTGGTTTAACTACCCCTGTTTTTTATCAATTTAAGTTAACTACTACTAGTGCTCCTGATACAGATGCTCCAAAAATTGAAGGTATTTATCCGAATAGTGGAACTTATGTTAAAGCTGATGCTTCGAGTGTCATTATAGAAGTTTATTTGAATGAAAATGCTTATTGTAAATATTCTAGTCAGGATTTACCTTATGAACAAATGACTAGTGAATTCGTTTCTTGTGCTGAATCTGATGGTTTTTTTAATTATGTTTGTAGTGATACAATTGCATTGAATGTTGGGACTACTAACTTGTATATTATTTGCTCAGATACTTCTGGGAATATTATGCCTAAGTCTGAATTTTGGACTATTGCTCAGTCTTCGCCTTTAGAAATTACTCAAACTTCTCCAAGTGGTACTTTGTATATTAATGATATTGTGTTACAAGTGAATACGAAAAATGGTGCTGATAATGGAAATGCAGTTTGTTATTATGAAGGTTCAGGAACGCCAAAACAAAAAATGTTTTTCTCTGGTGGAACTTATCATGAGCAATCTTTGAATCTTGAAAAAGGAAGTTATTCTTATACCATTACTTGTGAGGATGAATTAGGGAATAGTGCTACTGGTTTGATAGGGTTTATTGTTGATAAAGATGTGAGCGCTGCTGAGATTACTGGGGTGTATTATTTGGGTACAAATGTTTATGTATTAACCAATGAAGCAACAACTTGTCAATATAAAACTGAAAGCTTCAGTTATGGAAATGGATATGATATGGGTGGTGTTGCGGCAGTAGCGCATAGTTTTTCTGTTTCTGATTTTACTATTGATTATTATATTAATTGTATTGATGCTTATTCGAATACTTTAGAAGGTGTGAAAATTAATTTGCAGTATTTGATGTAGGAAATTATTTAAAGCTTTAAGTTAATATCTTGCTCGTATGGAAAAGAGGTTGGTAGCTAAAGCTTTGTTTATGATAGTTGTGATTATAGCTTCTATTTTTACTATTTCTAATTTTAAAGTTGTTAGTGCGGAAGAAAATAATTTGTGTTGTGAGAAAACGACTGGGGGTGATAATTGTGTTTATACTACTGCAAGTAGTTGTGATAGTGATTATTTAACTGCTGCAACTTCTTGTGAGCAAACTTCGTTTTGTGAACCCGGTTGTTGTGTTTCTGAAGAAGGTAGGTGTTCTAAAAGTGTTGGGCGGGCAACATGTGAAGATATTGATGGTTATTCTTGGTATGATGGTGCTGCTTGTGAAATTGATGCTTGTCAAGAAGAGTGTTGTGTGATTGGTGAAGCGCAATGTTTTTTGTCAACTGAAGCTTATTGTAAAAATACTATTTCAGGGTTTGAAGATTTAGAATTAGATTGGAGAGATGTTGGTTCTGAAAATGAGTGTGTAAATATTTGTGAGGCTTCAAATAAAGGTTGTTGTGTTTCTGAGGATTCTTGTACTTATGATTCTAAAGGTATGTGTGAATATGATGGCGTTGATTTGACTTCAGGTGTTGGGTTTTATGATGATACTTATTGTTCTGATGTTGGTATTTGTGGGTGTGTAAATAATGGTGATGATATTAGATGTATAAATGAAGATGCTTATTATTTTGATTCTTGTGGTAATCAAGATGCAATGGCTGAAAATTGTGATTATGCTTCTGGGTCTTGGTGTGGAACTGATGATGATGGAAATGTTGGATGTCAGTCTACTGGTTGTGGTACAACTTTTGATGGGATGTATTATATTAATCAAGAAAGTGTTGATAGAAATCCGCAGGATTCTAAAATTGGTGATTCAAGAGAGAATGGTGAGTCTTGGTGTTTATATGAAAGTCCTGCAGGTGATTTTAAAGATAGGCCTGGGTCACAGCATTATAGATCCATTTGTTATTTTGGTGAAGAAATAATTGAACCTTGTGAGGATTATAGACAAGAAATTTGTATACAATATCCTTATGGAGATTATGATGGTGTTTCTGGTTCTGCTTGTATTGATAATGATAATGAATTATTTAATCCAATGATTACAACAGTTTCAGTGGGGAATAATTGGGATGATTCTTCTTTGGTTGATACTTGTGCAGCAGCAAATGTTGAATGTCCTGTTTTATATGCAGTTTCTTCTTGGACTGATCTTACTTGGGAAGCAGCGAGGAATTTGAATTGTTTATCTCCAGGTTGGGTTTTAGATGCATCTTCTTTTTGTGCAAGTATGGGTGATTGTGGAGCAAATGCAAATCTTGTTGAAGAATTTACTGATGATTCTTTTTCAATGATTAAATCTCAAGATTGGATTGGTGGAGAAATACCTCCAAATGCTACTGAAGGAGATGGAAAATTAAGACATAAGACTGTTATTGGTTATGATACTTGTGTTGAAGATTCTAATTTAAAAGAAGATCCTGAAACTGGAGAAATATATTGTGATACTGCAAAAAAAATGAATTGTGATGTAGATAAAGATGGTGAAGTTGATAATGTTGTTGGATGTGAATTTATTGATAGTGTAGAAGAAGTTTATTCTGGAACTAATGAAATTTATTCTGATTTAGATTCTGATTGGAAGAATAATTATGGAGTCTATTCAGGATTACTTGGAATTTCTGAAACAATTGGAAGTGAAGTTGATTCTGATGTGAGTGTATCATTAGCTATTCCAATTATTTCTTTTACAATGGTTGCTTTGGCTTCTAGTTTGTATAATTTTGGTGTTTTTGGGGATATTGTTAGTTCTGTTGAAAATTGGGTTTTGACTGATAGTTCAATTGGAATGTTTTCTTATGGTACAGACAAGTTATTTTGGAATTTGGTTCCTGTAATTACTGCTGTTGCAACTGTGATACTTCAATATGGTGCTATTCTTGTAGTGGATGATCCATTAGCAGAATTAGAAAAATCTAAACAATCAGCAATGACGAATTATATTGGTGCAGGATTGTCTGCAGTTTTGTATATTGCTCCTTCAGTTATCCAAGGTGGGGCTGCATTTGGACCTTGGGGATTAATAGTTGCAGCAGTTGTTTTGGCTGTTGCTGCAGTTTTACAAAGTGGTGGTGAAACCAAAGAAATTATTATTACTAGTCAATGTATGCCTTGGACTCCGCCTCAAGGTGGAGATGATTGTACTTTATGTGATCTTCCAGTTTCTGAGGGTGGATTAGCATTAGATATTGGTGGGAATATTTTAAGAGGGTATGAATGTACTGAATATAAATGTAAATCTTTAGGTATGGCTTGTGAATATATTTCAGAAAATCAAGGGACTGATAGACCTAAGTGTATTGCATCAGAAATTAATGATGTTAATCATCCTATTATTGAAGATGCTTATTTGTTTGGAGATTATGCTGATTTGAGTGTTGATTTTGTTAAAGATAATTATTTGATTGTAAATGAAAAAGTGCAACCATATACCTTCTTAGAATTTGGGATTGAAACTGATGAGCCTTCACAGTGTAAGATTGAAGAAGCAACACAGGATAATAGTTTTACTTCAGAAAATTATGATTCAATGGAAATGTTTTTCCCTGATTCTTATTTTGATTATGTACATAATCAGTCTTGGATATTGATGCCAGAAACAAAATATAGTTTTTATATTAGATGTACTGATATTAATGGAAGAGCACATGAGGCACCGTTCGTTGTGCAAGTAGAAACTGATGCTGGTGCAGATTTAACTCCGCCTAGCATTGAAGCTACAAGTATCAAGAATGGAGGGTATGTAACTGCCGGTGCAACTGAAACTGCTTTAAGTGTTTTTGTAAATGAACCTGTAGAATATTGTAAATGGTCTAATAGTGATGCTGAGTATAGTTTGATGGAGAATTATTTCTTGTGTTCAGGAATTCCATCTAGTGCAAGTCCTTATTTTGAAAATGAATGTAGTACAACATTAAGTGTTACAAATGGAACTAATGCTTATTACATTGCTTGTATTGATGGTGCTGGAAATGCGAATACTGAAAATTATTATTTCTCATTACAGAGTACTGTACCTTTACTTATTGATTATGTTTCACCTAATGGTGAGACGATTTATTTGAATAATGTTGATATGCAAGTGCAAACTTCTGAAGGTGCTGAAGCTGGAAAGGCTGTATGTTATTATGATGATATTGCATTCTTTGAAACAAATACTTCTTCTCATAAACAGAGTTTGCAGAATTTGATTGCGGGAGTTTATAGTTATGATATTCGTTGTGTTGATGTTGCTGGGAATAAAAATGAGTCTGTGATTAGTTTTACTATTGATGTAGATGTTGATGATCCGGAGTTGGTAAATTTGTATAGGTCGGATAGTACAATTTATTTTACATTAGATGAAGATGCAACTTGTGAGTATTATTTTGAGGATTTTAATTTTGGTTCTGGAACTAGTGTTTCATCTGGAAGCTTTACGTTGACAGATGTTGATGAATATTATCTGAAATGTCAAGATATATTTGGAAATACTGGTGAGTGGATAATTAATGTTTAACAAAAGATTTATAAATTTGGAGACTAGATAATGAAAAATATGAATCAAAGAGGTCAGGCAACATTATTTATTATATTAGGAATTGTTTTAGTAGTTTTAGTTGTACTTTATTTTGTTGGTGTTCAGCAAGATATTATTCCACCATTGTTAGGGGGGAGTAATGCTAATGAAGAAATGTCCGATATTGATAATCATGTTCGAGGATGTTTAGAAGAAGTTGGAATGGATTATGTTACAATATTAGGTTTACAAGGTGGGTATCTTTCTCCAGATGAAGGTACTTATAGGTTATATAATGATTCAAAAATTAGTTATTTGTGTTGGAATCAAGTTGATACGTCAACATGTACTAATAGAATGTTAACTGAAGAGCATATGGAATCTGAATTGAAGCAAGCAATGGAGAGTGCATTGAATACCTGTGTGAATGTTTACAAATATAGTGATGATGCTACTGTTGCAGAAGATTGGGATTTGACGGTTGATATTCAGAGAACTTCAGTTGATTTTGTTTTGTATTATCCTGTACAGATTGTTAAAGGGGATGATGTTGCATCACAGGATGAGTTTGAAGAATCTTTGAATGTGCCTCTTGGAGAATTGTATGAAGTTTCACAGGATGTTGTAAATGATCATGCTGTATATGGTGACTTTGAACAATTAATTTATATGTTATCAAAATTAAGTAGGTATACAATTTATAAAAATAAACCTTATCCGGATGTTTTGTATCAAGTTAAATTGAGAGAAGGAGATTATGTTTTCCAATTTGCAATACAAGGTGAAGAGAAAGTTTAGTTTTTTTTAGAAAAGTTATATAATTCTTTGAATTTTCTTTTTAATCTTTTTTTATGTTTCGATCTAATGCTTCTAAGTAAAAATTTAATTTGCCTAGAAATTCTGGTTTGAAATCTTCAATTTTTAATTCGAATGCTACTAAACATTGTAAACTTCTGTGATAAAATAATAAATCTATAAAATAATCATTATTCTCTATTTGAATTCTGTATTCCTGACCTATGAAAGCGAAATCTTTGCCTAGTTCTAAAATGAAGTCTTTGAAGTTGTTTACTAATGCTGATTGTAAATCTTTTTCACTAAAATCTTTTGGAAGATCAAGAAAATCTAGGAAATATGTATCTTTGAATTGTGATGAAATATTTAGGTTTTGTTGCATTACTGGTGATGGTTTTTGTGTTGAGAGCATTGTTCTTTCAAAATAGCAAGAATCTATTTGTCTTTCAAGTTCTCTAAAACTATATCTTTCTTTGGAACTTAAATTTAGATAAAATTCCTTTTCTTCTATTGATTTGGTTCTGGATATAATAAGTAAGTGATTTGACCAATTTAATTCTCGCAACAGTGTTGCGAGTTTTGGTATTTTTGAATAAGTTTCATAGAATTGTTTCATTCTCCAAATATTTGAACTTGAAAAACCTTTGATTTCTGGGTCTTTTTTAGAAATATAATCTGCTAGCTCTGATACAATGCTTTTGCCCCACTTTGAGTTTTTTACTTTATTACTAATATATTTGCCAACTTGCCAATAAAGCTCTATTAATTCTTTGTTTACTGAAATTAATGCTTTTTCTTTTGCTTTTTGAATAATATTAACTATTTCAATGAATTCTTTTTCTTTAGAATTTGTATTTTTCATATTTTACTTTTAAAATCTTTTTTTAATAAAGGTTTATTATAAAAATTTGAAAAATTTTCGGAAAAATTAGAATTTTAGTTATAGGAAACTTTTTATTTTAGTTTAGATTATATTTTATTATGAAAGTGTTGTTTGTTTGTAATCAGAATCAAAATCGAAGTAAGACTGCTGAAGAGTTGTTTAATTAT
>Ga0208375_1002016_pt1 | contig 20228 bp, 22 predicted proteins | sample RifOxyD1_FD_184038 | JGI IMG/M metagenome (GOLD analysis project Ga0208375, IMG submission 184038) | Soil microbial communities from Rifle, Colorado - Rifle Oxygen_injection D1 (SPAdes) | ecosystem: Environmental > Terrestrial > Deep subsurface > Rock core/Sediment | place: Rifle, Colorado... | reverse complement strand
CTTGCGAGATGTATCCGGAATGCAAGGCTACACTTCCATATGTATTAGATGTTCACTGTCCCGCCTGTAAAGTCGGGTTTTTTGCGGAAAAGAGAAGCCGTTTCGGGAAACTGTTTTATGGTTGTTCCAATTATCCAAAATGCGACAACGCTGTTTGGACCAGACCTTATGCTTATGAATGTGAGGTGTGTAAATATCCGGTGATGGTTTTTAAAGAGACTAAAAAAGATGGGAAACATCTTCAGTGTACCAAATGCAAGCATAAAGTTGCGATAGAAAATACCCCCTTCAATACGGAAGAGGAATAAAGAGCCATGAATTTTAAACAAATTTTTACTTCAAATGATGGTGGACCTCCATTTGTAAAGGTTGTGATCGCTGGCATATTCATGGGAATGGCTAATCTGGTGCCGGGGATTTCGGGTGGTACCATGGTCCTTGCCATGGGCCTTTATGAAGAGTTCATTGATTCACTTTCCAATCTTTCAAGATTTAAATTTACTAAAAAAAGCGTTGTGTTCATTGTCAGTTTGTTTGGAGTTTCTTTTAGTACAATTTTTGCGCTGGCGGGGATTGTTCAATTTTTAATGGAGAATTATTTGTCAGCTATGCTGGCTTTATTTATAGGGTTAACTCTTGGAGGAGCTCCAACCCTGTATCATGGCATTGGGAAGCTTGATATTAAAAATGGTCTTTTCATTCTCATAGGTCTTTTGATTATGGCCATCGTGGCATTTGTTTTAAAACCAGGGGGGCAAAATCCTAACATGCTTCTTTATTTTGTAGGTGGTTTTGTAGGCAGCTCTGCCATGATATTACCTGGTATTTCTGGAAGTTATCTTTTGTTGGTGATGGGTTTGTATTTACCCGTTATTTCGGCTATCAATGATTTTAAGTATGCTTTTGTCCTTGGTAATGTGGATGCTTTGATTACAGTTAGTGTGGATATACTCATACCTTTTTCAATTGGCCTGGTTTGTGGGGTGGTTTTTTTATCGAATCTTTTGAAATATTTGCTAAAGGCTGCGCCAAAATTAACGATGGCCTTTTTACTTGGAATTTTGCTTGGTAGCGTTTTAGGTCTATACCCTTTTAAAATGCAGGATTTTTCAAGACTGACTAAGTTTAAAAACTCCAATAACGAGTTGGTATTTCGGGTTTTTGGGCTCGAAAAAAGTGGAAGAAGTGAATTTTTATCCAGCATATCAAAACTGGGTAGAGATGATTTAAAGGTGATTGTAGATGAGCAAAAGGGTAGGTTGCCTTCCCTTGAAGATGTTCAAAAAGTTCGGGAAAAATCTGAGATTTTAATAGTTTATAATAAACCAGTCGACCGGAAAATTCGGGATTTTGCGAATGATAAAAAGCTTGGTAAAATTCCTTTGATAATTGTATCCGATACGAGTTTTTCTGTGCTAAGATTGGTCCTAGTTTTGATTCTTATGGTGGTTGGGTTTTTTACAACTAAACTGCTTGGGAAAAAAGAAATTCAAACGCAGGGTTAGTTCAGTTGGATAGAGCACTTGGCTTCGAACCAAGGTGTCAGGGGTTCGAGTCCCTTACCCTGCGCCATTTCTTTTAAAACCTTTACAAATTAATCACTTGAAATTTTTTTTTAAAATTTGGGGCTATTTCGGGACTTTTTGTACTGACTTTCATCCTTAACCTCCTTAGGAGTGTGGATAAACCGATTAGACCCTCATAACTGGGACTATATCTTAGCAAGTCATCTGCTAGCCAATTGAGTAATTATTGAAAAAATTGCTTTCCATTCGTGAAAAACCTGGAATTACAAAAACTTTTGACCTGAATAGATTACCCTCCTTAGGAGGATGAATAAATTGCTGGTTATGATTATAAAACAGCTAAAATGAAGTTAAAACCCGTGGAACGTTCAAATGAGAATCAATAGTTGAAAAGGAAAATAAAAATAAAAATTTTGTTAAAAAATCTTAACTAATCTTTACTTGAAAACTTTAGAAAATACCCGACATAATTGTGAAAATAAATCAAGGAGACTTGTATGCAAGAGTTTGAAGAGTGTAGAACATTTGTTTTTGAAAGTGATGAAGACGCAAAAAAGGCCACTAATGAAATTAAGCAACTTCCTGGCGTGAAAGCCGTAATAGTAAAAACGAAAGTAAGTACTATCCAATCGGGCTATTTAACTACTCAGGTCTGTGAAATATCAAAAAAATATGGTGGAAAAATAAAAGGGTTTCAGCTGGTTTGGGCATAAAAAACAGCTTGATGTCATCACGATGAGCTATGCTATGAAATTCTGAAAAAATTTTATAGAATAATTTATGAAAAGAAATTTATTAGAAATTTTTGAATCGGGATTAGAAAGTGTAAATCCATATAAGCTGGTTTGTCAGCATATGCATTTAGTGAATCATAAATTATGCGTTAAATGCAAGCGAACAAAAATCACGATTGATCTTGAAAATTATAATAGAATTATAGTTGTCGGTGCTGGCAAAGCATCTGCTAAAATGGCTTTTGCGGTTGAGAAAATTTTAAAAGATAAAATTGATACTGGGTTGGTCTCGGTCAAGTCCAAATACTTAAAACCACTTAAAAAAATAAGACAAATAAAGGCGGGACACCCAATCCCCAATCAACAATCCCAAGCTGCCGCACAAAAAATATTTGATTTGGTAAAAGACGCTGATGAAAAGTCGTTGGTGATAGGACTTATAAGTGGAGGCGGATCAAGCCTTTTATGTTTGCCTGAAAATATTTCATTAAGGAATAAAATTCAGTTAACCCAAAAATTACTAAAAAGTGGTGTAGATATTCATAAGCTTAATCGCATGAGAAAAAAAATATCTATGATCAAGGGAGGGAAGCTGGCCAAGCTTATGTTGCCCGCCACCTCACTTAATCTTATTTTATCTGATGTGGTGGGGGATGATATTTCTACCATTGCCTCTGGCCTTACAGATTACCTGGATTATCGAATAAAAAATATAGTTATAGGGAATAATACCTTATGTTTAAATGGATGTGAGCGAAAGGCTAAAATGCTTGGGTTTGAAACTCTACTTATTAAAAAACCAATGATTGGTTCAGTAAATGAAGCGTCTAAATATTTTTTTAATCTGGCAAAAAGAATAATAGAAGAAAGAAAAATTTCAAGCAAACCGATTTGCATAATAGCCGGAGGTGAAACCACCGTAAAAGTTAAAGGTAAGGGGCGTGGTGGTCGTTGCCAGGAAATGGTTTTGGGCCTTTTAAATTTGATCAGATTATCTAGTTTTGATTTTCATCAAGTGTCGTTTTTATCGTGTGGAACAGATGGTACAGATGGACCCACACCATATGCTGGGGCTTATTTTGATATTAAAACACTAAAAAAAATTAAAACGCTAAAATGGGATCTTGATAAATATCTTGAAAATAATGACTCTACAGCTGCTTTAAAAAGACTAAAGATATTGGTCAACACTGGGCCTACTGACACGAATGTGGGCGATATTCAGTTACTGGTTATAAAATAGGTCGCTCGTAAATTCGCCATTTTCTATAAAGTGGACACCCAATTTTTTGCCACATGCTATTCATGGGGCGGTTATCTTCTAAAATCCACGATGCTTCGCCCGCCGAGATATTAAATTTCTTAGAACGTTCAAAACTTTCAAATGTAAACAGAGAAAAAATACCAGTGTTACGAAATTCTTTTTTTACTCCCAAGGTTATAATTCTCACGGTGTTGATATATTTTTTCCCAAAAAGTAATTTCACTAACCCGGTAGGAAAGAGTCTTCCGCTGCGGTTATTTTTTAAAATTTGGTTTATATCAGGAAGTGCTAGCATAAAGCCGGCTGGCTTTCCCTCATGCTCGGCGATAAATGCCCATCTTGGATCCATAATGGCCTTCATATCCTTAGCAGTATGCATGAACTCTTCTTTGGTCATTGGGAAAAAACCCCAGTTTTCCTCCCAAGCGCAGTTGTAAATATCATAACAAATCTCAAGTTCACGATTGAAATTTTTCATATCAAAATTACGGAATGTAATATTGGAATTTTTTTTCATATGATTGGCATATTTGGTGACATGAGCAGGCAGGTTTTGAGCCAGATCGTTTGGAATAAAGTAGGCCACCAGATCTTTCACACCAGTAAATTGGGCATCAGTATGTAAGTTAATGTAGTAGCTGGGATTCCAAGTGGTCATAATGGTGGGATGTTGATCATGGCCAGTTACCAGAAGACCGGTTTCATGGTTGGTGGAAGGATTCATGGGGCCTCTCATAGAGGTAAGCCCTTTTTCCTTGAGCCAGGTCTGGGCAGCATTAAATAGGTGAGAGGCAACATCAAGGTCATCTATACATTCAAAAAAACCATAAAATCCCACTTGGTCTTTCCAAAATTGGTTGTGGGCAATATTTTTTATAGCAGCAATTCTACCCACATATGAATGATTTTTTTTTGCCAAAAAGAGTTCAATCTCTGCTCTCTTATAAAAAGGATTTTTTTTGGTATCAAGAATATCCTTGACGGAAAGTTTAAGCGGAGGAACCCATTGCGGATGCTCTTTTTTATTATATATTTTCCAAGGAAGATTGATAAATTCATTTTTCAATTTAGCATTATCAACCGTAATGATTTCTATACTCATATGCTTCACCTTTTTGTCGAAAATTGGAATCTATCATAATTGTTGAGAGATTAAAATGATAGGTTTTGGTAAATGGAGCGCAAGGTCAAATTGTCATACTATAAAGTTCCTATTACAATATATTCAAGTAAAACACGGAGTAAAACATGCCTCGCTACGATTACCAATGCACTGATTGTGAAGAAATATTTGAACTTTCTTTGAGTTTGACAGAAAAAGAATTACCAAAATCACCGAAGAAAATCTGTCCTAAATGCAAATCTTCTAAAATTAAACAATTTTATTCAAAAGGGTCAGGTGGAATTTTGAAACATGGCCGAAGCAAGAGTTTGGATAGGCCATCGGGATGCGGTGGTTGCAGTGGTAATAATTGTCCATATAATGGGTAAGTATGCATAATAAGAAACTGCGTTTGATCTTTATTATATTAATATTTCCATGGAATATGTTGGCGGCGGTTACCAGTGAGTTTCTAACTGATGGTGAGCGTCTAGTTTACAAAGGGAGTTCCTCCCGTTTCGTCATTTTTGGTAATCTGGGTACCATCGTTCTCACTACCGCCAAAGATAAGTTGGTAAGTAAAAAAGATGGTTTTAAAATTGAAATGGTCCTTGAATTGGATAAAAATATGGCCGGTCTTTATTCCTTTGGCACCAAAATGAGTAGTACGTTGGATTATTCTTTATTTAGATCACTGGCTTTTAATAAAATTGATCTTAAAAATGATGATCAAAGATTTGAGAAGGCAATTTTTGATTATCATGACAACGAAATATTATATAAAAGATACCGGAATCTGGAGAAAAAAGAATTTGAGTCACTGAAAAACACAGAAAAAATTATTCAGGATCCTCTTTCGTTGATTTATTTTTTAAGAACACTTTGCTTTAATAATAGCAAAGGAAGTGCTTCGGATGTAATGCTTTTTAGCAGGGGAAAAACGATTAAAATTTCTATGGACTATGAGTTGCTGGATATGGATATTTTAGGAAAAAAACAAAAAGTTGTTCATATAAAACCCTCTAAAGACACTCAAGGGACTTTAATTAGTAAACGGGATATTGAACTTTACCTTGATCCAGAGACTAAAATCCCTCTGCTTATCAAAATCTTAGGGGTTCCGGTGGTGGGTAGTTTGGAGCTTTTTTTAAGTAGTTCCAATCATTCAAAATTAAAAATATAATCGTAGATGGGATTGAGATCATCAGCTCCAAAAATTTTTATAATTTCCTTGATTTTCTTGTTTTCAAGATGAACAACGTATTCAACATTTTGACAAATAAGACTGGTAATTGTAGAAAAATTCAACTTGGAAATATTTGAGTAAAGCGAAAATAAAAGGCACATTCGGCTGATGCAATCTTTTGCTGAATTGGCGTGAATTGTGCTTATAAGTCCCCGATGCCCTGTATTCATTGATAAAATAAAAGGGACGATTTCACTTGATCTCATTTCTCCCAGGAGGATTCGATCAGGTCTCATTCTCATTGCGTAGGCGCAATAATCCTTTAAAGTTTTTCCTTCTATTTTTTCATTGGCAAGAAAATATGAAGTGGTTAGATGCGATGTTTGGATTTCGTGAGTATCTTCCAAAATGACTAAATGTTCATCCTTGTTTATTTTTTTTAACAAAGATGAAAGCAAACTGGTTTTCCCCGAACAGGTTGCACCGGAGATGATAAAGTTGTGTTTGTTTTCTATGAGATTGGTTAAAAAAGATTTGATTTCCGCTGGTATGTCAAAATCATTCAAATCAAAAATTGTACTGTTGATTCTTCTTAAAAAAAGTTTTGATTTTTTATTGGAAGCTGTGGAATGATGAATAAGCGTTGCTCTGAAGCTATGGTTGCAAATATTTAATAAGAAGCTGCAAAATGGTTGTAGATAATTCCAGGTTTCCTTGTTGGAAAATGCCAGGATCTCCAAAGCCAGATCATAATCGTTTAGTGCTACGAATTCATCATGGATATTTACTGAACCGTGACTTGAAATTACTTGAATCAGGTTATAATCATGAATAATGATCTCGTGGATGGATAAGTCTTTTAAATATGTGGTCAATTTTGAAAAACTTATTAAATTGTCAAACCATTCTTCATAGGGCCGGGATTCACTTTCTGTATATTCTTCAAGACCAAGAGCAAAGGCAGATTGTTGAAAGATTTCCTCAAATTTCAAGATTTTGCCCTGGTTGAGGAAGGAACTGATCTTTTCTCTTATTAACTTGAAAATTTCATTGTGGTAGGTGGCAATATTGTCGCTATTGATGGCGTACGCATTGTTTAATATATTAAATTTCATTTTGGGTCAGCTCGATAAGGGCGGAAATTTTTTTATAGGTGGTCCGATCTGATTTGCTTTTAAATAGGTTGCCGAGTATAGGAATATTACCGATACCTGGTATTTGACTGGCATTTTTTCCAAACGCTCTGAAACCAATTTGAAACAGTTCGAGTGGATGATCGAGTTTGATTAAAGCGGTGGAGTGTTCCTTGCTGCCGGTAATGTGCCCATCTTCGCTGGGTTTGGTAAATTCAGTTTTATAATCTATCATAAAATATGGACCTTCTTTTTTTAGAGTCAAAATGACTTTAAGCCCTGCAAATTTCCAGTTAGTATGATTAACATCACTGTTATTATTATTGGATTCTTTAAAGGGTACTTCTGAACCGACTAAAATAGAAGAAGGAGTATTGAGGGTTAAAATAATTTCAGGTTCTGCCAAGGTGGAGAGGGAAAGATCATTTTCCTTTAATATAATTTCATTTTTATTTATTAGTGACTTTATACCCGAAGAAAAAACCTCAGACCAAGAACCTTTTAGCTGATTTAATCCTAGGGATAAGTTGGATTCATTTTGATACTCCAGTTGAATAAGCTTGATTTTTATTTTGAAATTATGTCCAAGCAATGAGAGGTTGCTGGGGATAAGTTTAATGTGATACTTTGCTTGGAGATAATCAATCGTATTTTTGCTAAGTGGATTGGATTGACTATATCTACAAACGATGTCGATTTCATTATTTTCGCAGAGTATGTTATCGTTGTATTCATTCAACAGATAATAATAGACCTCTCCTATAACGAAATTGCGAAGCTTTTGGCCAATGGTAATATGTGATTGGATTTTATCTGGATATGCTTTTAATAATTTCATGACCAGATTATAATTTTTGTAATCGGTAAGTTCACCACTAACTGCAATGCTTGTTCCTTCCAAGTTAACGTTTAATCCAGCGAAGGCCATGCTTTGGGCAATTTGGAGGATTTTGGTTTGACTGGCCTTGTCGAGTACATAGATCCGATATACCACTTTTTTCCCTGTGCTCTTCCAGATGATGAGCTCACAGAAGCCTATTTTTTGGCCTTTAAGTAAAATTTTGTGTTGATTGTCTAGATGTTTATAGGAGATCACCTCGTGATTGGTAACACTAAATTTCTTGAAGTCCCTAAATTCAATTTCCTTGTGTTCTCCTTTGGACAGAATAAGACTCTCGTAACTGTCTGAATTTTCGTTAGCCCAAAGAGAATTTGCCCCTTCTAAGTATGCTATTGAAATAATTATTATGATTATTTTGACAAGAGAAAATATTACAGGTAAATAATTGAATCTACATAAAAACGAGTAAGAACGAAAGATTATAGAAGGGAGTTTTGCAATGGTTTCCAAAACGAAGACGACAAGAGGACGAAGATTGAATCGCTTGAAAAACCAAGGGAACAGGAGAAAGGCGAAAAATGCTAACAAGGGAACAACTCCTAAATTTGCAATCCACGAAAAAAAATAACAGGTAAGTTCTGCTTTCATATCAACCTACTTATTAGTTGTAAGTAAAAAAATTCCAAACGCTTTGGTTACGATTTCTTTTTTTGCCTCTACCAGAAGTAACTCCCTGGCTTCATTCAAACATAAATGCATTATTGGGTTGTCGACTTTCTTACATGGATCCAAGGTTTGTTTTAAAGTGATAAGTTTTTTGGGTATAAAAAAATGATTCATCAAAATTTCGCTGGTTAATAGTGCCAGATCTTGATGAGTATTATATGTGACGACAATAATTTCCCGAGAAAATGCTGTGTAGCTCGTTAACATGGTGATGAAAAAAATCTTAAAAAGAAATTTCATAATTATCCTTTTGTTTTTTTTTATTCGTGACCAGATCATAGTTTCCATAGGGGTAGGCAAAAAGAGGTTGATCTTGATTTAAGATAATAGTGTTTAAATCGTCTTGATGGATTTCTACAACGTATTTATTTTGATTGTTGGCAGAAGCTTTAATTACAGAATGCAATAGCCCTTTTTTTACGATTTGTTTTTTTTCTTGGTTATAAATACTTACAGGAATTTTAGTTTGACTTTTATCTATGGGAAAGGAAACCTCCAATGATAATTCCAGTGGACTATAAGAGGGGGCTGGAGATATTGTGGTTAGCGTCGCAGTAGTGGGCTGTTGATTATAATCCATGATGAAATACAAAAGCAGATTGGTAATAAAAACGCTAAGGATGAGTTTAAACCTTAAAAGCCGTTCAAATTGCTTTTTCTTTTCTTTTGGAGTCAAGACAAGATCTGGTTGATTAATTGATTTTGTTCCAAGCATTTTCAAATTCCTTTGCAGAGTGCTGATTGGCTTTTTTAAAAAACATATGTATTTCAAACGAGCTGGACAGGAAAATAGTGAATATAAACAACCAGGCGAGAAATTCTAAAATACTAAACCCGCTGGTTTTTTTATCTCGGATGTGGTGATCTGGAGGCTTTGGGGCGACTGCACCGACCTGGTCAGTTCGGCTTTTAAATAAAAGTCGGGCAAAGTCTTGTTTTGATACTGGTTGATATTGGGGATGATTATGTTCCATTTTTTTTTCCTTAAGATGACTAAATGATTAGGTGTCCTTTTTAAAACCAACAGGCTGGTTGTTACATAAGGAAGATTCATAACCGAAATCAGGTTTTGTTGATAAGAACAAAATTTGTTAAAACTGATGTTTTTCAAATGTGAACCATGTAGGAGGTTTTGACGAAGCTTTAAGGCATTAATGGCAGCATGGGCCTTGGCTGAAGTAGCCGGAATTAGCGTTAGCGGGAAAGCAATGCTGATAGCATTATTTGATTCTTCCATTGCTTTAACATATTTTTGAGTTTTAACCAGATGATGCTTGAAACACAGATAGGTCAGGTAACGGCTTTTTAAATTAAAAAAATAAATTTTTTCAAAATAAACAATAGTTATGAGCATAGAAAAAATAAACAAAGAAAATAGTATGCCAAGTAAAGTAATACTACCTCGGGCATTATTTATATTCATTTGAGATACCCTTTAGTTCAAGCTTGATTTTTGTTTTGTATGATGAAGATGAACTGGTATAGATTTGGTTGTTTTTTTCTAGAAATATTGTGTTATTGCAAAATATTTTAGTTTCCTTTTTATTCCTTGTTTGATGAAGCATCCTGGTTAATGACTCATATGATTGATACCCAAAAACACTTGCGCAGCGGATGTTTTCTTGTAGTTTATAAAAGATAAAAGAAAGTAAAATGATAGAAGTGATCAATAATAAATCTTTCAACATATTAGTTGGCGGGAATATTTTTTACAATTTTTGCTTTCATATACTCAATCCGCTGATGAATCACTTCCCCATAACTTTTAATAATCACCAGGCAAAAAATACCTACTAATGAAGAGATGATGATGTATTCCATAACGCCTTGACCTTTATTGTTGAACTGATTTTTTTTCATTTTTTCCCCCAAAAAAAGTTGTTAATAATGCTTTTTTCCACTTTGCAGATATGATGCCAAGAAATTTCTGACTAAATTAATACGAGATAGCCGGCTTAATCAATCTGAATGGATCAGTTTGTAAACTAATGGTAAAGATTATGTACTTATCGTTTGCATGAAATTTAAACCGGGATTATTATTTAGTTATGAATGAAAAAACAAAGCTTTATGTATTTACCAAAACAGAAGTGATTCTAATTTTTATTTTTATGCTGCTTATTGCGCCGACTTTTTTTCTTATAGGTTTTAGGTTGGGTATTGGCTACTCCTACAAGGAAGCAGGACTTGGTCAATACGAGAAATCATCGCTGGAACTGAGAAGCCAAAAGGAAGAAAATGTGGAGGAAGCTGCCAATGAGCTTAAAGAGGAGGAGATCATTAATAAGCTCCCCGATGAATCTATGAAAAGACTCCAGCAAAAAATTGAGAATTTGGACCGGCCAGAGATCGTACCTGAAAAAACTGATGATAAAAATAACAAGGAACAAGATTCATCCCCTGGTATATCCAAGGACAAACAGGCAAAAAAACAATCAGGTGATGTGAAGTCATCGGAATTAATGTCTCTAAGGGATGAGCGAACTGAAGCTGCAGCAAAAAATGATGATCCTTTTAATAGTTCGATCAAGGATGATCCCGCAGCTAATTCAGATAAATATGCCGGGAAATACACAATTCAACTGGGGTCATATCGAAAATTGGAAGACGCAGAGGCTTTTGCTAATGGATTCAAGGTAAGAGGATATAATCCGATTATCTCAACCACTGAAATTTCCACGGGGGTTTGGTTTAGGGTAAGCCTTGAGACTTTTGATACAATTAATGATGCCAAAAACTACATAAAACAAGAAAGAGAGTTATTTACCGGTTCTGATTATTATATCGTAAAATTTGATTAAGATCGACTTTCCCAATTCCAGTTATTTTTTACAGAATTTAATTTTTAATATATTGTCTACGCATAGCTCAGTTTTTTTGAGGTCCGGGGGGCGTTTATGTCAGAAAAAATATTTGCATTAATCATGGCAGGTGGCAGAGGAACCCGTTTCTGGCCTGAGTCAACCAGTAAAAGACCCAAACAGTATTTAAAACTTTTTAGTGAGAATTCACTTTTAAAAGAAACGCTTCTGCGCTTTGGGAAGATGATTTTGCCCGGCCAAAGATATATTGTCACCGTTAAAGAGCAAGAGACCCTCGCCCGTGAAGAAGCGGGTACGGAAATTGGGCAGCATAATTTAATCATTGAACCAGCGGGGCGAAATACTGCCCCTTGTATCTTGTTGTCTATTGCTTCGTTAGTTCAAAATGGGGCACGCCCAGATGATCTTATCGTTATTGTACCTGCGGATCATGTGATCTTAAATACCAGCGGATTTTTAGAAACCTTGAATGAGGCGGTTGCATTGATCAAAGGCAGGGATACGCTGGTGACCATCGGTATACCTCCTACTTTTCCTCACACCGGCTATGGTTATATTCAAAAAGGGGAGGAAATTTTCAAAGGAGTCTATAGCGTTTTAAAGTTCAGGGAAAAGCCTAATTTTGAAACCGCCAAAGAGTATTTGAAAACCGGGAATTTTTTGTGGAATGCAGGGATCTTTGTGGGGAGAATCGGAAGATTTTTAGAAGAATTTAAAAAACATGCTCCTGCAATTCATGGCTTTTACCATACTCTGCAAAAGAGTATTACATCTTTCAAAAAAACTGGTGATATTTATAATCAAATTCCAAAAAACTCCATTGATTTTGCAGTCATGGAAAAAAGTGATTGCGTCAGTGTGATTCCGGCCAGGTTTGATTGGAATGATCTGGGTTCCTGGGATGCCTTGGAGGGGGTGGTTGAGAAAAAAAATCAAAATACTTTTGCTGCGGTAAAAGACGTCTATTTAAGTAATGCTTCTGGTAATATAGTTTTTGCTCCGAATAAATTTGTCACGTTGATTGATGTAAATGATCTGATAATTGTGAGCAACGAAAAAAATATAATGGTGATTTCCAAAGAAAAGGCCCAGAAAGTTAAAGATGTAGTAGAATATCTGGAAGATCATTATTTAAAAAACGAATTATTATAACCAAAGGATGCAATATGTATAAAATGAATTTGGGGTTGCTTGTTATGTTCTGTTTGCTGGTGTCTTCAGCTATTTTTGCATATGAGGATCAAAGTATAAAAACCGAAGTGGTGGCCCAGGGGTTTGTGGTGGGGAATGATAGTGATTTAGGTGGAACCTTTTTTTATATCGTTGATAAAACATCCGGCATTTGTCTGGCAGCTATCTATGGTACGCCGGGAAGCGGAGGCAATGGAGGACTGGCGGAAGTTTCATGCGATAAGCTTAGAAATATTCCCAAGATTAATAGTTTTCTAGGCCCTATCAAGGAAGAAAAAAAAGTAACTCCTGTTGCAGTACCTGAAGTGGTTCCGGTGGTTCCCACCATGGACGCTACAATAACTAAAGATGCGACTTCCGAAGACGGGGATATGGATTTCTAGTCAGTCTGGTGAGTGGATTAAATTTTTTTAGTGATTAGAGAGAAGAAATCCTCTAATAGGCAATTTTGATCTGTGCAATATTTAAAATCCCCTTCTATCATATTATCTGTTTCAGAAAATAAAACATCCCCCTTTGAAAAATGTAAATCTTTTTTGGAATAGGTGCATTTTTCAGTACAGAACTTGTTTTTTATTTTGCTTAATAAGTTAAGTTCGCTGTTGATCATTTGAGCGTATTTATTTAGAAGTTCCAGTAGTGAATCGCATGTTTTTAATTGATCAGTAAATGCAAGCAAGCTGGCCGGGCATTTGGATAAGAAATCCGTATGGTTCATTTTCATATAATCTTTAAACTGATGAATCAGGCACCCTGATGTATATAGACACAAAAGCGTGCCTCTTTCACCCATCAATTCAATTATCTTATATTCATTATCTGCATCGTGGACTTCAGAGGATTTGACACTTTTTGAGCAGGATTTTACGCAATATTGGTTTAAGGCTTCTTCCAGAGAATGACGATGAATAGGGCCAGCTTCCAACGATTTTAATTTAAAAACAGTCTCATGTAAAAAGGACAATATATTTAATGTTTGGCATGACCAATCTATTTTTTCAAAAATGCTATTAGTTGCCTTGCTTAAAGCAAACTTTATCAAAGAACTGGTAAGCGGCCTTAGCATAATTGCTACCGGATTATATCTTATTATTTGAATATAAGCTTCAAAATTAGGTTCGCCTGTTATAATGGTCAAAATAGTCGAAGAAAATTCCAGCTTTTCCAGCGTATAGTTGATAATGGCCAATTCGATTTTTTCTGAATTCAAAATGTGGCAAGCTTCCGTATGATTTTGGGCAGTGAAACATTCCATCCCAAACTCCTGACAGGTGTGGATCAGGAAAATTCTTTCTGATTCATCTGATTCGTAGATCAATACTCTATTAGTTTTGGGTAGGTTCAATATATTTTTCCTTCTGAGAATATTATATTCATTTTCAAAATTTATTCCTTATTCAGGTTATTTATTAATCTTTATCATCTTTTCAGTGTTCAAGCCGGTTGCTTTTTTGAGCCCACTCATTAAATACCAAATGGTAAACAGAAGGGATGAGGTCACTGGGATCATAATGACTGGAAAGCTAAGCGCCGTCATCTTACCCAGTTCGATATTGAATTCGGGGGTATCAACCGGGCTTTTTAAAATAAATATCGCCAGAAAAAAATTCAAGGCAGCGCTTAGAAGGAAAGAAAAAGCAATAAGCCAGGTAGCCTTAAAAAATAATTTTTGAGAATAAATTTGGGTATTATTTTTTTCAATTGCCTGGTTTATTAGATCCATGTCAAACAACTTTGGGTTAAGAATCAAGGTTTGCAAGAAGGAATATTTGGTTCTGGTGGAGACGAGAATGGCTATTGCAATGATTAAAGGAATGGCCGATTCCTTGACGGCAAACCAGATTGCGTTTAATTTTAGTAGTGCCAGTCCACCGGTCAGTAACACCGAGATTACACCCAAAATCGAAATAAAGTTCCATTTTTGGTTTTTGATTAAATCAAAAAGTCCATAGGTGGCGGGGAAGCTTACCGCCACTAAGACTCCGGTGGTGGGGCCTAAATAATTATCGGTACTGAATTTCGTTAAAATGGTAGCCGGGATAATAACGTTGATTACCAGATTTAAAATTGTTTTATGAGGTTTGTTTTCCATATTGGTACGGCCTGACTTTAAGGGATGCACTTGGTCTCTATTGCAAAGTACGTCTCGCTATCTCATCAAAATTTTTTAAATATATGCTTCTAATAAATTCATAATCAATTTTGGGGAGATCAACTTTGATATTTATTTTATCTAATTCTTCTAATAGGGTTTGTTCAAATACTTCTCTGGACCTGCTCTCGTGTGCCTTGAAGGCAGCCGTTTGCACTATCGTATAAAGGTCATCGCGCTTGCAATTGGTATTTAAAATAAGTTGGTGAAGGATATAACTAGATAAATAGGTAAATTCATCTTTTACTTTTTTCTCAATGACATCTGCATGTAAAACTAAATTTTCCAAAGTTGAGGAAAGGCGTTCCAGGGAGTAATACAAAATGCCGAAATGATCGGGTAGATACATTCTCTCGGCGCAAGAATGGCTGATGTCTCGTTCATGCCAGAGAACAATATTTTCCATGGCAATATCGGTGTGAGAACGAAGAAGTCTGGCCATGCCAGTTAGATTTTCACAAGAGATCGGGTTTTTTTTATGAGGCATGGTGGAGGAGCCTTTTTGGCCTTTTTTGAATCCTTCATGGAGTTCAGCCACATCTGATCGGTGAAGATGTCTGATCTCAACCGAGAGTCTTTCGATGGCACATCCAATCAGGGCCCCGATATTGATGATTTTGGCTATACGATCCCTAGGGATCACCTGGGTAGACAGAGGCTCAACGGCCATATTCAAAAAATCTGCAGCGGTTTTTTCAATTGCTGGGGTGAGAATGGTGAAATTGCCAACAGCGCCTGAGAATTGCACCGTGAGATCATTGTTGAATGCTTGCTCATAATCTTTTAGGTGACGTGAAAATTCAGCATAAAAGCCCAGCCATTTATGGGCGAAGCTCATGGGCTCGGCATACATGCCGTGACTTCTTCCCATGGTGATAATATCTTTTGATTCCTGGACTTTTTTTGAAAGGGTCCGGAGTACTTTTTTCAGACTCACCAAGATAAAAGCCATGGAGTCCTTGATTTGGAGCATGATAGAAGAATCGATGATATCAGATGAAGTCACCCCAAAATGAAAATATTTTCCAATTTCATTATCAAGATTTTCAGTGATAGATGAACAGAAGGCAATCATGTCATGCTGGGTGGTTTGTTCAATTTCATTAATTCGCTGGATATTTATAGTGGCTTTTTCCACTACCTTTCGTGAAATGTCTTTGGGAATAATCTTATGCAGTTCTAGAGATTTCAGCAAGGCCAATTCGGTTTTTAAATAAGACTTGAACTTATTTTCTTCTGACCAGATTTGTGAGATTTCTTCTTTTTGATAACGAGGTATCATCTTGCACTCCTGAAGATAATTATTGCCTAGAAATAAAGTCCCAGTTCAAGGCCTATGCATAAATACGAAACCACTAAAGCATTGGCACTGCTGGTTTCCCCATCCGAAACTTTTCTTTTTAAAGAAGAGACGTTGTAAGTGGTTTTCAGCCCCATATGATAACTGGGCGATAATCTTTTTATAATGGTGAAATCGGTCTGGAGTCCAAATCCCGTAAAGGAGTCACCCAACTGTGCTTCACTTAGAGTTTGGTAGGTAAAGGATGCGGAAGTGAATTCATAAATGTCCTTAGTGTTTAGAATGTCCTCCAGGAGGGTTTGAATCCAAAAAAAACGGTATCCCAATCCTAAACCAGCGGTGATTAATTTTTCATTGGTATCATTTTCAATAGGGTCTGCTGGTTCGAGTCGGTTATTGGTATGGCTGATGGTTTCAAAGGTAGCCTTGGCCAGGGAAACAAATCCATTGATCCAAAAGTAATCCAGGTTTTTTAAAAAATTGGCCTGAAAAGACATCAAGTTTGTTAAATTGGCAAGGTCCGCGGTGGTACTGGCCGATATGGCCCAAAGAGCTCGGTCGTTGATTATATCGTGAGTGCTGATAATTCCCAGCGATTTGTTTTTTTCTTCCAGACTTAATTGTTCGTTGTATGGGATAACTTCATAAAGATCAAGATTTTCGTTATCACTTAAGGCCATCGCTCCAAGGGGCAGCAAGGCGGAGGTAAAAATAAACGACAGAAGGAATATTTTTTTCATAATTGCCCCCTTACTCCTTTGTCAGTGTTTCAAAAATATCGTTGGGTAAATTCTCGATCCCAATAAGTTTGGCCAATCTTATTTTTTGTTGCAAATGTTCCAATATTGCCATGGCGTAATCTTCTTTGGTCTGGGTTAAGCTGATGAGGGAATCTTTTATATTTATAAATGACGTCTGGGTCCGGGTATAATTATCGAGAGTGGTATCAAAGGTTTTTTCAACTGTTTCAATTTTAGCATCCAGAATGTCAATTTGGCTTTGCAGATGAATGATCTTTTTAAAGGTTTCACGAATCTGACTTTTCGTTAGGTGTTTATATTTTAAATAATTTTTAACGGCCATATTCTTGGTAACCAAGGCCCTGGCAGTTTTTCGTGAATTAAATAATCCACCAGGCCCCACCAGATTCCAAGTGGCATTGATACTGGCCGTGATATCAACATCGCCATCGTGGGGAGTTCTTTCGTACCTGGTATGGTGATAATCCTGCCCAAAAGAGTGTCGATAAGCCCCAAAGTTCAAGCTGATTTTGGGAAGTGGCAGATTATCTTTTTGTTCAATTTCGTAGCTGATATTGGCATTTTCTACATCATTTAGGGTGTTGAGGATATCTGGATTACGCTGGGCACTCATTTGGAAAGCTTCTTCTTGTTTAATAAATAGTTTTTTATAGACAATATTTTCCTTTAAGTTATACCTGGTGCTGGAAGAATCCCCGATCAAATAGGCGACCCTCTCATCTCCCACGGCAGCGTTCATACCAGCTTCCTGGTACTCATCCTGGGCCCGCAAAAATTCATCCCGGCTTTGCAAATATTCCTGTTTGCGAATCTTGTTTAGGGTGAATTTTTCCTTATTTAGACGGTAAACAAAGGAGGCATGACGAAGTTGATCTTTCTTGAAAAATTCAATTTTTTTTAAAGTAATCAGGTTAAAATACTCTGCAATCAGTATCAGTTTTAATTCCCGTCTCTGTTCGCTTAATACTTGGACACTTCTTTGGTAAGTGTTTTTATCCGAACGGTATTGAAGGTAATCCTTTCCCCAATTAAAAAGCGAGTATTCTTTCACTTCGACACCTACTGAGCCAGTTGGGGCCTTTAGGTTATTTTGTGGATTTTTGTTTTTTTGGTTTACACTAGATAGCAGTTCAGAGCTGGTCATGACGATATCGACCTGAGGAAACCAATATGAGTAGTAGGCATCCTTCCAGTTCAAGTCAATCAATTCGCCTTCAAACTGGCGTAAATGTTGGTCATGATTGAGACGCAGTCCCTGCTCAATGACTATATTGATATCCAAGTTTTTGATACTGACCCCGATATCCCGCACTTCATCACCAAGATAGTTTTTAAATTCACCAAAAGTCTGACTGACGCTCAATAGGTGTAAAACTAGCAGGAAAAAAAAATAGGGCATCCGGTTTTTTAGATTGATGGTTAACATTCCAAAGTACTCAAGTTTATAACTTATTAAAATACTATGGAAATGATAGTTTAAAAATCGATGCTTGGGCAACCTTTTTTGATAATATTTTCGGTTAAGACTCTAATTTTTAATAGATTTAATTCTTTCTCACGTTTTAGTTTTTCATGATTGTCTCTTAATTGCTTTTTTATAGCTTCTTTTTTGGTAGGGGTTTCTTTTTCAAGTTCGGTGTTTCTTATGATGAGAGATTGAATTTTTTGTTTGGATTTGATTTTTTCATTTCTCTCATCAATCATTCTTTTGCATTTGGCGGATAAACTGGGGTCTCGGATGACTGAGCTTCTCCAATCTTGCTCGCTGATAGCGGATTCGTCCTCAACGCTAATGGCGCAAGGTGCTATTGTGAGAGTGATGAATAAAATAATCAGATTTAAAAAAAAAACCATATATTTATTTAAAAAAAGTTCCTAATTCATTTTATCATAACTTTGCACGAAGTAATCTTAGTGGTAGATTTTACTTAGAGATTATTTTATCAAAGTCGAAAAAAAAATGTCCTTCAAAAACAAAAATTGCCTGATTTTAGTTCCCGCCCGTTTTGCATCTACTCGTTTCCCTGGAAAACCTCTCGCAAATATTTTGGGAAAGAGTATGATTGAAAGAGTTTACGAAAATCTGATTAAATCCAATCAAAATACTCAGTTTAATTTTACTGTCTCTATAGTGACAGATGATGATCGAATTGAAGATCACGTTCATGGCTTCAAGGGAAACGTTATCCGAGTAGATGACCAGGTGAGTACTGGAAGTGAAAGAATCTATTTAGGATGGCAAAGATTTTATAAAAGTGATAAGTATGATCTTATTATAAATGTACAAGGGGATGAGCCACTGGTTGGTCAAACCCTTCTAGAGCGGTTAGCCTCTTTTCATCTGGAGAGTAATTTTGATATAGCTACAGTGGTGATAAGGAAGGATAAAAGGGATGAATCCTTTGAAGATCCCAATAAAGTTAAAGTTATTTATCAAAAGGATAACGGTCATTGCCATTATTTTTCCAGATCGCCCATCCCTTTTTCAAGGGATAAAAATTACCATGAATGGTTTTTACATGTGGGAATCTATTCTTATAAACCAAGTGCATTAGAAAAATTCAATCATTCCCCAAAGTCCCTCTATGAAGGCATCGAATGTTTAGAACAGCTGAGATGTTTGGAGTGTGGGCTAAAGGTTGGGGCAATTGAATCCCAAGATACATTTATAGGTGTTGATACACCAGATGACATTAAGCGAGTCGAAGGAGTTCTAAGTGGCAAAAAATAATAAAAAATTTATTTTTATCACAGGAGGAGTGGCCAGTTCCCTAGGTAAAGGTTTGGCTTCCGCCTCCATTGCAGCGCTTTTAGAGCGCCGAGGAATAAAAGTAAATCTTCTTAAGATGGATCCTTATATCAATGTGGATCCGGGTACCATGAGCCCTACCCAGCATGGTGAAGTTTTTGTCACTGACGATGGTGCGGAAACTGATTTGGATCTTGGGCACTATGAGCGGTTTACCTCCTTAACCTTGACCAAGACTAGTAATTTTACCACCGGTCGGGTTTATTTACAGGTCATTGAAAACGAAAGAGAAGGGAAGTATCTGGGAAAAACGGTGCAAGTGGTGCCTCATATTACAGATGAGATAAAAAGAAGGATTCATCTGGCTGCGGTGGATGCTGATTTACTGCTTGGTGAAATTGGTGGAACTGTCGGAGATATCGAGTCGTTGCCTTTTTTAGAGGCCATAAGACAATTTGCCGGGGATGTTGGTAAGGAAAATGTACTCTTTATTCATCTGGTTTTGATCCCCTATATCAGTGCTGCAGGAGAATTAAAATCCAAACCTGCCCAGCATTCGGTTAAAGAGCTTAGGGAAATCGGACTTTATCCTGACATTATACTTTGTAGAAGCGATCGGGAAATTGATAAAAGTATTTTGGAAAAGCTCTCTTTGTTTTGTAATGTAAGCAAACATAACGTCTTTCATTCAATTGATGTGGATACTATCTATAAGGTACCGCTGGAATTTCATAAGCAGGG
>Ga0208375_1002015_pt1 | contig 20230 bp, 16 predicted proteins | sample RifOxyD1_FD_184038 | JGI IMG/M metagenome (GOLD analysis project Ga0208375, IMG submission 184038) | Soil microbial communities from Rifle, Colorado - Rifle Oxygen_injection D1 (SPAdes) | ecosystem: Environmental > Terrestrial > Deep subsurface > Rock core/Sediment | place: Rifle, Colorado... | reverse complement strand
AAAAAATCAAATTTAGTAGAATATAAAAGACGGATAATTGAAAGCATTACCGTCGGGTATAAGGATGTGGGATTGGTTGAACACATTTTAAAACAGTATGCTAATACTACCTGGGAAAAAAAGTTTGAAGAAAAAAATGTGGAAATATGTTTTAATGTAGATGCAGAATATTTGGAATTAATTTTGAACCGGTTGAAAGAAATTTGTTACTGATGAGGAGTGTCCAGTTGTTTAAGATAGATAGAGAAATTATGCAGGATTTGATCCAGACTACCGAATTAATTTTGGGTGAATTGGAAAAGGTGATGATTGAATTAAAACTAAATCCTGCGAAAAAAGAATTATATGAAAATTTTGGGCAACAAATTGATAGGATATATGGAACAGTGTCCACCATAGGTATGACCAACATTGCTGAATATACAATGATGTTAAAAAAAGTGGGGTATGCCTGTTCTCAATACGAGGAAAAAACAGGGCGTTCCAGAACCATGAATCTCATGGAAAACGCCATCTTAAATTTAAAAATATTTAGTAATTTTTTAAAAAATCCTAAAGACAAAGAAAAGGCCAAGCTGCTTAAGATTGTGGTTGATCGAGAAAAAGACAAAGCTCATATTTTGATAAATACCATCTACAAAGACATTGCTAGAACCACTACCGATAAATAATGCTACATATAAACATTTTATTTCTTTGTCATCTTTGATAAGATGACTAGAAATTGATGATAAATAAGGTGGCAGCATGGATTATTGTTTTGGCGAAATTGAAAAGAAGTGGCAGGCTTTTTGGGAAAAAAATAAAACTTTTAAAACTAATACAGATGTAAAAAAAGAAAAATACTACGTTCTCGATATGTTTCCTTATCCTTCGGGAAATGGATTGCATGTAGGCCATCCAGAGGGTTATACCGCAACGGATATTATCAGTCGTTATAAGCGGATGAAAGGATTTAATGTGCTTCATCCGATGGGCTTTGATTCTTTTGGATTGCCTGCGGAAAACTACGCTATTAAGACTGGAACTCATCCTGATACCATTACTAATAAAAATATTGAAACCTTTAAAAGGCAGCTTAAAATGCTGGGGTTTTCTTATGATTGGGAGAGGGAAATTGCTACTAGCCACAAAGATTATTACAAGTGGACCCAGTGGATTTTTACTAAGCTTTATAATAAAGGGCTGGCCTATGAAGCTGAAATTTCCGTAAATTGGTGTCCTAATTTAAAAACTGTTCTTGCCAATGAAGAAATTGTCGATGGTAAAAGCGAAATTGGTGGACATCCTGTGATTCGCAAACCAATGAAGCAATGGATGTTAAAAATCACTGAATATGCTCAGCGACTTTTAGATGACCTAGAGGGGATGGATTGGCCAGAAAGCATCAAGGAAATGCAAAGAAATTGGATTGGTCGAAGTGAGGGTGCAAGCATTAAATTTCAAGTTGCCAATCATGATCAATTATTGGAGGTGTTTACCACCCGCAGTGATACTTTGTTTGGTGCTACGTATATGGTCATAGCTCCAGAGCATGAATTAGTGCCGGTGATAACCGTAAAAGAAAAAAAAGAGGAAGTAAAAAAATATTTGGAAACAACTCAGCGAAAAAGTGATTTGGAGCGGACGGATCTTAATAAAGATAAAAGTGGGGTTTTTACGGGAGCGTATGCTATTAACCCTGTGAATGGAAAAAAGATTCCTATCTATATTGCCGATTATGTTTTAATTTCCTACGGCACTGGTGCCATCATGGCAGTGCCAGCTCATGATCAAAGGGATTATGAATTTGCTAAAAAATTTAATTTGGACATTATTCAAGTTTTAGAAGGTGGAAACATTGCAGAGTGCGCTCATGAAGGAGAAGGATGTCACATTAACTCAGGTTTTTTAGATGGGATGGATAAGTTTACGGCAATCAGCACTATGAATGATTGGTTGGTAAAACAAAATATCGGAAAGAAGACAATAAATTTTAAATTAAGAGATTGGATATTTTCCAGACAACGTTATTGGGGAGAACCTTTCCCTTTGATCAAATATGAAGATGGTAGTATCCGCTGTCTAGATGAGGATGAATTACCCGTAGTGCTTCCTGATGTTGTGAAGTATGAACCATCCGGAACTGGTGAGAGTCCTTTAGCCACCATTGAGGAATGGCTTTATTTTATCGATAAAAAAACTGGGAAAAAGGCCAGAAGAGAAACCAACACCATGCCCCAGTGGGCCGGGAGTTGTTGGTATTATCTAAGATTCATTGATCCCAAAGACTCTACGCAACCATGGGACAAAAAACTCGAACAACATTGGATGCCCGTGGATCTATACGTTGGAGGTGTAGAGCATGCGGTTCTTCATCTTCTTTATGCTAGATTTTGGCACAAAGTACTCTATGACTTGGGATATGTTTCTACTAAAGAACCCTTTAAAAAACTGGTCAACCAAGGCATGATACTGGGTGAAGACGGCGAAAAGATGAGCAAAAGCCGTGGAAATGTTATTAATCCAGATGATGTTGTAAAAAATTTTGGAGCAGATACTTTAAGATTGTATGAAATGTTCATGGGACCTTTTGAAAAAGTCAAACCATGGAGTACCCAAGGTATTCACGGCGTTTTTAATTTTTTAAATCGGGTTTATCGATTTTATTCTGAAAATCAAAATATAAGTTTAGAAAGTGAAAGCGAAGAAACCAAAAAATTACTGCACAAAACTATAAAAAAAGTTACTGAAGATATTGAAAATTTGCGATTTAATACTGGGATCAGCCAGATGATGATTTTTACCAATCATTGCTATAAGGTTCACTGCGTGACTAAGGAAACTGCCCAGATATTTATTAAATTATTGTCACCCTATGCTCCTCATATGTGTGAAGAACTGTGGAATCAATGGGGGCACACTCAAACTATCGCTTATGAAACCTGGCCTGACTATAATCCCAGTTTGATTGTAGATGATGTCATAATTATTACAGTCCAAGTTAATGGTAAAAAAAGAGCAGTGCTTGAAGTAGAAAAAGGTACGAGTAAAGAAGAAATTTTAAAAATGGCCAAGCTTGACCCCTCAGTACAAAAACATATGGAGGGATTAAGTATCATTAAAGAAATTTATGTACCGGAAAAAACTTGTAACCTGGTGGTTAAATAGGAGTTAGAGCGCCTTTTATTTATGTTTAATTTTTAAAATTGGTTTGCTATAATTTGTTGAAACATTTTCAAGGATGATGAATATGAAAAATCTTTTAATTTTTTTAATCTTTTTAACAATCATACTTAGTGAAAATCTTTTCTCCGCTGGAAGAGATATTTTTACGTATATAGATAATGATGATTATGAAAATATCATTCGTGAAATTGAAAACATGAATGATGTTAATATCACTAATCACGAAAGCTTTAATAACACTCCTTTAATGGAAGTGGCTTTTAAATTAGAAAATGAAGATAGTAAATATCAATCAATTGCTCTAATGCTTTTAAAAAAAGGTGCCAACCCTAATTATAGAAATGTTTTTGGTACTGATGCACTTCACTATGCAGTGAAATTACACTCCACCGATACATTCTTGGCCAATTGTCATAAATATGGAGCTGATTTGGAGTTAAAATATTATAATAATGATGAGACTCTTCTGCATGCGGCGATGGAAAACGGCCATTATCTGGCGCCGGCCATAACTTTGTATCTGGTAAATCATACCAAACTGGTGAACGCTCAAACAGAGCATGGATTGACTCCACTTATGTTGGCCATGATGAATAACTGCAACCAATACGAAGGTTGTGGATTTAGAAGAGAACAAATGAAGTACTTGGTAAATGGTGGAGCTTTGGTGGATATGGAAGATTCTTTTTATATACATACCGCCTTGGAATTTGGGGTTGAAAGCATGAATCAGGCTTACATTGACGATTTTCAAGATTTACAATTTTTAATTGATCATGGTGCTGTAGTTGATCAAGACGCGTTGACATTGGCCGACAGACCAGGGCTTATCGAGTTTTTAAAGAGACATATGAGTAACTGAACCTTTTGATTACTTAATAAATTCCCGTCAAATTAACTCAGGTATTGAAAGTTAAGAAATCTTAACTTGAGAAGGTATCCTTGCGCAACGATCATTAAGGTAATTACGAACAGGAAGAGTAATTAGCATGACGTTGTTTAAAATCGAAGGAATTAATGAGTATCTGGAAGTATTTGAAGATAAAATCGTGATATCTCCAAAAATTAATTATTCTTTGCAAGAAAATAAAATAAAGAACGTTTCTCACATTTACTACGAAGAAATATTTAAGATTGACTTTGAATCGGCCGGAAAATTCACCAACGGTTATATCCATTTTATTCTTAAAGAAAAATTAGCTGAGAATGTCTTTGCGGATATGCACAAGGAGGGGTGTCTGTTTTTATTTGACTTCTTTCTAAATGAAAAGATGGGTGACATAACTAAAATAATTACCAATAAAATAAGTAAACCATTAGGTCCTCAAGTCCAAGATACTAAAAAAATGATTAAAGAATTAACAGACATTAAAGAATTACACCAAAAGGGTGCTTTGACCAAAAAAGAATATGATGAACAAATTAAAAATTTAATCAAAAAAATTTAATATTTATCTCTGATACATAAATAATAAAATATAAAAATGTGTGAAAACAAAAGTAGAATATTGCTATGTATTAATTAATAAATACATATAGATAATACGGAAGTATGTGAATAATAAAAAATACGCCCTTCACGATATGTGAAAAATAAAAACATATTTTGTGAAAAATAAACTTGTCAGTTAAATGTGTGGTTGATAAAACACATTCATTGAAACGAAATAATTATTAACAATGCAAAATAATTATTAACAATCTCTAAGGGGGGATTTATGAAAAAAATGATTCTTTTAGTTTCTCTTTTAGTTTCTTCTTTTGTATTTGCTGGCGTTAACGCTGACTCTACTTGGAGCCAAATTCGAAAAGCCGGTTATGATTTTGACATGCCAAAATACTGGGTTGGTGGAAACACTAATGTTCCAGCATCTGAAGTTTGTCAAACTGCTGATGCAATTAGAACATTAACAGAAAGAGCTGTATGTGTTGAGCACCAATATGTTGGTGGAGATGAAGGATGGATTTGTTCAAAAGTTGAAAATCAATACCTTTATGGTAAGAAATTTATTACCCAAACTCTTTGTAGAGAATTTGGTGGATCAGATGGAAATTGTATTGATGAGTACGAAGTAACTATTGACCTTGCTTTAAGCCATGATATCAAAGTTTATAAAATTATTGGTATAACTGGTGATGGTGATGTGATTAGAGCTTCTGTTGCTGCTTTCACAAAGAAACTGGATGTTCCAGCTTGCTTATAGTTTAAAAAAAGTGTAAATGAGAAAGGGGATGCATGGTCATCCTCTTTCTTGTTTTTTAAAAAAGGTTTTGTTTAATATGTCTATAGAGACAATAAAAACCATAAAAGTAAAAAGTAAAACGAAAATTTCAGTTTTTGATTTTCGTGATTTTAAGGATTACCTAAATGCGGTTGGTTTTCCAGATGGTAATTATAATCATCAGTCCAATACGCTAACCAAATGGGCCAAAAGACTTGGATACCGTTCTCCTAGTTCTCTTACCATGGTTTTAAAGGGACAAAGACTACCTAGTCAGGAAATGGTTCGTAATCTTATCGATGATTTGAAATTACAAGGTAAAGAAAAAGAATATTTTGAGTTATTGGTTGAACATGGAAGGCTTCAAAAGAGAAAAAAAAGCAGTGACTCGGTTTTATCTAGACTAAATAAACTTAATAACAAAACTGAATATTTCCAAATTGATATGAGTCAGTTTAATACGATTTCCAAATGGTATTATCTGGTTATAAAACAACTGGTAAGTGCTCCAGATTTTATTGAGGATATCGATTGGATTGTAAAAAAACTTAGACGAAAAGTAACTTCAGCTCAAGTTAAGAAAGCCATTACAGATTTAGAGACTCTTGGATTTATCAAAAGACAAGATGGAAAAATTATAAAATCTCAGCAAGCTTCTGTGACCAGTAATGATATTCCGTCATCGGCTATTAAAGAACATCATACTGGTATGATGCAAATGGCAGCAGAGGCGCTTTATGAGCAACCCATAGAAAAAAGACAAATCAGTTCTTTAACTTTTAAAATGAATGCCCAAAAGTTAGGCCAGGCAAAAGAAGAGCTTATGAATTTTTTGAAAGACTTTAATGAAAAATATTCGGATGGGCTGGCCTCTGAAGTTTATCAATTGAATTTACAATTATTTTCTCACACGAGAGAGGAAATAGAGCAATAGGGGAATTATTATGAATAATACAAATTATCTTCTGTCTGCTTTAATATTTATTTTTATCCAAAGCTTGGTAATAGCAAGTGATTACCGAATAACCATTCCGGATGAAGTGATAAAACAATTAAATATCTCTGATGAGCTAAAAGCAATGCTTTCGTCTGGCGATATTGTTGGTAATGGAGGAGGAGTTGGTGAACAAAATTTTCGATATGTTTATCATAAACTACCTGCTTATATTAAAAAATGCACCAATAGCAATTTATGCCCCATCGGTAAAAAGTATCAAACCATGTTGCAAGACATGATTCCTCTTATTAATAATAACTTAAAAAACAAGGACGCTCTAATTTTCTTGTCAGAAAAACGATACCAAGGTTTTTTTAAAAATGATAATGATCCTGAAGAAAGAATTGCTAAAACAGCTTTTTTAAAAGGGTCTCCTATTTTTATTAACCTGGATTTGGTTTACCAAGATGTTATTAAACCACATTTATCCCTCCATGAAATGGCGGGAATTTTAATCCATGAATTAGGACACCAGCTAGGAGAGTTAAGTCATAGCACGCTTGATGAATTGAGCGCTCAATTTAGATCGGTAATTACAGATTTGCTTATTGAAGATAGCACTAATATTTTGGGTAACCTCTTAGAGATAGATATTTATAATTCCAAAGATGATAGTCAGAAATCGTTGATTGAGTTAAGGATGAATAATCGTCTGCTTAATGTAGGTAAGAAATTAGATACCTTATTGACGTGTGTAAATGGTACAGTTTTTGGATATAGAATCACTAACACTCATTGGGAAAGACCATTTTATAATTCAAATAGCGAAATGATCGTCAATCATAAGGGGTGGATTGATTATTTATGTATGGACAACCACGGCGTACTTTGGAGTTACAATAAGGATATCACTTTAATAATTAAATTTTTGGTTTTAAATGTTGATTCTCAAAGCGTCCTAAGATACCAAGAGCTGTTTGTTAATATTGAATAGCTTGCATCTGTATTCAGTCAGTTATACTTACTTTTTAGACAACTTGAAAAACTTCTGGGTCAATTTCCAACGCATTTAATTATCCTGTGGCATTAAATAATTAGTAATTTAGGTAATACCTACACGTTGCATTGATGAAAGATCAAAAATTTGGTATGTATGACTGTGCTTAAGCGATAATTCATGGATGGTAATTATGGTAGTAAAAAATATTTTTCTTTTATGCTTTATATTTATTTTTATTCAAAATGTTTGTCATTCTGATGATCAAGTCAAGCGAGTTTGGCCACATCTTTTTTTAACCAAAATTACAGATAACTATGAAACAAGTGAGATGAGTAAAAGAAAAGTAGGTTATCTTAAAGGGATGATGGATGTTCTGGTCAAGTCAATGGAAAAAATACATGAGGTTGAAGGACAGGCTTTATCAGCGGAAGTGCTTAGTGCAATAATAACTTTTAATGATCTTAATAATAGTGATTTGCAAGAGGCAAACAAACTTCTTCCCAGCTTATTATCTGTTAATTTTTCAGCCAACATAAAGCAACTTTTTAAAAAGTACACTATTCCACTTGAAAGAAGAAAATTTGTTTTTACTCACGGGAAATTGTTGGATTTTATTGTCCAAAACGGTGCGAAGAATATTCCTACCAATCTAATAAAAATGGATGCCGATTATGTTTTGATAGGGGAATATATAATTGCTAATAAAAAAGAGTTGAAATTGGTCATCAATTTAATAGAGTTAAAAACTGGGTTAACGGTAGGTGGTTTTAATGTAGATGCTTCAACTGCTAATTTAACTGCCAAATTGGCACAGGCGGTTTTTGATTTTTTTCAAAAAAAACAATCTTCTGTATTTGAAAATCCTACGACTGGTTTAACTTGGATTTTAGAACCAGTTTCAGAGGCTTTTAAGAAGGAAGTCACCAAAAACCAGGCCCAAACCTACTGTGCTTCTCAAAAATATCGTTTGCCTTATGCGGAAGAGCTAATACAGCTTTCTGCCGCAGGCAATAATAGTTCTGGTGGTTTTGAATTAATTCGTGAAGGGAATTCCTGCTATTTTGTTGCTGACAACAAGGATACATCACTTGGAAGTCATTCTAAGAGTGCTTACCACTATTATACAGGTCTTGATGAAAATCGGCTGTACAATGGTGAGATTCAAGAAGATACCGTGTTTGGTGGTGTACAAAAATGCTATTTTGTATGCGTGAAAGGTGAGGTTGCGGTTACCATAGAAATCATTAATAAACTTTACCAAATTCATCGATCAGAATGGATTAATGGAATCAGAGTTGATGATAATATAAGAAGTCTTACCAAGTATCTAATTTACAAACTAGATCCGTATTTGATTTTTTCCAATAGTATTGTGAATTTAAGTTGGGGAAAATATTACCCAACTCCAGAAGATGGAATAAATGCGCTTAAAAAAGCCGGTTATTTTTAATCAGATATTTCTTCTCAAAATATAATAACTCAGAAAAAAGATTTACTATAGTAAAATATAGGGCAAAAAGTGCAATGCTATGGTTTTTGTTTTTTTCGATTAAAAACTTCCCATTGATAATGGTCAACTAAATACCTGTCATGATTTCAATTTAAACTCCGATACCTCCGCATCAATGATTTTTAGAAAAGCAAGGCAAGTGTTGAATATAATATTTTGAAGTGGGTGATTCTTGTTTTTTTCAATGGGAGGGTCGAAATGAAAATTTTAAAATTACTTATAATGACCATAATTATGATTATTATAAGTGCGTGTGACGGTATTCAACTTACCGTGGAAAATGGCAGCGGAAGCGGGACTTATGCTTCAAATGCCAAAGTAAAAATTAAGGCAAAGATACCAAACCCTGGATATGAATTTGAAAAATGGATGGGGGAAACGCAATATATTGAAGATATCTCCAATAAAGAAACTTTTGTGCAGTTACCAGAACTCGGCAAAGATGAAGTTCTGCAAATAAAAGTCAGTGCCTCTTATGCAGTTGATCCAAGCGCCAAAGAATATAATTTGGTGGTGGAAAATGGTAGCGGATCTGGAAGTTATCTTACATATTCAGTAGTCCTTATAAATGCTAATAGTCCAGCCGAAGGATATCAATTTGATAAATGGGTCGGCAATGTAGAGTATTTGAACAGTCCATATTTATCTACTCAAAAAATTATAATGGATAAAGAAGATTTATTATTAAAGGCAACTTATAAAGTGAAAGTGATTCCTACTGTAGTTCCTACCATTGTTCCCACTATAAATCCAACGCCAACCCCAAAGCCGACTACTACGCCAGATTCTACTTATGTAAATCTTAAAGAGTGTAATCAGGTAGAGGGTTTTACTTGGAAGTTAAATAAGGATGGAAACACAGCGGTAGTTCATAATAAAAACTATAAGAGTTGTCCTATTAAAGTAAATGGCAGGAGTCCAAATGTTGCTGGCGGGGTTATGAATGACGGAAGACCTTTCTGGAGATTTGCTGGACATCCTAAACAATTTAATTCCCCTGCTTATGTTGAAACATTTTGTAATGGTAAAGTGGTCGTGACGGTTAGAATTCCCAATACCAGTGCCAGATGTGCCTATTACCCAGGTGGTTGGGGTGATTAAAATATCTAATTTAAGTAATGAGAAATAATACAAGGAGAAAATATGAAATTACTGAACTTTTTAATAACATTTGGTTTGTTGTTAATGCTGGTGGCGTGCGATGGCATCAAACTAACCGTTGAAAGTGGTTTAGGTACAGGCACTTATGCTTCCAATGCCAAAATAAAAATTAAAGCCTATTTGCCAAATCCCGGCTATGAGTTTGAGCAATGGGAAGGGGATACTCAATTTATTGAGGACATCTCAAGCAAAGAAACATATATGCAGCTTCCAACCCTTGGCAAAGATGAAGTTTTAGAATTAAAAGTTAAAGCGACCTACGCGGTTGATCCAACTGCCAAAGAATATAATGTAGATGTAGAAAATGGTACCGGCTCGGGTAGTTATTTAACTTACTCAGTGGTACTTATTTCTGCTAACGAACCACCTCCAGGTTATACATTTAATAAATGGGAAGGAGATGTGGACTATCTAAACAGTCCATACTTGTCAGCTCAAAAAGTAGTTATTGCAAAAGAGGATATTAGTTTTAAAGCAACTTATAAGGTTAAAGTAATTCCTACCCCAACAGTTAATCCTACAACGACTCCAAATCCAACTCCTACTCAAGGTGGAGGAAATTTCACAGTTACCGCGGTAGGTGACTCGTATGAACATGGGTTTTTTATTTTAAGAAAATTTAAAAACAAGCTTATAGCAGGAGCATTTGGCTATAGTAATAAGCAAAAGATTTTTACTTATGCTCCTTTTGCACCGGCCAGTCCTGGCTTTTCTACCAAAGAATCTGTGTGTGATCTCCGAGAATTTGATGGTTATCTTTATGCTAACACCGAAAATCAAGGTCAAGTTTGGAGAACTAATGATGGAAATAACTGGGAAAAAGTTCTAGATGTTGCACCTGATATTGGTTGCGGGTTGGCGGTTTTCAATGGATATATTTATGCAACTGAATTGACTCTTGATAGTGCACCTGCTGAGATTTATCGATCAGCCGATGGTAAAAACTGGGAGAAAGTTTATTCAAGCGGAAAAGGAAAAAGATATTTAAAAGAATTAGTAGTGTTTCAAAACAAACTCTATGGCTTTTATGTTGATCTTGAAAATAATGCAACTGGAATGTTAGTTTCTAGTGATGGAAAGAGTTGGTCGAAACAAAGTGCACCAGCCAGATTCATGAGATCCTATGTATATGGTGGTAAATTATGGCTGGCAGGAACTAAGAAATATTCTTCCAGTGGAGAATCGGCCATCTATACGTTTGATGGAACTAGTTTTAAAAAGATTTATGCAGATTCAAGCAAGTCACATATCTCTTATATTTCAAGCATAGGAAATACACTAGTTGCAACTACTACGGTTGAATGGAAAGGAAAGCAAGGCGGAGCAACTTTTCTTCAGTCATGTGATGGTGGTGTAACTTGGAAAACTATGCATAAGTTTACTCAGACTGAAGCATGGGGAATTGAAGAATATAACGGTGCTGTATATGTTGCTACTAAGCAAGATGGAGGTGGAGGAAAAGTCTATAAGATAACCGGTCTTTGTGGAACAACCACTACTCCAACCCCAACACCAAAGCCAACGGTGACTCCAACTCCAACGACTACACCAGATTCTACTTATGTAAATCTTAAAGAATGTAATCAGGTAGAGGGCTTTACTTGGAAATTAAATAAAGATGGCAACACAGCTATAGTTCATAATAAAAACTATAAGGGTTGTCCCATCAAAGTAAATGGCAGGAGTCCTAATGTTGCTGGTGGGGTAATGAGCGATGGAAGACCTTATTGGAGATTTGCTGGACATCCCAAACAATTTAATTCACCTGCTTACGTTGAAACATTTTGTAATGGCAAAGCAGTTGTAACAGTAAGAATTCCAAATACCAGTGCCAGATGTGCCTATTACCCAGGCGGTTGGGGTGATTAATTAAATTATTTGTTTTAAATGATACTGGTTTTTAATAGCAATTGGAGGAGAATATGAAGGTTTTAAATTTACTTATAATGACAGTGATTCTGCTGATTATAAGTGCGTGTGACGGTATTCAACTTACCGTGGAAAATGGCAGTGGAAGTGGAACTTATGCTTCAAATGCCAAAGTAAAAATTAAGGCCTGGGTTCCTAATCCTGGGTATGAATTTGAACAATGGGAAGGTGAAACCCAATATATTGAAGATATCTCCAGTAAAGAAACTATTGTTCAATTGCCAGAACTTGGTAAAGATGAAGTTCTTCAAGTGAAAATTAAAGCTACTTATGCAGTTGATCCCACTGCTAAAGAATATGATTTGGTGGTGGAAAATGGTAGCGGATCAGGAAGTTACCTTACTTACTCAGTGGTCATGATCACCGCTAAAACTCCGGCCGAAGGATATCAATTTGATAAATGGGTCGGCAATGTTGAGTATTTGAATAGTCCGTATTTGTCCACTCAAAAAATTATTATGGATAAAGAAGACTTATCATTTAAAGCAACCTATAAAGTGAAAGTGACTCCTACTGTAAATCCTACGGTTAACCCTACGGTAAATCCTACCGCAAATCCGAGTCCAACACCTGTTCAAGGTTTTTCAGTAACCCCCATAGGTGAATCATATGAGCATGGATTTTTTATTCTTAGAAAATTTAAGAATAAACTAATCGCTGGAGCATTTGGTTATAGTAAAAAACAAAAAATCTTTACTTTTAGTCCATGGGCGCCGGCCAGTCCAGGTTTTGCAACTGGTGAATCAGTATGTGATCTCCGTGAATTTGATGGCTATCTTTATGCTAACACCGAAAATCAAGCACAAGTTTGGAGAACTACTGATGGCAATAATTGGACCAAAGTACTGGATGCGGAACCTGGTGGAGTTGGTTGTGGTCTGGCAGTGTATAATGGATATATCTACGCTACCGAAAATAACTTAGATAAGGCCCCTGGAGAAATTTATCGTTCAGCTAATGGAACTAATTGGGAAAGAGTTTATACTAGTGGATCGGCCAGAAGATATTTGAAAGAAATTGTGACCTTTCAAAATAAGCTTTACGGTTTTTATGTAAACCAAGAAGATGGATCAACAGGAATGCTGGTTTCAACTGATGGAAAAAACTGGGCCAAACAAAGTGTTCCTGCTAGATTTATCAGGTCATATGTTTTTGGTAATAAGTTGTGGTTAGCGGCCACTAAAAAATATTCTGCTAATGGTGATTCAGCTATTTACACGTATGATGGAAGTTCATTTAAAAAAATGTATTCAGATACGACCAAATCACACATCTCTTATATTTCAAGCATCGGTAATGCACTAGTCGCAACTACTACAGTTGAATGGAAAGGTAAACAAGGCGGAGCTACTCTTATTCAGTCATGCGATGGTGGGGTTACCTGGAAAACTATGCATAAATTTACTCAGACTGAAGCGTGGGGTATAGAAGAATTTAATGGGGCCATCTATGTGGCAACTAAGCAAGATGGCGGTGGAGGAAAAGTTTATAAGGTAACTGGAATTTGTGGCTCGACCGTAACACCTACACCAACTCCAACTGTAACCCCAACTCCAACCACCACTCCTGGTGGGCAATGGGTAAAAGAAGTCAGTTTATCTGCTGCTGGTGATTTGAGTGAAGCTGTATCCATGGATTTAGACTATGATAAGGACTGGGTCTTGGAAGCTGATTTAAATGGTTGTAATGCAGATTATAGAAAACGTTATCTTCAAGGTGAAGGGACAAATCATATCGATCTTTGGTATGAAGGCTCAAGCATCATGGGATTTCGTCTTCATAATAAAAAAATCTTTTTTACTCAAGCCATTAAAGGCAGTATTCGTGGTCTAGGTGCTACAGTTGATCATTGGGCCCAAACTGCTCCTGGAAGTTACCAATCTGGGAATCATAAACTTCGTATCGAATATTTACTATCTCAAAATAAAAGCAAGCTTTATTGGGATGGTCAACTAGTCGGAGAATGGACTATTGATAAAAAATATTCTGTATCAAATTTAACAACACTTAGATACGGCAGAATAAGTGGAGGAGCGCTCAGATACAAATATTTGAATTAAAAAAAAGGTATATGTTTATCTACCCTGGTAGATAAAACCAATCCAAAGGCGGTATGCAGACTCGGTTGCTTGTTTCTTTTCAACGGCCAAAGTTATACCGCCTTTTTTATTTAGAAAAAAATCACAGCCAACTCCCACTCCATAACCGCTATCGTATCTGGTTTTTTCTTCAAACGTCCCAATACCAAAGGAACCTTCCGCAAAAAGATAAGGTTGAATAAAACCACGGTTGATGTTACCAAAAGGATATAAATGAGGCCCTGCTGAAAATTCACCTTGTTGAAGTCCTCCACCGGTTAGCGCAGTAAAGGCACCTACCAATCTAAAAAGCCGTGGTTTGGTAGAAATTGCAAAACGGGCCATGGTCGCACTTCCAGTGCGGGTTTCTCCTTGATCTGGATTATCTTGTCCCAAGTTAAAATTAAATTGATAACCGGCCGTGTTTGAGGATGCTATGCCGTGATAACTGGCTAATAACATTGAAATGAGTACCAAAATATTTAAATATTTCATGCTAAGTAAATTGTAATACAAAAACTGCAAAGAAATATGAAAAAAAGTAATAAAATAGAAAATGTATTGCATTGCGTTGTTATTTTGATGTAAACACACTTGAAGTCATTTTTTCAAACCAGGAGCTTCTAATGAAATTTAAACTGAGTATTTTCTTTGTATTGTTAATTTTGTCGTTCAATATTTTTGCAGGTACTGGAAAAACTTTTCATTGGTTGGTGAGTCTTGATACCACCAAGACTAATTACCGCATAGATTATACAAAATGGGTTCCCCAAGCAGGGAATTTTAATAATCATGTTATTGTTTATAATCACGGTCTGCAAAGCCATCGGGCCTGGGAAAATGAAACCTTTGAAAAATTAAGCGATCTAGGATTTGTGGTTTTGGCATTTGACCGCATTGGATCAGGGACTAGCGAGGGAGAACTCGCTAAAAAATCAAACAAACGACTGAAGGGACATATAAAAAATTGGCAAAGTTTTGTGGAAACTCTGGATAAGTTTGTAGGAGTAGTAAAAAACGAATATCCGACTTCATCGCTTCATCTTTGGGCCAATAGTTACGGTGCTAAAATTGTTACGGCATATTTGTTACAGAAAAAAGATGAATCCATAATATCTACGGTTTTTACAACCCCCGGGCTTTATCGAAATACGGTTTCAATGCCTCTTCCGCAGGAATACAATGTTTTAGTTTTAGACAGACTACCTCTATTTAAAATCAGCGATGAGAAATATTTTCCCTCAACTATTACTAGTATTGATGGGGATAATGGAGCTCATTGGTTTACTTCGATGGATTCCTATTTTGAATATATAAAAACTGATGAACAGTCTTTGCGCAAAATGACCAAAGGTTTTTTGGAACAAACTCAAGCGATGGATAAATTCATATCTAAAACAGATGTTAAAACGAATAATTTATTAAATGGTCAAAAGCGCTTTTATGTCATGGTTAATGGCGATGAAATGATGGATAACCAAAAGGTGTTATCTCATATTGAAAGAAACCCACAAGGTGCTGACTATAAGTTATATGAAGGTGGGGCCGATCATAAACACTTCTTGGCCTTTACCGAAGATTCTGAAATAGTGTTGAATGATATTGTTGAATATTTATTACGAGACTAATAAGGCAAATCTTTCCTGTTAATAACTAAATTAATCACTCCGAAAAGAATCTAGGGGGTTTCAATGATTAATTTAGTTATTATAGGGGTGCTGTTTTGTATTCATGTATACGCAGATGATATAATTTTCAATACCCCTCCATATAATATTCCAAATGCTTCTTTTCAAGAACAAGCAGGCAGTGTTGTTGCCTTAGAAAAATCACCCGCTCAACGCGACCAAGGTCGTGCGGGACATTGTTTTGCTTTTTCTACTGCCAGTGCCATTGATTATTTTTTGTGTAATAAGATTGATCATTTTAAATTTAAGAATTCGTTGTGCACCAGCAGTGTGCCTATTGTTTCGTCTCTTCATTTAGTGTCTTTATCAGACGGGGAGGGCAAAAAACAAATTGTTGAGGGGGGGTATGCAAATGGAATATTACTAACGCTAAGTGCACGCAATCCTTCTTTAATTTTAGAAACATGTGCCTCTTATGAAAAATATTTGGATTATTTGGATCAATATTCGAGCGTAAATCAAAACGGAGAGTCTTTATTTCAGACAGCGAAAAGAGTCTATAATGAGCAGCTCTCGCTGCATTACGCTTGCGGTGAAGAATTTGCGAGGATTTTATCAGACCACACTTCAAATAAGGATATTTCCCAAATACTGGCTTTTTCTCGAGGACAGTACAACTCTTTTGAAGAATTATTATACGAAACTATGATTCCCAGAGAGTGTAATGGCACTGATAAAATGGTAGATGTTTATAAAGAAATAGATTTTGAAATAAGACAAGGGGTTCAATTTAAAAAAAATTCTCAGATTGATTATGATTATTTTTATAAAACGGTTTTAGAGCAAATCAGTCAGGATACGCCAATAATTATTAATTATTTTACTGGGAAAAGTGAGGCAGAAAAAAATCGTGTTCATAGCGCCCTCATAACTGGGATAAAAAAGGTGTGCAATCAGATTAATGAATGCAAAACTTTGTTTAAAATTCAAAATAGCTATGGGAGTGGATGGCAGACTCAGCATAATGATGGCTGGGTGGAAGCTGACCCTTTAATTGAAAGAAGTATTTTGACTACACCTGCTTTAGTTTGGCCGAAAAAGAAATAGCCCTAATTGGTATTATCACCTGGGATAATACTGGTTTTAATATCTCCCAGATAAGTTCCGCTGGAGATGATTTGATCACCAGGACGTAAGAAAACTTTTTTTCGAATAAGCTTTTTAATATATTTTTCTCTTATATAATCGACGATCGTTTGGTGGTAAAAAGGTCCTAAGATTCCGGTGATTATGTATCTGGCAGCAAATCCCAGTTTGAGTGTTGTGGATGGTGGTCGAAAAATGACGCCCTCAGGAGTTCCGGTTAAAACAGTCATGCCTTTTTCAATAAAGCCAGATGGTATAATGGCGATATTTTCATCTCCTAAATACCAGTTGTATTCATGGCCTCTGGAGAATGTCATCTCTACTAGATCTTTAATAGAGAGAATCATTTTAGAAGCATTTTGATTTTGTTTAGTTTCATTATTTAAAGTAAGTGAGAGATTAATGTCTTTTAAAAATGTTTCATAGTTGTATGGAACCACCATGAAGGATCCCGCTTGGTAATAACCGGGTTTGCTTTTAGCATCAGTGAGCCCTGCGGCCAGTTCCGGGTGATTGGAATCAAATTTTCTTATAATATGACTTCGATCGGACCAATCATTACAAATAAAAAGTCCCACAATGGAGTGGTTGAAGTCATTCATATCAAATAAATCTCGATCAAAGGTAGCACAAATTTCTACCTCATAATCAAGCAGGTTGGTTTTATAAACTTCAATAGCTGAATTGGAGGGAGTTACTTCACCAAGCTTGGGAAAGATAAATACGTTGTTGGGATCAAGACTGGTTTCGTTGGCGTGCTCTGGATAATTGCCTGCGGCGCCAATGTGCTTGGTGTTTATAAAGGTGGCAGGAAGCAGCTCACTAATATTGAAGGTTTCAATTTGTTCACCATTTTCAATTAATTTAATAAAGTAAGAAAAATCTTTGTTTCCCTTAAATACATCCAAAGAATAATCAGGATAAAAATCTAAAAGCTTACTTAGATTTATGGCCTTAATAGTTTCATTAGAAATTTTATGAACAAGCAAGGTATGAATTTGATTGTTTTGTTTGATTTGGGAAAGAGTGAGAGCTTTATTTACGGGGGCAATCATGTTGGCCTGGACGTCAAAGGTTAATAAAATAAAAAGCAACAAAGTATAAAAATTTTTCATGAAAATCCTTTTTGAACGGTGAAAGTTGTTACTTGGGGTGAAAACATGCATGAATTGTATAATTGAGGTTTAATTTAGGCATTGATAAAAATCATTAACTGCCTCACAACGATGGGGATGAAATATAAAATAACTTTTATTTTATAATAGGTTAGTATCTTTTTAAGGCAATAATTAAAAATTGTTTGCTCTAACTATAATAATTTTGCAATGCTAGACAAGCATCATCCCCATTCATGTAGTGCAGTTAATAAAAAATTTACATATATCAATTTAAATAACCACATGCGTTAATATTTGTGATAAATTACCGTGAATTCTTAATTTGAGTAACAAATAAACCGGAGAAAACTAATGAAAATCAATAAGTTATGTATATTACTGCTTTCAGTCGGAATTTTTTCATCTTGCAGCAAATTAGATGAAACTACCCGAATTTCAAAAGATATGAGAGATCGCTCGGAAAGAATGGAAGCGGTTTCGAATGAAGCAATAAAAAATTCAAAGGCCCAGGCCATGTTAGAAGACATGCGTGCTTCCCTAAATCATATAAGGGATACCGAAACCTTAGAGGCCCTGTCTGCGGAAGCCTCTATCTTTTTTGGATACATGCCTTTTCAAAAAATTCAATTAAACGCCGCAGATAGGGAAAAATATATAAAGGGAAGTTTAGTTTTATTTTTTCTTTCACCATACAACGAGTATTTACCGGAAAATGACAATGTTAACCCGTCCTGTGATGTAAATTTAGAGCCGGTTTGTGATGAGGAAAAAAGAGATCGATTCACGGCCTTTGCGCTGGCTTCAGATATTATTGCCGATGAACAAAAAGAATTTGAAGGGAAGAATGCCCAGTCATTTATAGATATTTTAATTAATTTAGTTAAAACAGGAAAAAAAGTTGCTAATGGAGACATCGACTATTTGTCACTTTCAGATCACCAGAAAGAGAGTTTACTCTTTGAAGAGCAAGCCATTAAATTTTTACAATATGTACATAACGTGACATTTATCGCAGCGATTGGCCAATTGATTGACCTGGATAAAGTCAAAAAAGAATTGAGTACTCTTACTATTGATCCATCGCTTGATGATGAGCAAGCAAAACAGAAGTTGCAGATGCAAAAAGTTCAGAAAATATTAGCTTCGGTAACACTACCTAAAACTGCTCCCATGTATAAGGCCATGAAAGATCTTCAAACTTCTATGAAAATTATAACTGCACTTACTGAAGTCGAATTACCACCTGTTTATTCTGCCCAGGTAAAGAGTGCTTATTCGATGCTTCCTGTGATTAAGTCAGCGGTGAAAGTTGATAAAAAAGAGCAGGAGATGAGTGCCGGGGAAAAAAACTTTCTGACATTAATAAATGTACTTGAGAGATTTAGCGCAATAATTAAATAGTTAATAAAAATTTGGGAGTTTAATATGATACCTTTTGTACTTGAAAGATTAAAATATGGTTGGCAAAAAAAGTATCAAGAGCCAGGACCAATTCTTCTTGAGTATTCCGGTCTTCGCAAATGCCGGTTAGTTTTTTTACAAACGCTTAAGTGGCTAACTATTATATTTGATTTGTTTTATAAAAGTGCCAAAACATTTATTTTGATTACGCTTGATCTTTTTAATACGAGAAGTATCAAAGACTTTGGGCAAAAAATTAAACTATTTATTCCAACTTTTATTCTAAAATCTGTCAATGATATTCAAGGAAAGCTATTTTGGAATAATTATCGATTCGATTGTTTAACTTCTAGAGGAAGTCAAATAAAGCTTCTTAAAAAAATACTTGATCGTAATGCTGATACCGAATTTGGAAAAAAATATGGGTTTAAAGATATTAAAACGTTTGAAGATTTTCAAAATAAATTGCCAATCTTTGAGTATGAGGATTTGCGTCCCTATATAGAAAGGCACTGCAAAGGTGAGTCGAATGTGCTTATTAAAGAAAAACCTTTTTTATACGCAACTACCAGTGGGACGACTGGAAAGCCTAAATATTTACCGATAACTAAAACTACGGCTAAAAATGGCCATACGGCAGTCAGCAGAATTTGGCTTTATAATTATTCGATGAATGCCAAGAACATGTTCAGTGGCAGAATCTTGGCAATTGTAAGTCCTGCCGTAGAGGGATATGTAGAAGATGGAACTGCGTTTGGTTCAACTTCTGGACATATGTATAAGAGCATTCCTCAAATTATTAGAAAAAAATATGTCATACCTAGCTTTATTATGGGTGTGGCGGATTATACTGCGAAATATTACGCTATTTTACTTTTAGGATTAAGGGAGAGAAATATTACTTATTTGTCCAGTGCCAACCCCAGCACTAT
>Ga0208375_1002013_pt1 | contig 20258 bp, 21 predicted proteins | sample RifOxyD1_FD_184038 | JGI IMG/M metagenome (GOLD analysis project Ga0208375, IMG submission 184038) | Soil microbial communities from Rifle, Colorado - Rifle Oxygen_injection D1 (SPAdes) | ecosystem: Environmental > Terrestrial > Deep subsurface > Rock core/Sediment | place: Rifle, Colorado... | reverse complement strand
CCGCTGTAGTCGGTGCCCAACGCCGAAACTCTTTGTTCTGGTTTACTTATTTGATTTATATCTAAACCAAAAAGTCTTGGGATTCTTTGATTATCATAAGCTGTTTTATTAAATATTTCTGCCCCTTCTTCTGTGAGTTGCCCTATTGCCAATCCGTCTCTTACAAAACTATCTTTATCGTAGTTTTCGAGTTTATATTTTCCATCTGGAATAAATATTAATATTTTATCTTTACTTATGTAAATTCCATTTTGTTCTTTCCAGCCATTTATATCTTTTGGAATTTTCATCTTTGTTGATAATCCTTTTCCTTCAGAATCTTCTTCTAAGAAAACACCTGCAAATTCATGTTTTTTAGGAATCCATAATGCCCTTTTTGGTATTCTAATATAATTTTGTATAATTCCTTTTTCTTTGATATCTTCCCATTCTGGCTGTTTCCTACTAAAAGCTCCTGCGGTTAGTAATGCAAGCTCCAATCCATTAGCGGGTTTTAATTCAGAATCAGAATTTATTTTTTGAAAACAATCAGTATATCTCCCTTGAACGGGTGGATAAGAATATTTAATCTCTTTATTATTATAGTTAACTGTAAGCCATCTTCTTCCCCTTTCCTCTCCGAATTTCATATCTTTCATATTTTTTATAAGAAATCCAGATTTATAAATCTTTCGTTTTTGTTATCTTTAATAAGTAGTTACAAAAAACATTAATCCCTTTTATCTTCCTCTTGCAATGTATTTTCTTGCATCTTCTTTATGTTTTTTCTCATGTGGAACAAAAGGATCTTCATTTTCTTCTCTTAAATTTTTTGATTCGTAAGCAACATAATCTTCTCTAAAAGTTTCGTGCTGTCTTAATTCTGTCGATTTTGCCATTAAACTCTCTGCTTTTTTTGGGGTGATTATACTCTCTCTTTCTAATTTTCCCCCTCTTCTACCCCCCTGATTTAAATCAATCGTTATTTCATCTTGATATTTTTTAATTTGTTCATTGTAAAGTTGTGCTTCTGAATATAAATCTTGTTTTGTTTCAACTCTCTCTCCCTCTCCAGATTTTTTTTCTCTTTTATTTTGAATAGGAACACCTTCAATTTGAGATTCTAAATCTCTTGGTTTCTCATTAGAATGTAAGACCCCTGTTGTTCTTTCTCCAGAAAACCCGGATAAATCTATTCTAGAATCTTCATCTTCTGAAAACCTTTCAAAATCATTTTCGTTTTCGTCTTTTTCTTGATTCTCTTGCTCTTCTTCAGCATTATCAGAATCTTTTTCCTCTGAACTTTCTTTCTTCTTATCTTTATCTTGATTATCTTCTTCAACCATATATTCTAGAATTCGCGGAAGATTAAAATCTTTTTGGTTTATATAAGCTCAGTTAAATTATTGTGGGACTTTTCTCCACTTTCCTGTTTCCCATTCATATTCTGTGAAAGAACCCATACCATGGGATTTTTTGTAAACATCATATATTCTGAATGCTCCTGATGCCGCTCCTGTTTCTGCTAATTTTCTTAAAAGCATCTCATCGTAATTATCTGGTTTAACATCTTTTGCAGATTCTATTTTTTCTTTCTTTTCTTCTTTTTTGGGTTTTCCGAATAACCATTCAATAATTCCTGATTTTTTGTCTTTTTTCTCTTCTTCATCTTCTTTTCCTAAAAAATGATCAATTTCTTCTTCTATTTGTTTTAAACTATCTGCAGTAATCCCCTTTACTAATTTTAAGGTCTCAGATAATGAATCTTTTTCGAGTTCTTTGTTGAATAATTTTAATTCTTGTTCATTAAGTGCAAAAGATTGAAAAGAAATTTCTGCTTTTCCACCATATGAATATCCTCCCCTCTGATCCCTATAGGGGATTCCTCTAAAATTAAATTCAACCATTACACAAGAATAATATTTTCTTTTAAATTTTTTATCTCTAAAGGATTTTGGAACTGTTTTAGAATCGACCTCTTTAGCTGGTTTTATTTCTTGTTTAGCTAATAAACTTAATTCCAAAACCATCGTATTAAAAATATTAACAATATCTGCAGTCTCTGTTCCCCTAGATGCCAATTGCGATGCTGCTTTCAAATATGGCAGGGCCCATTGACTATATAATTTAACAGTATTGTATTGACTTCTTAAATAATTTTTTTCTATTTCATATCTCTTTCTTAATTCTTTTTCACTAGATTCCTTCCAATCAAAAAATTCCTGCAGTCTTGGAAGAAGTACCCTTCTAACTCTCTCATTTAAATCTAATTTTTTTGCATCATCTATAGAACCTGCCACCATAAATGCATCCCTTAGGGTTGTAAATCCCAAATCATAAGACATACCATTAATGCTCCCTCTTCCCCTGTTAATATCCACCTTATCCATCCAAATTTGTTTTAATCCCAATAATGCCGCTTCTTTTTCTGATTTTTTGTTGCTCTTTAGTGAATCATATTGCTTTAATCTGATCTCAAATTCCTTAAGATCATAAATGATATTTATTACACTTTTAATTACGGTATTTAAAACACCTAAAATTTTCATCCCTTCTTCTTGCATTTTTGTGGCTCTTGCACCAATTTCTGCAAAATACCCCCCACCTGGAGATGAAACAAAATTATCAACTATTTTTGTAACATCATATCCACCATCTTTCAAAAAATCAAGAATCCAAAAGTATATTGGCTCTAATTGTTCTGCAGGAGAATCGTATGCTAATTTATGCGTCCATATTGCTTTCGTTCTAGAATCTGGTTTTCCATTTTTATCTGGAAAAATCTTTTTAAGAATATCTGCAACATTGTGATAAAATATATCTGTCTCCTCTTTTTCGGCCATATTAAGATAGAGAATATTGATATTTTAAAGATTTCCATCAATGTCAATAAAGTTTATAAAAACCAGCTTACTAAAAGAATCATGTTTGGAATAAAAAAGAGGCACGTTGATTTTGTGTTACCACAAAATCCGGAAGAAAACAAAGCTCCTGAAAAAACAGATGAAGAAATAGGTTCTATATCTTCTAATCGACTTGCTCTTGGACCGGCTGCAACAGAAGAAGATATGCAGGATTATTCTGGAGGGAATGTCCCTGGAAGCCCAAATTCTTATTATAATATGCTTAGTGGACAGCAAAATCAACAATCTCAACAAACCACAAAACCAGAAGACAATGGAATTTTTGTTCCATTCATCCCGGACGGAGTAATTGGGGAATGTTCAAATTCTTCGTCAACATATTCTAATTCATCTCAATCAACAAACCTTTCAGAAAATATGGTGCTCCAAAGAAAAATTGACGAACTCGTGGATAAAATTTACTTACTTGAGAGAAAAATTGAGAGATTAGAAAATAACAAATATTGAATAATTACCCCTAATCATGAAATCAAAAAAACAAAATAAAAACATAAAACAAGAAAAAAGAACCCCAATCCTAGAACACATTTTGGGAATTGTGATAATTGTCTTGCTATTTGCAGTAGACCGAATAACAAAAGATTATGCCCCAAATAAAATTTTTAATTATGGAATTTCATTTAGTTTATTTCCAGGCATTATTCCAATTGTAATTGCCCTAAGTATTATCTTTTTATTTATTTTAATTACAATATATTCAAATTTAAGAAAGAACATTAAAAATTCGATTATGCTTGATTTTGGATTTGTCTTTTTGATTGCGGGAACGCTTGGAAATTTATTTGATAGATTATTTTATGGATATGTTATTGATTTTATTACAATCTCTGGGTATTTCCCAAGTTTTAATTTAGCAGATATTTTCAATTTTATTGGAGTGGTCTTATTCATAACAGTTCTTATTAAAAATTCTAAATAGGTTGGGTAAAGTTATTTAAATCTAGGGGTTAAATAATATCTATGCCAAAGATAAAACAAATCAAGGGAAAAGCCAAATCTTCTGTAAAAAAGAAAGAAGATAATTTTGAGAATAAGATTTTAGCATATGCCTTTGATAATGCCATTCTTCATGATGGAAAATGTCAAGAGGGTGCAATTATTGGAAAATTGTTCCAAGAAGGCTTGAAAAAAGAAGAACTTCCAAAAGTTATTCCAACAATAAAAAAAATTGTTTCTGATGTTAACAAATTGTCTTTAGAAAAACAAAAAGAAAAATTTGAATCATTGCAAGAATTAGTTATAAAAAAAGAACATGAAGAAAGAAAAGATTTGCAGGAATTACCAAATGCAGTTAATGGAAAGGTTATTTTAAGATTAGCACCATTTCCCTCCGGAGCACTCCATATTGGAAATGCTAAAACGTATATGTTAAATGCACTTTATGCAGAAAAGTACAAAGGTAAAACCCTTTTGGTTTTAGATGATACAATCGGAAGTGAACAAAAACAACTTATTCCTGAAGCCTACAATTTAATTCCTGATGCATTTAAATGGCTTAAGGTGAAATATGAAGAACCCATTTATTACAAATCAGATAGGTTAGATATTTATTATAAATACGCAGAAGAATTAATAAAAAAAGGCTATACTTATGTCTGTTATTGTGATTCTGAAACACTTCGTAATAATCGAGCAAAAGGAATAGATTGCGAACACAGAAAACAAAAACCAGAAGATACCTTAAAAGAATGGAAAAAAATGTTTTCTATGAAAGAAGGACAGGCCGCATTAAGATTAAAAACAAGTATGCAAGATAAAAATCCCGCTTTTAGAGATAGGGTTTTATTTAGAATAAGTGAAAGAGAGCATCCAAGGGTTGGAAAAAAATATCGTGTTTGGCCAATGCTTGAATTTTCTTGGGCAATTGATGATCACCTTCTTGGAATTACTCATGTTATAAGGGGAAAAGATTTAATGATGGAATCAGATATGGAAAAATTTATCTGGGATGTTTTTGGATGGAAACCTTGTGAATTGATTCATGCAGGTTTAGTAAGAATTGAAGGACTAGAAGGAGTAAAAATTTCTAAATCAAAAGCTCAGGCAGAAGTTAAATCTGGGAAATTCAGTGGATGGGATGATCCAAGAACGTGGAGCGTTCAATCCTTAAAACGCCGAGGAATCTTACCAGAAGCAATTCGTGAATTTATTAAAAGTATTGGACTAAATCAAAATGATATTGCCGTTCCAGTTGATAATTTATATTCAATAAATAAAAAAATGATAGATTCAACAGCAAAAAGGTTTTTCTTTGTTGAAACTCCTGCCAAAATAAAAATAGATAATGCTCCAAAAGATATTGCAAACATCCATCTTCTTCCAGAAAATGATATCCTAATCAGAAAAATTCCAAGTAATCAAGAGATATTTATTTCAAAAGAAGATTTAGATCAAATGAAAACAGGGGAATTGTTCAGATTGATGGGATTATATAATTTTACTCGACAAATATCTACATTTGATTTTCATAGCAAAGAAATAAATCCAAAGATGCGTGCAAGATATATTCATTGGCTTCCAGCTGACAAAGAAAATGAAAAATCTCTTGTAAAAATAGAAATTTTAATGGATAATGGAGAAACAATCTCAGGATTAGGAGAAAGCGGAATAAAGGGTTTAAAAGTCGATGAAATTGTACAATTTGAAAGAATGTTTTATGCGAGACTTGATAAAATAGATAAAAAAACAAACACCTATTATTTCTGGTTCACACATAAATAAAAAAATTAAAAATGACTAAAAAGAACATTTTTGTAAAAATAGTTTATCCAGTTTTCTTAGCGTTTTATCTATTCATTATGTTCTATTCCATTTCAAAATCAGAAACATACTATATATTTGATAGCATCTTGTTTATTCTTGTTGCAACCCTGTTTTATTTTTCATATGAAAAATTAAATATGAATTGGATGGGATTTTTATTAATAAATCTTGCAATGTCTTTGCATGAATTAGGGAGATTTGGCTTTTTTGGGATGCAATTCCTAGGTGTAAATTATGACATTATAACACATTCTCTTTCCACTTTTGCTTTATCCAATATTATTTATTTCGCTTTAAAACCAAGAATATCTTCGAAAGAAAAACATTTTTCAAAAATTTTCCCAATTATAATTGTTTTGCTTTGTTTGGGTATTGCAGGGTTTGGAGAATTAATAGAATTTGGTGGGTCTATTTACATAGAAAATGGACAGGGACTTTTAGGAATAGAACCTGAATCAGTTTCTAAAGCATTGATTGGTGTAGATCCTTCAATATATGGGCAAAATGTTACTGTTCAAAATGAAATTACCTGCGAAACAGTAGAACAGCAAGTAGCATTGAAACTCTCTGGAGAAATGTATGATAACTATTATGATACTATGACTGATTTAATAGCAAACACAGCTGGAGCAATTATTAGTGTGATATGTATTGAATTTTATTTAATATTAAAATCAATAAAATCTAAAAAGAATTCTAAGAAAAAAAGAAAATAATAAAAAAATTTATTTTCTGCAAAGATATATAAAGAATTATAAGTCTAAGGGAAATATGGCCTATACTTTAATTATTACTGAAAAACCACAAGCAGCTATGAAAATAGCTTATTGTTTATCTGATTCTAGTCCAATAAAAAAGAATTTCTTTGGTGTTCCATACTATGAAATAGAAAATAAAGGAAAAAAATACGTTGTTGGGAGTGCTGTCGGACATTTATTTGGCCTAGCTGAAAAAGAAAAAACAAATGAGTTTCCTGTTTTCGATTTAACCTGGAAACCAAAAGGCGGATTTTCCTTAAAATATCTAAATGCTCTACGAAACCTGGCTAGGGACGCAGATAATTTTATTGTGGCTTGTGATTATGATGTTGAAGGAGAAGTTATTGGATTTAATGTTATAAGATTTATTTGTAATAGGAATGATGCCTATAGGATGAAATTCTCAGCTTTAACAAAACCAGATTTAATGAATTCATTTGATGCATTATTAGAACATGTTGATTTTGGGCAAGCTTACGCAGGGGAAACAAGACATTATCTTGATTGGATGTATGGTATAAATCTTTCAAGAGCATTAACAAACACAACAAAGGCAGCTGGTGGTTTCGCAATACTTAGCATAGGTAGGGTTCAAGGTCCTGCATTAGCATTTATTGTTGGAAAAGAAAGAGAAATTGCTGCATTTAAAGCAACACCTTATTGGAATGTTTCTATTGATTGTTTAAAGAAAGAAATGAATTATGAATTTAATGCAGAATATCCTAAAGATCTTACAGAAGAAAAAGAAGCACAAGAATTTTCAAAATTAGAAGGAAAAAAAGGAGATGCTAAAACAGAAAAAGAACAAAAGGAAATGAATCCTTGGCCACCCTTTGATTTGACAAACTTACAAACAGAATCTTACAAGTTATTTAAGATAACTCCTGCACAAACCCTTGCAATCGCACAAAAACTATATTTATTTGGGTTAATTTCTTATCCAAGAACATCTTCTCAGAAACTTCCACCTACAATCGGTTACAAAAGAATTCTTGACAAACTTAAAGAAAAATATGCTTTTGCTAAAATGGCTGTTAGAGACTATCCTGTTCAAGGTGGAAAAACAGACCCAGCACATCCTGCAATTTATCCAACAGGGGAATCAAGTAAAAAATTATCACCACAAGAAAAAAATATTTATGAATTGATTGTAAAAAGATTTATCTCATGTTTTTGTGAAGCAGCAATTGTTGATGAAAAAACAATTAAAGTAAGTTCAGAAGGAAAAGAATTTATAGCCAAGGGAAAAAAGATTGCAAAACGAAGTTGGCTTGAAATTTATCCATACACTATTCAAGAAAGAGAATTAGAAGATGTTAATGGCCAGATTATCATACAAAAAGTAAATATTGAAGAAAAAGAAACACAACCACCAAGAAGATATAGTCCTGCTTCAATTATTACTGAACTTGAAAAAAGACACTTGGGAACAAAATCAACAAGAGCATCTATTATTGATACACTCTATAAAAGGGGATATGTTACGGGAACATCTATCCAGGCAACACAACTTGGAATGAAAGTAGTTGAAACACTTGAAAAAAATTCTCCCTTAATCCTTGATGAACAATTAACAAGAAGTTTTGAAGAAAAAATGGAAAATCTTCAAGAAAAAAAGAATAGGGAAGAAATGCAAAAAGAAGAACAAAATATTTTGGAAGATGCTAAAAAAATTATTACAAAAATAATTGATGGATTCAAAACAAAAGAAGAAGCAATTGGAAAATCACTAATCAATGCAAATAATGAAAGAAAAGCAGAAGAAAAAGAAAAGAATACTCTTGTTTCATGCCCAATATGCAAAAAAGGAATGCTTATTGTTTTAAGAAGTCGGAGGGGTAAACGATTTGTTGCATGTGATGCTTATCCAAATTGTAAAACAACATTTCCCTTACCACAACAAGGCTTACTAAAAGTTAATGATGAAAAATGCCCAAGATGTGGTTTCCCATATATTACTTTAATCAAAAAAGGAAGACCGCCATGGAAATTCTGTTTTAATCCTGTATGTTATCAACAAACACAAAAAGAAAATGCTGAATTAAAGACACATAAACTAGAAGAAAAAGAGGCCAAGAAAAAAGAAAAATTAATGGAAAAGAAAACAAAAGCCAAAGAAAAAGCGAAGGCAAAAGCAAAGATAAAAAGAGAAAAGGAAAAAATTAAGAAAGACAAGATTAAGAAGAAAGAAGCTAAGAAAAAAGAATTGAAACCAAAAATCAAGAAAGAAAAAATAGCAAAAGTTTCTGAGAAAATTGTTAATGAATAAATTATCTTATCCTAATAATCGAGATATTCATTCCTCGAATAAATTCGCCATTGAAACTATCTGCGAATTTCCACATTAGAATTTTCAATTATCTGAACAAATTTGTTTCTCAAAACAACTTAAACTTCTTCTCTTTTTCAATCCCCGTATTATTAATAAAAAATGTAAAGGATTTTTCTGGAAGAAATCTGTGTTTTCTAATTATTACAACCCTTTTTCCCTCTCCAAGATTCTTTAATTCCATTATGCATTTGCTCCAATATTTCATAATATCTCCACCCACCATTGCAACCCTTTTTTCTTTTCCTGCTTCAAAATCCTCCCTTGAAAGAAATTCACTATAAACTTGATCTGTAATTAATATTGGAACATTTCTCTTTCTACAAATTTCATTTAAAATCCTCATTTGCATTGAAAGAGCATTGTTCAATGCTTTCGCTTTTGCATAATCTCCCCCACTGACACACTCTCCAAGTTCTAATCTATAAAGCATAACCATACTATCTACAATAATTAGCCCTATATCCTTTGTTTTTTTCACAATTTCTATTAATTTAGAAAAGGCGTCTCTTTGTTCTCCAAAATTTACTGCTTTTAACAAAAAAATATTTTTCATGATATCATTTACAGCTAATTGATTTAATCTTTCAACAGAAAATCCCCCTTCAGTATCTATATAAATTACTTTTTTTCCCCTAGATGCTAGTTCTGCGGCAGCCATTAAACAAACATTTGTTTTTCCAGTTCCACCAGGTCCATAAAAAGTAGTTATTACATCAGACTCATAACCGCCTTCTAAAAATTCATCAAAATCCCTTGAACCTGTTGAAATCTTCATTTTAATAATAAGAACATAGCAAGAAACCCTTATTAAGAATTATGGTATCAAAATAGATAGTTAACTAACAATGGATAATTCCCTAATCCCCTTTCTATACTCTTTATTTATTGAATTCTAAAAGTGAAACCTTGTATGAGTTAATTCTACTATATTGTTTCATATATTTCTCAGATTCCTTTATCTTTTGCAAGTCTTTTATCTCTACAAAAAGTCTATTGATTGTGTTAACCATCTTTTCCCTAGTGTCTTCTTCTTTTTCTATCTGAACTAATGGCATTCCTGTTACTTTTTTTATGTCACTAATTGCAGCAAGAACGAAATTAACAACATTTTCGCCAATCATAAGCTTTTTCGTAAATTTATTTCGGCTCCCATCTTGATCATAAGCAAAAGAAACATCTATAGATTTTTGCCCTAAATTAAGCTTTTCAACCTTGAATTCTGTTATCACGACTTTTACCATATCTTTCTCACTAATTTTGATTTTATAAAGTTTATTGTGATTATAAATTAGAAAATAATTAATCTTTAACTGTAAATCCCAATTTTTTACATAAATTATATGTGCTCTTTAAATTGTCATGAGAAACAGTTATTGAAATTGCTTTTTTACTTTCTTGCATAGAAATTGAAGTTATACAAACCACACCATCATGAAAGAGATAATACCGGTCTATTTTATTTGAAAAAGGGCATACAAGTATTCCTTCTGTTCTTATTTTATCCAATGCTTGAATTAATTTACTTGTTTCTGTTTGATTAAATTCATCTTGAATATCATAATTTGCAAAAATTGCTTCATATTGCTTCATTGGATCGCCATTCGTATTTTTCCCAAATACCATTTTTAATAAAAGTTATTTTTACTTAAATATATTATTGCAAAAAAAGATATATATCTAAACCTTAAAATTAAAAATTTTCAATTAAGCTTAATTCACTTTAATCATTTTTCCCTTGGAAATTTCCTTGAAAATATCTGCTTGAAATTTGAAAATTTTACATTCTTTTTGCATCCAAGCTGTTCTTTGAATTCCCGCCTTTGCACAAGTTTCCTGTAAAAAATCAAGAGCATCAAATCCATTTTCTGTTGCAACCTGTGGTAATAATAATCCACTTTTTCCATTCATTTCAACTATTAATCCATCTTTACCAATTTTAATATTTTGAACAGCAGACTGTCCATTCGGAATTTCTTCTGGAACAGTTAAAATAGAAACCTCAAAATGAATATAGTTTATTTCACTCTTTTCTATTGGTTTAAATCTCGGGTCATGAAAGGCTGCAGATTCTGCTGCCTTTGTTAATCCGTTCCAAAGTGGAAAATTTGGTTGTGGAAAACCAATACATCCTCTTAATTGTTTCTCTTTATAGATTGTTACAAAAACACCTAATTTTTGACTAACTTCAGAATGCATCCTAACTATTCTGTCTCTCTCTGCACTCAAATTTCTAACCATTCCACCAAAAGAATGTTCTATTTGATATCTCGCTAATTTCACTAATTCAGAAACTGCTTCTTCACTTACCATATTTTTATAATTTGTTTGAAGTTTATATAGATTATTATAATGCAAGAAATAAATCAAAATAAAGAAATTTATAAAGAAGTTATGTAATAGAATATTATGAAAAAAGAGAACATCTATCCCCTTATTTGCTTAATATTTCTTGTTTTCTTAATCGCATTTTCTATAATAAAACCAATTCATATGACTAGTTGGATGTTGGAAAATGTTCCATTTATAGTCGCTATCTTTTTTTTAATATTAATTTTTCTTTATAAAAAACTTAGACTTTCTAATACAGCCTACACACTTACCTTGCTCTTCATTGCTTTTCATTTAGTGGGGGTGTTTTTTGGATGGCAAAATGTTCCATTTACAAAACCCCTGATGGAAATTTTTAATCTCTCAACAAACCCCTATGATGCAATTGTACACTTTTTATCTGGATTACTCCTCTATTATCCTGTGTTAGAAGTTTATCTAAAATTATCTAAAACAAAAGAAAAAATTTGGTTCACCTATTTGATGCCTGCTATAATCTTAATTGCCTTTGGTGCGATATATGAAGTATATGAATGGATTTGCGCGGTGAATGTCAACGCAGATTTAGCAGCCTCTTTTTTAGGTACGGGTGGAGATATTTGGGATGCACAAAGTGACCTTTTATGCAATACCCTTGGGGGATTTACAAGTGGGATATTCTTTTATCTCAGAAACAAATTCCAAAAAAAAGAGAAATGATTTTTATTTGTTTTGGTTATATCTAATTCAAGAAGTCTTCGGGTAAGGTATCTACCTCTCTCTTAACATATTCACTTGTTCCATAAATCTTTCTATCTTTGTTTCTTCTAACTCCCCATCTGTTTGATTAAATTTTTTAAAAAAACTCCCAACAATTGCTCCATCTGCAATCTTTAATTGCCGAAAAACATTTTGATTATTTAATCCTGCTCCGATAATCAAAGGATAATCTCCTAAAATTTCCTTAAATTTAATAATTTTTTCAATTGGTGTTTCAATCCCTGTTCCCTCACCTGTTACAACAATTGCATCTGCTCTTTGTATTCCTTCATTTAAATCATTTTCAAGATTTGAACCCTTAATAGGATGGTAATATTTTGGCCAAACCCCCCCTAAAACTACAATCTGGGGATATTGTTTTCTAAAAAAATCATAATGTTTTGTATCTAATTTTTCTCTGAGGTGATATTCTCCTGCAATAAAATCTAATTGAATAAAATCTAATTCATACGTGTTTGCAATTTCAAAAGATCTTTGAAATTCATTTGGTAAAATATTAACCCCTACTGAGAGATTTGCAAGTTGTTTATGGGATTTTTGCTTTGCAATTTCCTGCAGAACTATTAAAACATCTTTTTCATTTGAATGAAAATTCTCAACGATTGCTCCATCAATACCTTGTTTTTCATAAATTTCTACTTCTTTTAATGCCCTTAGTATTTTTTCAGAGTCAGTAGATCCTGCAAGATGAATCATTCCAATAATTGGTTTCTTTTTAGAAAAAATAGATTCTAGGGTGCCCATAAGGAAATAGGGGGTTATGTATTTAAAAGCATTATTGTAGAAAAAGGCAATTATCTCGGCTTTATTGCAATTACTCCATTAGATTTCTCGTCGTAAAGGACATTTTTGAAACCGGCTTCTTTCAACCTTCTTTCAATTTTTGCGTGAAGTGGTTTTTTATCTTTTAATTTTCCTGGATTTGGAGCATAATGCCACAATCTCCCACCTTTTTTTAAAACCCTCAATAATTCCTTATAAAATGCTAGTTGATATAATTCAACAGCCATACTAAATGTTGGTGGGTCATGAATAATTGTATCGAATGTTTCTACCTTAAATTCTTTAATTTTTTCATTTAAATCTGTATTAATTATTTGAATTTTGGAATTATTAAAAAGTTCTTTGCTTGCTTCATTCATTCTCGCAATTTTTATAACATTTTCATCTTTTTCAATTGTTGTAACTTTCTTAACCTTTTCGAGTTTTGCAGAATAAATTGCAGTATAACCCAACCCAGTACATGTATCAAGCACATTTCCAAAAGGTCTTGCAGAATCTATCTTTAATCCCGTATCAATATCAGGGGTAATTTTAACATGCCTATGCATTGGAACACCAGAAATTTTTAAGGTCGGAATTGTCCCTGTGGGATATAATTGATAAAGCAGACCAGTTTCTTCGCTAAAGAATTGAATCATATTTTTTTTCTGTTCTTTTCTTTTTTTCTTCTCTTGTTTTTTCTTCTCTTTTTCTTCATAACTAAGGTGAAGAATCTTTTTCTTTCTCATCTCAAATAAATATTTTCAGAATATAAAAAAGTATGCTTAAAAGACAGTCACAGAATTATTTGCCTAATCTCGATACAAAATCTAAAATTTCTTTTCCATTCTCTTTTAATGGTTTAGAACCGTCAACAATATAGCATTCTTTATGGATTTTTGGTATCATTTCATTATATATTTCATACAAAATTTGAAGAAAATCTTTATTCATTACTCTTCCACAAAATCCATGGTGTTTATTTTCTCTCCCCATAGATTCTTGTGCACCCACCATAAAACCCAAAACTGCATCTTCTAAAAAATCAAATTCCTTAAAATATTCTATCTGACTTTCATATTGTTTTTTATTTATTTGCCCACCAAGATATAATGCTCGTGTAAATGCAATATGGTCATAAATTCCACGATCAATTAATAGATAATCAAAATTATCCATTCTCGCTTCCATTATTCTGTTAGTTGTATTATGGAATGACCAAGAATTATATTGAAACCTATTTTCTTTACCTATTGGACAAATACGTGCCCCCTCATAAATATTTCTTACACTGGCTTTTTTTTCGTGTTTAAGCACTGTTTCCACTAACTCTAATTGTGTTGATTTTCCCGCTCTTGGCATACCCATAAACTCTATACACTTCATGTAACAAAATTCATATAAACCCTTAAAAAGCTTTTGTTTTGATTGTTTCATGGGAAAAGTATGCCTTGGCAAATTTATATAATGTAGAATCTTTATTTCCCTTTTTTCTTCTTTGTTTTACGTGACAAGAATATGATTATTAATATAAAAAATAATGCCGTTCCAACATATGCAAGAAAATTAGTTTCTGGTTCAGGAAAAAAGAATAATGTTAAAAGACCGATTATAATAACTATCGGAATCCAATAATTAATTTTCTTAGATTTTTTATTTTCCTTTTGGTTTTTCATGGATAAAAAGTATGCCCCCAGCGGGATTCGAACCCACGTCACAGCCTTGAAAGGGCTGCATCCTTGGCCTCTAGACTATGGGGGCAGTTATATGATTATATTCGAAAAAAATCCTTTTAAAGCTTTTGTCTAATCATTTTAATACCTTTCTTTCTTTTAAACAAACTATCTTTGATAGAACATCAACAAGATTTTTTTCATATCTTGTGAAATCATAACAAAGCTCAAGAAATTTTGATAAAATTTCTGGATCAAATTTGAAATAATCATGTGTCAACATTATCTTTTCAGTTTCCTTAAAGGTTAATGCTTTTCTATAGATTCTATCTTGAGTAATTGCTACAAAATTATCTGAAGGGGCAACCAATCGAGAATATAATGGAATATCGCTTCCTGTTTTTTTTCCAGGATACGATATTGGGTGTTTTTTATATGTTTCATGATGGTAGCCTATCCCGTCCAAAATATGTTGTGGAAGCTTTTGTTGCAATCCATGAGAAACCCCTAAATCTACATGTAAACCCCTTATTGGATTATCTATTGGATCATAAATTTCTGAAGAAAAAAGAATTTGTGGAGGGAGTGCTCCTTTTCCTAAATCGTGTTCTAATCCACAATCAAATGCCTTTAAACATTCTTCTTCAGACATCTCAAGTTTTTTTGCAGTATCATAAGTTAACAAAGCAACCAATTTTACGTGTTTTATTTCTTTAGCATAATCTTCTTGAAAATCAAGATATCTTAGATTGGAACAAACCAATCTCTTCATTCTTTCTGGTTGTATTTCACTTAAATTAATTAATGCCATTTTTTTCCAATAGGAAAACTAAATTTTGGTGAGCCCGCAGGGATTTGAACCCTGGACCACTGGCTCTCTTAGGTTTGAGCTATTATGTTTTGGCATAAGGCCATATAAGACCAGCGCTCTAAACCGGGCTGAGCTACGGGCTCAATTTACCAGGGAAAATTTAATTTATAAAAGTATGGAATGATACTGCAAATTAAATGAAAGATGTTCTTTGAAGTATATATTTTAGAATAATAATCTATTAAAAAGGAAAAATCGAAAGAGTATCATGATTATTGGAATAACTGGTACAAATTCCGGGGGAAAGGGAACAATTGTCCAGTATTTAATTCAAAAAAAAGGTTTTGAACATTTTTCTGTACGTAGTTTTATTGAAGAAGAAATAGCAAAAAGGGGATTAAAAAATAGCAGAGAAACATTACAAGAAGTTGCAAATGATTTGAGATCAAAATATTGGCCAAGTTATATTGTTGACAGATTATACGAAATAGCTCAAGGTTCAGGAAAAAATGTTATTATAGAGAGTTTACGATGTCCGGGGGAAGTTGGTTCATTAAAGAAAAAAGGTCGATTTTATTTATTTGCTATAGATGCAGATCCTAAGATAAGATATGAAAGAGCGAAAGTAAGGGCAACATATACAGATGGTGGTTCTTTTGAACAATTTATTAAGGATGAACAGAAAGAAATGTCTTCTAGAGACCCAAACAAACAAAATTTATCTGTTTGTATGGAATTATCTTCACATAAATTTTTGAACAATGGAACACTCGAGGATTTATTCGAACATGTTGAAAAGATTTTATGTAGAATAAAAAAACCAGAAGATCCGACATTTAGAATTTCTAGAGATGAATACTTTATGCAAATTGCAGCAGCAGCTTCCCAAAGATCAACTTGTTTAAGACATCACGTAGGTGCTATTCTTGTAAAAGACAAAATGATTATCTCAACGGGATATAATGGGGCAGTTAGGGGTGTAGAAAATTGCCTTGAATTGGGTTGCTTAAGAGATGAATTAAATATTCCCTCTGGAACCCGACATGAAATTTGCAGGGCAGCCCATGCCGAACAAAACGCGATTGCTCAAGCAGCCTACAATGGAATAAACACAAAAGATTCAACAATTTATTGCACACATACACCTTGCACTATTTGCACAAAAATAATGACCAATTCCGGAGTAAAAGAAGTTGTAAATTACGTGGATTATCCTGACGAAAAATCAAAGGAAATATTAAAAGAAGCTGGAATAAAATTAAGAAAGATTTTAAGACCAGATAAAGAAATTATTTTCAAGGATTGATGCATAATTTATAATTTTCTAACTAGTAGTTTCATCTTGTGCAGATTCTTTTCTTTTGATTTCAGACTCAACCCCTAAAAGCATTAGATGTTCTAGCATATGACATTTTGTGACTAATTGATTTTTATCATTCCAAGTAAAGTAACTTTTACCATTAATACTAATGCCATCATAATTCTGTTTTTTCAAAAAATCTCGAATATCTATTTGCCCATTGGGTCCGAGAAACTTAATTAGGGTAACTGTGGTAAAATCATCTTCTGCTGGATTGCTTAGGTAATCTCTACTAAATTTTATTGCCTTTATTGAAGCTATTCGTAATGCGTCCACATCTCCTTCTGCAGAAAATTTTTCTTCTATTGTTTCATGACTAGGGCCTTTGATGCCATAGCCAGGAGAAACCCCACAGCTAATTTCATAAGTTGCTAAATACCCTGTTAATGTCATTGTTAAAAAAAATAGATGACTTAACTTTAAAAAGATATATGTGATAAAAAACAATTAATAATGGAAAAGAATTATTTCCCAGATTAGTTAACCTTTTATATCCTTAATATTTCTTTCTAAATATTAAAATGTTAATAGGAATTGTCGGAAAACCTAACGTCGGAAAAAGCACTTTCTTTAAGGCAGCAACGCTTGCAGAAGTTCTTATTGCAAACTATCCATTTGCAACAATAAAACCAAATCATGGGGTTGGATATATTAAAGTTGATTGCATTGATAAGGAATTTAATACGCAATGTAACCCAAGAAGTGGTTTTTGTATTAATCATCAACGATTTGTCCCAATTGAATTATTAGATGTTGCCGGATTGGTTCCAGGAGCACATGAAGGAAAAGGACTGGGAAATCAATTTTTAGATGACTTAAGACAAGCAGATTGTTTTATTCATATTGTTGATGCTTCAGGAAAAACAGATGTAGAAGGAAAACCAGCAGAAAATTATGACCCAAGCAAAGACGTAATATTTTTAGAAGAAGAATTGGATTTGTGGTTTTTAGGAATAATGAAAAAAGCATGGTACAGCCTTATAAGAAAATTAGAAATAGATCAAAGTCAATTACACAAACAAGTTGCAGACCAATTTTCTGGATTAAAAATTAATGAGGGAATGGTCAAAGATGTATTAAGAAAATTAGGATATGATGCAGAACACCCATCAAAATGGTCTGAAGAACAACTCTATCAATTTGCTAGAGAATTGAGAATGTTAAGTAAACCAATGATTCTTGCAGCAAATAAGGTAGATACGGAAAAAGGAAAAGAAAATTATAAAATGTTAAAAGAAAAATTTCCAAATTTGCTTGTTATTCCTTGTGCAGCTGATTCTGAATTAGCATTAAGAGAGGCTGCAAAAGCACAATTAATCGAATATACCCCTGGAGAAAGAGATTTCAAAATAAAAAAAGATCTTAATGATAGACAAAAAGAAGCTCTTAATAAAATAAAAACTGGTGTTCTGGACATATTTGAAGAAGGAACAGGTGTACAAACAATATTGAATATTGCTGTTTTTGATTTTCTAAAATATATTGCAATTTTTCCAGCAGGAGCACATAAATTGGCTGATAAAAACGGAAATATTCTTCCAGATTGTTTCTTGCTTCCCGAAAATTCAACAACCCTTGATTTTGCATACAAAATCCATCAAGATCTTGGAGACAAATTCGTTAAAGCAATTGATGCAAGAACAAAAATGGCTTATGGAAAAGACCACAAATTAAAACACCGAGATGCCTTAGAAATAGTCACCAGGTAAATAAGCCGACGTCTAATAACTTTTATATATTCTAAATCATAATCCTTGGAATGGAAAAATCAAAAAAAGGAGAAGATGGGGAAAGAGAACAAAGGCCCGATTGGCTTGATTTAATTGCAAAACCTATGCCAAAATTTGATCCAAGAAAAGATGTTCTAAAAATGTTAACAAAGGCAAAAAATAAGATACTTCCTAAAAAAACAAAAAAATCAATAAAAAAAGCAAAATATGAATTAAGTGGGGGTGCGGTTATTTTCAATATTCAAAAAGATATTCCATATTACCTTATTGTCCAATATCCAACATACTGGGGATTTGTAAAAGGAAAGGCAGAACCTGGAGAAGAAGAAGAACAAACAGTTTATAGAGAAGCATTTGAAGAAGTTGGATTAAGCGATTTAAAATTAATTTCTAGATTTAGAGAGGTTCAACAATTTTATTTTAAAATAAAAACAGAACTCATAAGGAAAGAAGTTGTTTATTTATTAGCTAGAACCAATAGTTGGGTTGTTAAATTAAGCCATGAACATCTTAATTTCAAATGGACAACCTATGAAGATGCATTAAAACTGATGAGGGTTAAGGGAACACGAGATCTCTTAAAAAAAGCCCATGAAAGAATCCTTAAATTATATAAATTAAAGGGATAAATGTATTTTTGTGGTGTTAAATAAAATCACCCCTTTTTCCTCAAGAAACCTCTCAAGACTCAAAGAATCTTAATTATATTCTATTTTAATGCTATTTAAAGACCATTATGGTAAAAAGTATATAATAAAAAAGTGATTAAATAAAACACTCTTTTGCTTCTTTATCTGTTCTTATTCTTAAAAATTCCGGATCTTTTATTGTTTTTTCGTTTATTGAATCATATTTAAGCTCTAAAACAATACTTGGCAAAAGCCATTTAAATTTTTTAACTTCTTTTTCCCCTATTCTTTTTAATTCTTCTTCAGGTAAAACAGAATTTTCTTGAATTAATTCTTTTTCTTTAATTATCCCAAGAATATTCGAAATTCGAGAGTTATCTTCTATAATTATTGCACTTGGACAAAACCATGAATGAAATTTAGAATCAAATAATCCCAAAAGAATTTCCATTACGTTTTTGTTTTTCCTGTAACCTAAAAGAACACATTCTGTAGTTTTTTTCTTTTTGATTTTAAGCCAGTTCCAAGATTTTTGGCCTTCTTCATATTTTGAATTTAAATCCTTAGCAATAATTCCACTATAATCCTCTGGAAGATTCTGCCATAATTCTTTTCCATCCAAGGTAAATGGGTTTGGAGAAATTAATTCTGTATTTAAAATAAGATCTTTCATAATTTTTTTCCTTTCTCTTAATTGTTTCTCGGTAATATTTATTTCGTTTTTTTCAATAATATCGAAAACAAAAAGTTTTGCTGGAAATCTTAAACAGACTTCGTCAATATCTTTTTTTTCAGTCATTAATGTCCTTATTTCTAATAATTCTTGAGATTCTTTTTTTGTTGAATCAAAAACAACCAATTCACAATCAAGAATACAACTCTCTGTTTTTATTGCGAAGTGAACATCTAACAATTCTGGAAATTTTGCAGTAATATCTTTTCCGAGTCTGTCAAAAAGTTGTATGTTGTCTTCATCCTTATGAACAAAAACCCTAAGGCCGGAATGTTTTGGTTCAAAAACAAAACCAATAAAATTGCTTTTACTTAAAACCTCAATATCTCCGTGTTTTCCAAACATATGTTTGTGATTTATTATATTATCTCCCATAGAATCTGACGAAGTTTCTTTCTTTAAATACGTTTTCAAGCGTACAAAAAGATTTAAAAATAGAAAAGAGGTATCAAAATCATGGGTAACGAAAAGAAATGTCACTGGTGTGGAAAACCACTAGACGTAAGAAGAGTTGACGATGGGGAAAACATTAGGGAAATATGCGCAAGATGCGGGTATAAACTAAGAGAATTCAAAAAACCAGTCGTACAGCAACCAGAACAAAAGCCTTCATTTGTTGAAATCTTGCCTGAAGAAAAACCAAACGCAAGAGAAAAACCAATCTGGCCTTATGTTATTGGGGGAATTGCATTAATCGCATTAATAATTGCCTTAGTG
>Ga0208375_1002011_pt1 | contig 20270 bp, 25 predicted proteins | sample RifOxyD1_FD_184038 | JGI IMG/M metagenome (GOLD analysis project Ga0208375, IMG submission 184038) | Soil microbial communities from Rifle, Colorado - Rifle Oxygen_injection D1 (SPAdes) | ecosystem: Environmental > Terrestrial > Deep subsurface > Rock core/Sediment | place: Rifle, Colorado... | reverse complement strand
CAAGAAGCTGGTGTTTCTATCATCACTCCAAAATCGATATCTTCTGGAATCAAGCCAACCTCTTTCATATATTGTTTTGCCTTAATCATTTCCTTAACATTAACAACAAAAGGAAACATTATCCCAACATTATTATGACCCATATCATGAAGTTGTTTTATTGCCCGTAATTCGGATTTTAAAACTTCTGATTGTTCTAGTCCCCTCCTTATTCCATGCCAACCAAGCATCGGATTCGACTCTCTAGGCTCTTTTTCGGCCCCTTTTAATGTTCTATACTCATCTGTTCGAATATCTGATGTTCTTACCCAAATTGGTTTTCCCTTAAATTCTTCTGCAATCTCTTTTAATCCATTAACTAAAACAATTGTATAGTCGTTCATTCTATTTTCCCTAATATATTCTGCTGGATGAATTCCTGATTGGGCAATAATAAATTCAATTCTTACAAGGCCCACGCCATCTGCACCCGTTGCAGCTGCCTTTTTAGCAACATAGGGTAAATCACAATTTACTTTGACAAGAATTTCTTCATTAGAGATATCCTGAACATCTAATGTTATTTCAGACGATTTTGATTGAATTAATTTATCATTTTCATTTGATTGTTCTTCTATTTGATATGGTGCTTCGATTTCTTTTTTAATTTCAGACCCTACACCATTGATAGATTCTTCTTTCTCGATTTCAACTTCGCCTTCATAAACAAAACCCCTTGTTCCATCAACCGTAACAATCATTCCATCTTTCAAAACTTTTGTTGCAATCTTTGCACCAACAATACATGGAATACCTAATTCTCTTGAAACAATTGCTGCATGTGCGGTCATTCCACCTTCATCGGTAACTATTGCTTTACTCTTTTGCATTGTAACAACCATATCGGGATTAGTCATTTGAGTTACAAGAATATCTCCTTCTTTGATTTTATCCAATTCTCCAAGACTATAGATTACCTTGACAACTCCAGAAGCAATTCCTTGAGAAGCTGCTAATCCCTTTAAAAGAATTTTATCATCACTTGTAATAATTTTTGTTATTTTTTCTTTTTCTTCTTTTATTGTTGTAACTGGTCTAGATTGTACCAAGTATATTTTGTTATTTTCAAGTGCAAATTCCATATCTTGTGGCCAATTATAATGTTTTTCTACTTTTATTGCTAGATTAAACAATTCATTAATTTCATTTAATCCAAAAACTTGTTCATCTTGTTTTTTTGCATCAAGATCTTTAATTTCTGTTTTTCCTTCTATTCCTTTAATAAATGCAACCTTCTTTTTTCCTATTCTTTTTTCTTTGAGTTCTCCAGAATTTTTATCGAGAATAAATGTATCTGGTTCAATTGCTCCAGAAACTATCCCCTCTCCAAGTCCGAAAACACCTTCAATAACAACTTCATCTTTGTTACTTGTTGCAGGATTAATACTAAACATTACCCCTGATTTTTCAGAATCGACCATCTTTTGAACAACTACTGCAATTAAACTTGTTCCCTGGTCAAAATTGTTTTTATTCCTATAATAAATTGCTCTTGCCGTGTATAGTGAAGCCCAACATTTTCTAATTGCTTCTAATAATTTATCTGGACCTTTAATATTCAAAAAAGTTTCTTGTTGACCTGCAAAACTTGCTGTTGCCAAATCTTCTGTTGTTGCACTTGAACGAACAGCAACATAATGATTATTAGTAATTCCATTATGGTCTGTTTCATCAAAATAAACATATGCTTCTTTAATTTCTTCTGCAAGTTCTTTTGGAAAATCTGTTGCTAGAATCATTCCACGAACTTGTTTTGCCTTATCTTCTAAATCCCTGGTGTCTTCAAACTTGATTGTATTAATTATTTCTAAAATCCTTTTATGTAGTTTTGATTCTGTTACAAATTTTAAGAATGCGTGTGCAGTAATTACAAATGCGTTTGGAACAGGCATACCTAGATTAAACATTTCTGCAAGATTTGCCCCTTTTCCACCAGCTATTGGAATATCTTTTTTAGATAATTCAGAAATCCATATAAGATTTTTTTCTGCTAAATCTGTTCTCTCCTCTTTTTCAACCATATAAATAATACTAAATTGTTTTTTATAAATGTTATCTTATATCTAAAAATATTTATAGACGATATTTCTAATTTTATAATGAAAGAAATAAAAAAAGGATATTTTAATGTACGAACTGAAAAAAATAAATTAAAAATAGATTATATGTCTGGATTTATAGAAAAAAGTAAAATAAATGTAGATAAACCCCTATTTGATAAAATGTGCAAAGATGGCTGTGTCAATTATAATAAAAAATATTCATGCCCACCTTTTTCTCCAAATTTTAAAATAATCTCCAAAAACTATGAAGGGCTATTTGTTATAATGTTCTTATGTTCCTTAAATCAAATTTCTTCAACAGAATATAACCAGGTCCGAATTGCGAATGTTGTTATGAAATCAAAACTTGACACTCTAATGCGAAACCTAGAAGAAAAAACTGGTTTAAAATATTTAAGTACTGGTTCTTGCAGATTATGTAAACCCTGTAAACTAAAATTAAAACAACCTTGTAAACATCCTAATAAAAAAAGATATAGTCTAGAATCTACAGGGGTTGATTGCGATGAACTAACTAAAAAATTATTTGATATTTCCCTTCAATGGTATAAAAATAAAAAATCACCCGAATATACTTCTGTTTTATGTGGATTAATCTGTAATAAAAAAGACTTGAAGATTATAGAAAAAAATCTTAACTTGATTATTAATTCATTTGGTTGCTAATATTCAATGGTTGTACAGTTATTGAAAGTTTTCCTGGAAGTTTTGGCATTACTCCAGATAAAAATCCTCTAACTTTTGGAATATGTTGTTCATTACATGCAATTGAAAAAATCTTTCCTTTTTTCTTCATTCTTGCTGCAACACCCATTGATTTTCCAAATGAATGTGCCATTCCGGTTGTCATTCTATCAGAACCAGCGACACTACCTAATGAGTGTTCTCTAAGAATATGGTGTGGATATGCTCTAACTGATAAAAAGAAATTTCCCTTAATGTTTCTTTCAAGATTTCTCATTAATTCCATTCTTGCAGATTCTATTGTATTGTCCCTAAGTTGTATTTCATCTTTTACAATCAAACAAACTAAAAATTTGTATTTTCCAGAATTAAATCCAACTGCATCTCCACTATGGAACTTTGGAATTTTTGTACGTGGAACTACCTTAATATAATTTAATATTCTTCTTTTTGATTTTCTTACAAAGGGTCTTTTTGTGACCTTAGTGTAACATTTTCCCTTTCTTAATGGCATATTATCAAGAACTTTTGGAGCTTTTTAAAGCTTTTTATTGTCTGTATTTATCTAAATTCCGACATGATTATGGGTGTTTTTATGATTTATTCCCCTTAAATAATACCATAAATGTGTTGGACTAAGATTATGTTCAATTTTCTTAAATTCAAATTTCTCTCGAATAATTACTTCATGGATTTTTGGAAGCATTAATGCGGAGACTAAAAATCTAAGTACTGCTGAAATAAGAAATAAAATAATTAATGAAGGATATGCAAACCCAATTACATTTACAGAAGCCAAGGGAGATATTGCCATCCAAGTTACTAAAAATCCACCAAAGATTGCTCCAATAAATATTCCAATTGCCTGCAAAATATTGGAATATGCTAAACAGATTGGCATTTTTTCTCTACTAACGGCCTGATAAACAAAATTTCCCGTTGCTAAATTAAAACCAGACCAAGCAATTCCAGATATAATATGATCAATAAACAATAATACAAGAACAAAAACAAAAGAGAATTTCATGATGATTGGAACAAAGATATATAATGCAGGAACCAATGCAACCAAATAACCAGCAATATGTAAAACTGCTAAATTTCCAAATCTGTCTGCAAATTTCCCCCATAATGGAACAAATAATATTGTTGTTAAACTTGATGAAATAATTATTAATGTATACCACATATAGCTTAATCCAAGATTTTTAAGAAGATAAACCGCAAAGAAAGGACTTGCAATCATAGTTACCAAAACCATTATCGAAATATAAAGAACAAATCTTCCATAATTATTTCCATTCATATTTTTAATAAAATCTAAAAATGAAAAATAATCTTTTTGATTCGAAACATATTTTGGTTCATATTGTTCCGATAAAAGATATGCTGAAATTAATCTTGCAATAAATGCAATTCCAAATATTGCTGCAAAACCAAAGAAAACATTTGTTTGTTTACTGTAATCTAAAATAAATCCCGCAGCTAACATAGAAATTAAAGAAAAAATACTGATGATTTTTGTTCTCTTTCCAAAATATGTTCCTATATCTTTTCCAACTAAATCTCTCATCCAGGAACCCCAAATAGGAGATATTATCGACCCAAAAACAACTAGTGCAGAATAAATAAAGACTAATAATAATGGAAAAGACAACTGATTGCTTAAGGTTCCATTTTGATGAATAATAGCTAATATTAAACCAAGGGAAAGTAGGGGAAGCCACATCAATGCTTGCAATGTTACCCCCCATACAACTGCTTTTTTACGAGAAACTCGTTTTAGTAAATTAAAACTAAATAATTGAGAAAAACTTCCGATTAAACTAGGTACAGAAGATAAAATACCAATGACAGCATTATTTGCTCCTAATGCTAAGGCATATGGTGTAATATAATTAAGACCACTTCCTTCTGCAATAGCATTTGCACTTCCTTCTTTGATACTTTCTTTTAGTGCCTTGTCCTTTCTAAGAATTTCATCACGTTCCTCTTTTTTTTGCGATTCGGGCATGCAATATTAAAGAAAATCCCTTTTATAAAATTTTATAAATGATCAAACTGGAAAGTTGAGAAAATTGGGGGGGTTAAAAATTAAGTATAAATCCACTTGTTTGGTTCAACCATTTTTTGTTCAATTGTTTTTTCTGGTGAAATCCCTATCGAGGTATCTGGTATCATTTCAAGAATACCCAAACCTTGTGTTTTATCATAATTTTTTTTAAAAATTATTCTTGCTTCTTTTAAAACAGATTGATTTTGTTGAATAAAAAAAGTATATGCTGCAAGTTGATATGCTAATGGTCTCTTTATAATTGGAATTTCACTTTCATTAAATCTTCCTTTTCCAAAATAAGAATCATATGTTTTTTGGGCAGTTGTCATTTTTCCAAGTAATTCTGCTGCTCTTTCACCAACCATTAAATTGATTCTTGGATTTTGACATATTGCTTCTAAATTTTCTTCTGCTTCTTGAAACATAGAATCTACTTGAGGCAAACTCATTTGATCCTGAATTGTTGTTGCAATCATATCAATTATTGCTTTATCAAATTTTGAATTTTGTATATCTTTTGTCATTTTTGGTGCAAAATTTAAAAATCTTCGACGTTTATAAAGCTTTTGATTTAGTAATAACTACAAAGTAACACAAAAAAACCAAGTTCAATTCCCATTAATAAATAAAAATACAAAGAAGGGGTTTATGAAGGGGGTGAAACCCCCTTATTATGGACCCACCGGGAATTGAACCCGAATTTCACGCTTGCAAAGCGCGTGTTCTACCGTTAAACTATGGGCCCAGAACACGTTTATAAAAATGAATTTTGCTTTTAAAAGGTTTTGTTTGTTATATGCACCAGCCGGGAATTGAACCCGGCCCTCAAGCTCTTTCCAATATTATTTATTCACCATGGGGGTGACTTGTTAGGGGGTTTCGACCCCATACAATGGGAAGCTCGAATACTACCGATATACGACTGGTGCTTATTTATTTTTACCACAATAATACTTATAAAGGTTAAGAAAGATAAAAAAATATGGTATACAGCAAAAAACAACATATTGATAAGAAAAAAGCAGAATTGGAAAGAAATTCAAATGTTATACATTATGATTGGGAAAAAAGTGGAAATCAAATAGAAAATAATGATTGTCTAAGATACCGATTCTTAATAATCAGACAAGATCAAAGAGACGTTAATACAGCATATTCTAGATTAGCAGAACAATTAAAACCAATAATTGAAGAAAGAAATTTAATGCATGGAAATTGCGAAGGATATTGTTTCTCCTGTTTAGAATTAGAATCATTACAATCTCCAGATAAAATATCTATTGGAAAATTAAAAAGAGATAGAAGATTATGGGACAGACAAGCCCCTAGTGGATTAGACGCACATATTCAAAAAATTCTTGAAGCCCTTCCTCGCCACAAGTAATCTTTTTAAGTATCCCTTTCTTTAGTTTTAGATGGCAATAAAAAATAAATTTTATATTACAACTGCAATCGATTATGTTAATGCCCGACCACACATTGGACATGCATATGAAAAAGTTTTAGCTGATGCTATCGCTCGATGGAATCGATTAAATAACAAAGATGTTTTTTTCTTAACTGGTGTTGATGAAAATGCTCAAAAAAATGTGGAAGCTGCTCAAAAAGCAGGTGTTTCTGTAAAAGAATTTATTGATAAAAATACTGGTTTTTTTATTGAACTCTGCAAAAAATTAAACCTTAGCCATGATGATTTTATAAGAACTACGGCAACAGAACATGCAGTGGTTGTACAGAGAATAATAAAAAAAATTATTGCAAATGGAGATATTTACAAAGGAGAGTATTCGGGATTATATTGTACTGGTTGCGAGGGCTATTACACTGAAAAAGATTTGGTTGATGGAAAATGTCCAGAACACAATAAGGTCCCTGAATTAAGAAAAGAAACAGCATATTTCTTTAAATTAAGTAAATATAAAAATCAACTTCTTAAAATAATTCCAAGGTATGTTATCCCAGAATCAAGAAAGAATGAAATCCTATCAAGGGTAAAAGAAGAATTAACAGATATATGTATCAGCAGAAAAGGTGCTAAATGGGGGATAGATTTTCCAGGAGATAAAGATTTCAAAATTTGGGTCTGGATAGATGCATTGATAAATTATATTTCGGGGTTGAAAGGAAATGAAAAAAAATACTGGCCTGCCGATGTCCATGTTATTGGAAAAGGAATTAATTGGTTCCATAGTGTTATTTGGCCTGCATTATTACTTTCTGCAGGTTATAAGTTGCCTGATAAGCTTTTAGTTCATGGTTATTTGAATCTTGGCGGGCAGAAAATGTCTAAATCTCTGGGAAATGTAATAGATCCATTGATTTTACTTGAAAAATATTCTACAGATACCCTCAGATATTCATTATTGAAATGTTCTGTATTTGAAGATTCTGATTATTCTGAAAAAATATTAGTTGAAAGAAATAATTCAGAACTAGCAGACAAACTCGGAAATCTTGTTTCAAGAATAGCGGGATTAATTGAGAAAAATGAAGATGGGAAAATCCGACAGGACAAAACAGATAAAGAACTTGCTAAAAAACTTAATTTAAAAAAAATAATTGAGCATTATAATAATTATGAAATTGATAAAGCATTAATTGAAATATTTGCATTTATCGATGAATGTAATCTTTATGTTCAGAAGAAAGAACCTTGGAGATTAACTGCCCGAGAAAATGAAAAATTTTCTGGGCACAGAAAATCAGGAGAATTTTCTAGCGGAAAAGAATTAAACAAGGTTCTTTATAGCGTTTCTGATAGCCTTAGAATCCTTACAATCTTATTATCTCCAGTAATCCCAGAATCATGTGAAAGGATTTCAGAAATTTATGGGTTTGATTTAAAAAAAGCAAATATTAAAGACACAAAATTTGATTTATACAAACCAATTAAAGAAATTAAAAAACAAAACATATTCGCTAAAATAGAATCTGATTTAAATGAGCAAACACAAATGCCAATTCAAAAAAAAGGAAAGATGAAGCCTAAAGAAAACGTAGTTGTCTTAGGCATTGAGCCAGTGAAAAAAACCGAAACAAAAACAGAAAATAAAAAAGAATTTGTAGGAATCGCCCCACTCAGCGAGATAAAATACGATGATTTTGCAAAACTAGATATTAGGGTTGCAAAAATTTTAGATGTAAAACCGCACCCAAATGCAGACAAACTATTGGTCTTGGATATTGATTTGGGTTTTGAAAAAAGAACACTTGTTGCAGGATTAAAAGAACATTACAAACCAGAACAATTGAAAGGGAAAAAAGTAATTGTTCTAGCAAATCTTGAAGGAAAAGAACTCAGGGGGATAATGAGCAAAGGCATGATCTTAGCAGCAGTTAACAATGATAGAACAATTGTGGGTGTTTTGCATCCAGATAAAGACATTCCAGTTGGAAGTAAGATTTCTTAATATTAGAATTTGGTTCAATACCTTTAAATATTCGGTTTACTTAAATATAAATATGCCCAAAATGTCATCAATTAAGAAAAAAATAAACGAAGCGGTAAAAGGGGGAAAGAAAAAACTTCTATTTATTTGTAATAACAACTTAGTTAGAAGTAAAGCTGCCGAATTTATTATGAAGAAAAACAAAAAATTTGATGTTAAGTCTGCGGGGCTTTCTCCATGGGCTGATGTTCCTGTAAGTAATCAATCAATAAAGTGGGCAGATGAAATCTTTGTGATGGATGAAGAACATGAATTTCAAAAATCAAGACTTATGCAAAAATTCCCAGAAGCATTAAAAAAAGAAATAGTAATTCTAGAAATTCCTGCAATTAATGTTCGAACAGATGATCCTGAATTAATGGTAAGAATAAAAGATAAATTAAAACCTTATATTAAGTAAATATAATTTCAATTAAAATGGCAGAAGGGGACGGGGAAATACAAGATAGAATAATCTTCAATATATCTGAAATAGAAGCATTAACTATTTCTGAGGAAGCTTTTTCTTTTGGAACAACTGATTTTGACTGTCCACGCCATGATAAAGAAAATAAAAAAAGGGCAGCAGACTGTCTAGGATATTATAATGTTAACAATAAATTCTCCCAACCTTGTGATCAATGCTATAAGGCTATAATTTTCTGGCACGATAAAAATAAAAAAATAAACCACTATACTCCTGAAAATTTAAAAAAATTGGAAACTCTTGTCAATGATTTAAAAGAAAGGGGGTGTCCATTTCACGGAAAGATAAATAGCAACGCTGCATTTTTTTATTTTAATGATAGAAGCAATACTCAAAATTTTCTAAAATTTTTAGATCAACAAATGAAAGAGTATGACATACAAGGGGTTCTTGATTGGCAAAAGGCTTGCGGAATGTTTTGGAGATTAAAACCAGAAATGTGGCTTGGTTATAAGGAATTTCTTGGGGTTGAATAAAATTTATAAACTAGTTATCTAATTGAGTGATATGGTTTGCAAATATTGTGATGTGACGAACGAAGATGAAAGTTTTATCACAGAAAGCGAACATTGGAGAGTTTTTCTTTCATATGATCAATGTTATGTTGGGCATTGTTTAATCGTTGCAAAAAGACATGTCAGAGACCTTAATGAATTAAATGAAGGAGAAATAAAAGATCTTTTTAATCTTATTAAAAAACTTGAACAGGTGATGAAGGATGCTTTTGATGCAACAATGTTTAATGTTTCCTGTTTAATGAATGATTGTTATAATACGATGAACAGAAATGATTCTGTTCAGCGCACCGAAAACCTAGTGTTTTCGAGTGTTAAACCAGTCGATCCACATGTTTACTTTAATTTACGACCGAGATATGCAAAACGAGTTGACCTGGGACTTATTTTTGATGATCCTGAATTTGGATTCCACTATAGCTCATCAAGAACAAGAGAAGTTTCTGACAAAATAAAAAAAGAAATTATGACAAAGATTAAAAGCTGTTTGTAAAAAATTGTGTCTATCTCAAAAATCTTATCTTAATTTATAAAACAATTCTGAATCTTTTTTGTATAGTGCTGAAACCTCTTTGTTAATTTTTGATTTTCCAGAGTTCAATGATTCTAATTGTCCAAAGAGCCATAAGAAAGAATCAAAATCTTCAAATGAAATATTTGCTAAACCATTTTTATTTTTTAAACTAACTACACCTTCTCTAAAATATGCAAATGTTCTTTTTTGACTTTGGCTTTCTGGAAAATCTCTCCAATCTGAAAGTTTTTGCAAAGCAAGTGCAGCATATTGGTCATAAATAGGATAACTATCTGTTTTATGAAAATGACAATATTTTGATGCAAAAGACAAAATATTTTTCAGTTTGCCATTTAACTTGAATTGTCTTATCTGTTCAACTGCTTCTGGGTTTCCTTCCTTAAGCATTTCATCTAAATGTTTTATACTTACAATATATTCTGCAAGTTCATCAGGATTATAGATACTGGTTGAATAATATTTATCTATAGTTGCTATCTTTGGTAAAACAACCTTTGTAGAATTATTCCTGGTATTTTGCCCAAACAAAGAAATGATAGCTTCTCTTCTTTTTTTCCATCCACTAAGCTGATCATAAATTTTTTTCCCTGTATCTATATTTTCTTTTGTTATCATTTTAATTGATCCCATAATTAGATGAAAATTGTCGAGGTTTTATCTCGTAAGAATCTACTTTTATTGTTTTTGCCAGATTATTTGGTATAGAATAAAATTTTATTGATTTAGATTTTGCTCTGCCAAAAAGAATAATCCTTAACTCCCTATCTTCTTCTATTGCCTTAATAAGTGGGCTGATTTTATGGTCTCTTGAACATTCCTTGTGATTCTCTATCCTATATATGAGTTGTTTTATTTGTCCACCCTGTCTTTTTAATTTCAATCTAAGTTGTGATTCATTAGCTATTCCTTTTAAAAAATCTGCACCCATAAGATACATTGCCCCATTAAACTCGAAAACATCAACCTTGGGATTTTTATAGATTTCATCATATCTAACTATCTGTGTTCCGGTTTCTTTATTTTTTTTAGTTTGTTGAAATAACATTTTATTGTTTAATTATTTAATATGTGAGCAAAATTTAAAGAAGAACGACCTTTATAAGTTATTCGGTTTATGCAATCTTTTCTAATCATAAAATAATTCTAAATATTTTTATAATCTTAAATCAACATAAATTCATGAAAAAGAGACAAAAGAAACCCTATTCAAAATTAATTGGGTTATCCCTAATTCTTGGAGGAATATTTTTAGTTCTAATTAATGAAATTTCTGGAATCACCGGGTTTGTTATATCTTCTAATAATCCCTTAATGAAAAACATTGGAACATACTTCATTGGAGTAGCTTTAATGATTGCCGGAGCAACAGTTGTTTATTCTGATAAATCTAACAAAGCACTTGAAATAATGATTTCTCAAAAAGCAATGGAAAGATCTCAAAAAGACAAAACAGTAAAAAGAAATATCTCAAAATATCTAAAAGAGATAGATATGATTTCTCAAAGCCCATTAGAAAGACCACAAGAGATACTTGGAGAATTTCATGTGTCTCCACAAGGCCATAAAGATCTTAGGGTGGCTTGGCATTTTGATAGGCAGAATAATATTCTCTATATTGATGATTTGCTTTATCATGAACGTGGAAATATTTATGTTGATCAATGGAATGATAAGGTAAGAAATCACAAGATTACAAAAAGAGATTATGAATCTTCGGGATATGAAAAATATTCTGGAAGAATGGCTGCTTAGATTTAATTTAACTAGTTTTTTTAATTAATTTTTCTTTAAATACTCTTGATAAAAATAAAAAAGAATTGAATATGTCTAAATCACTAGTTTCTTCTTGTTCTAGTCTTAATAATTTTGAATATTTTTTGTCGGTTTTATAATTTATTAATTCAGAATCTGTTTGTTTTGTTTGTTCTATCACCATTCCCTTATATCTTTTAATTAATTCAATTGCGTCAATTTCTTGTTGATATCCTAAATATAAAAAAGTTTTTGCTGCTTCATCCTGCATTCCAAAATATACGCACCGATAATCTCTCTCTCTTGCAGTTACTGTAAATTGTTCATGACTTTTCAATCCATCGTCTGTATCCAAGGAAAGCTCTAAATCATTTCCTTCCATTGATAGCTTAATTTTTGACTCTGATGGAATTTCTGCATTTACTTGTAAATAAATAGCGGCCAATCCTTGAAGGGGTGTATTCAATCTATCTGTCATTTTGTTGTACTTTTCTTAAATCTTGAATATTTAAAAACCTTTTGTTCTGTTATCATAAGAAAGTGACAACAATCTTTATAAATCAAAAAATCTTGATGATACCATGGCCGAAGAAAATAATGATACAAAAATCGCAAGTTTAGAAAAATCCCTAATAATTTCACAAAAGATAAAGACAATTGCATGCCATCTCGGTGTTTCAAATAAACTATTAGAAGAGGGCAGACAAAAAGAAGCGAAAGAAATGTTAGGGGAAACTGCTTATTGCATACTCGATTTTATGGAAAATTATCCAAGAAGTCTTTTAATCAATCCATACAAATATTCATATCAAAGAGCATCTGCGTTATATCAATTAAAATTTGGTTATAGGGGTGGTTAATTAAAATGAAATTTCTAAAGGAGTTATCCAATGCATTGTTCTTGTTTTTATTATCTGCAGGAATTCATAGTCATGCCCAAACAATTGAAAAACCAAAGATAATTGCAATAAATCCAGGTCATTTTCCAACAGCAGAAATGGGTGGAACAGGAGCACCAGGAAAAGATGCAACAGAATATAAATTAAATTTTAAAATTGCACAATATATTCAAGAAGAATTTACATATGATCCAAGATTTGATGTAATTCTTACAAAAAATGAAAATGATTTTAATGAAAATTTATCAAAAGAAATATTAGATCCATTCAAAATAAAAAATATTCGGGCTAAGATGAAATTAAAACGACCATCTGTACGCGGATTCAAACCAAGAGGAAATCCAACTGCAACACACCCATCTATCTTAAGATATTTGTATTCCACAAGACTCACATTAGAAGAAAAAGCTGAAATTGAATTAACAATTAATATCCATCATGATGCATCTACAAAACCAGATAGTGGGCATTCTGTCATTCTAAGCCCATATAATAAAACATATCAAGAAACAAAAAATCTCGCGCTTTGTTTTTTAGAAGAATTAAACAAAGAACAAAATCTAAGCAGTCAAGAAAATTTCCCAAACGACAGTATTCCGGACTTTCCAAAAAATATGCAAGAAGATAGGATGAAATTTAGGGGAAGTGGATTAAGATTCAGAAAACTTCTCCCCGAAATAGGAAATTATCAAATTCCTGCAAAAAAACCAACAATTTTAATTGAATATAATTTTGCAAAAAAAGTTTCAATTCACGACGATAAATATTTCAAGAAAATGGCAAGAGCAACCTATCGTGCAATTTTAAGATACTACAATGTAGATTCCTATGAAAGTATAAATGATAAATTTGAAATTGTTCTTAGAAATTCAAAAACAGGTTATTCTGTAAAGCCCAATAAAAATCGCATCAGCGATTTTGTCATGAAAGATGTCTTTGGGGGAATAAAAAAATAAAAAGAGAAATTACTTTAATTATCTAATCTAAATTTGTTTGTCATTTTATGGGTGTCCTCCACCTGCTCCTTTTCTTGATTGATCAACATAAGCCTCGCAATCCTCTTGACAAGAACAATAATTATATCCGGTGCAACCACAAAAACTCTCACATTTACATTCATTAGTACATTTACAATAACCATTACAATGAGGTACACAAACATCATGGCTAAAATCACCCAAATTATTCTTATTTCCAATAAAATCAAATTCAGAAATTATATCTGCTATTCCTTCCCCTTCATTCTGTGCATCTTCTAATCTAAATTTTTTGTTTGCCATTTTAATAATCAATATTAACCTACTGCTCCCCCGGGTATCTTTCCATCACATCTACATTCACCATCACTTGGGCAAGTTGGATCTGTCCAACCAGATGATTCGCTATCACAACTGCAATATTTATCACACCCACATAACAACCACCAAAATGTTTTATCAGTATATTCTGAATTGTTCTTTTTAAAAGAATATTCTCGAACAATATTTGGATTTCCTGTAACTTCTGTTCTTACATCATCTAATCTAAATTTCCTTTGGTTTGATTTGTGTTCCATTTTTTAATGCTTCCCCCATTTGGTATTTTAAAACTTCCTGATTTATCTCACATCTTTCATTTTTGCTTGCATCGAACATGTCTCCGCTTGAAGCCAAGACTTTTGCTAAACAATCTCCGCCACATGTATATTTTGCAAAACAATCACTACATCCAGGCATATTATGAACTGTTCTGGATTTTAAATATTTTAACTTAGTTTCATCAACCTCAACTTTTCCATCTTTTGCTTGACCAAAAAAGAAGATTTTACTTCTTTCATCTTCTAAATGACCTACTTCTAAACATGAAGTTAAATAACCATCTTGAGTTACAAAGAAATTACTCCCTGCTGCACCACAGAAATGATCAATTACAGAATCAAATCTCCCACCAGAATAATATATTTCAATTCCATCTTTTGCTGCGTGTTCTTTTACTTCTAATAATTTTGGTAAAAATACTTCTTTTGCAGGTGCGTGAATTTGCGTCATTTTACACCTGCCACATTCAAAAACAGGTTCCATATGAAAACTCTTTAATGAGGTAATTGATTTAAAAAACTCATACATCTCTTTCATTCGATTAACATTGCGTTCTGTAATTGTTGACCTAATTCCATAATTGTGTTTATTTGTTTCAAAATATTTTATTGTAGACATAACTGAATCAAAACTCTTTCCCCCATTTTTTGTAGGTCTTTGATAGTTTTGAATATCTTCTGTACCATCAAGGGAAATGTTTGCTCTAACTTCATTTTGAACAAGCCAATCTAATTGTCTTTTTGATAATAAACCGTTTGTTCCAACACTAAATGAAACTTTTAATTTGTGAGCTTCTGCAAGTTGTTTAGCATATTCAACTGCAGATTCCATTAAATCGAAATTTGAAAAAGGTTCTCCCCCACCATGAAATCCAACACTTATTTTATCTGATTTGTTATCTAGTGCATTATCTACAATAAAATCTATTCCTGTTTTTGCTACATCAAACGACATTTCATGAGGAATATCTCCGGCAGAAGCATAACAATATAAGCATCTCAAATTACAATCGCTTGTTGGAAATAATGTAACTGCTGTTGGTTTAAAATCTCGTTTGCAAGATTCTATTGCTTTTTCAGACATAGCTGGATTGAACTTGTCAATATATTCTTTATCAACTAGAACTTTTTTATCTAATAATTTTGACACAATTTCGTCATTTCCTTCTGGAATATTTCCGGTTTTCAGTGTTTTTAATAACCCAACTGTACCAGATGTAACTTCAAGAACATGACCGGCTAAAGGGACATAAAGAAAATAGTTTCCATTGTCTTTTGGAATAACAAACAATTCTGGATTAACGTACATTGATCCCATCTCCATCGTACATAAAATAATAGACTTAATGCTTTTAAATCTTATGTTTGTAACTATTCTAGAATTAATACAAATTAAACATGGTTTTTTCTAACTTCTTCAGCACCCCTAATTGAAATTCATAATATTCATTCATCTCTTCTGGAAAGGGTTTAAATCCTTCGATTAATTTTATTGCTTCCCCTATAAGAATCAATCTTTCATCATTTGGCCAACCAGGATCATTATTTTCAGAATCTCCGGGAGCATCAATTAATTCTTTAACCCTACCTGCATAAAAATACATCTCTTCTCCCTTAAATTCATTATATCTTTTCTTTTGTTTTTCAGTTTTAGCCCAATTATCGTGCCATATAAAATGCATAATTTTTATTAATTTTAATTCGCCTTCAAGAATAACTCCGGCTTCTTCATATGCTTCTCTTGTTAATGCCTTAGCTGGGTCTTCATTTTCACTAACACCCCCACCTGGAAATTCTAAATATCCTTTTCCAGTATTTCTACAGATAATTTTTCCATCATAAATTAAATATCCTTCACAATTTTTTCTGAAGGGTAATTTATCTCTATTATTTTCCATGAATAAGTTAAGAAATCTAACAATTTAAAATTTTTGTATTTAAAATTTTATTCAATCATTTTTGCAAAAACATATTCTTCATCCGGGTAATTAATTGGAATATAAATACCTAGTTTCTTGGAGAGGATACAGCCATAAAGTTCTCTTTGTCTTGGATCAACCATATTTTTACATCTCCCAAAACATCCATCTTGATGATCTCTATATTTCTTGTGATCTATAAATGTCTCATAGAATTTACATCTTGGTTCCTGAATAACCCATATTTTCTTGTTTTCTCTCTGACATAGTCTTAAATCAAATCCAGTAACTTTCATCAAATCTAATTCTAATGAAATTGGTCCATTAAGAAATCTTTTAATATTACATGTTTCAACTTTTTGCGAAAGTTCTCTTTCAAATTTTGGTTTTTCAATTGGGTGAATATCTTTGAGTTTTATTATATCGTGTGACATTTTAATGTATAGCGACAATTTTATCAAAAATTGGTGCGAAGTTATGAAAGAATAGGGGTTTAAAAGTGTTTTGGCTTTCTGGTCCTATCTAATTAAGATAATATCTAACTTCCTTACTTTTACCTTCTTTCCTAACAATTCCTGCAGAAATAAGTTCTCTAAGTGGAAAAGTTACATGTCTTAATGAAACATTTTCTGAAAGGCGATTATATCTAAGACCATTCGGATTTGCCTTAAGACATTTAATAATTTCTTCTTGTACCTTCAAAGAACTTCTATAATTCAGATGTGGTGAAGCTTCAATATATAGCTGTGTTGATTTGTTTAGATAGTCTTTCATCAACTGTCCGTCATTTGTATTTTTGAGATAATTATAAAATTCTGTTAGTTCCCCTAATACTGGTCCGTCTGCAAGACAATTTTCTACTCTAGACACATATTCATCTAAAAATTTCTTGCCTTTTATAAGTAAAACGTTTTCTGATTTTCTTTCATCTGTCCATCTTCCCTTACTTTTTATGAATCCTTGTTTTTCTAACCCATTAAGTATTTTTTTTATTTCTTGTGGACGTAAATTTACTGTTTCTGCCAATTTGAAATTATCGCTAGTTTCAATTTCTTTTATTTTTGCAGCGATTATTCTTGCTTTTGTAAGATATCCATCAATTACCTTAACCTTTTCTGGATCTTTTCCAGGAATCCAAAAATATGTGGTTAATGGTCCATTCAATTCTCCGCAAGATTCTGTTTTTATAAAATCTATTTTTGACAATGGAATCAAATGATTTTTTGAAATATTGCTACTTATTCCCCAGTTTACTTCCTGAGATAAATCAGAATCTCTAAATGTTCCTTCATTTGCTTTTTTTAATATTTTTACACGATTTAATGGACTATTTGTTTTTCCATTTGTATTTGCACTTCCTAAAATTGAAAACATACTAATATTATTTTTTACAACATAATCTAATGTGAGTGCAGCAATTGGTTGTCCATATTTTTTTCCTGCTTCTGTAATACTATAACCAAATGCACTTGCAGGAAATTTTCTTGCCCTATTTATCACAGTTTCATAGGCCATTCCCCTTGGGACTAAGCTTCTTTGACAATATGCTGTAAAAACTTGCGGATTCAATTGCTTATCAGTTAATACTACTTCTGAAACATCATCTCTAAATGAAAATCCGCTTTTTGGTGAATCCTCTAAAAATAAAAAAGTGGCTGTTTTTAATTCTGCGTTAAATGAATTAAGAATTGCTTCTAATCTTGCTTCTGATTCTTCTGGAAAACTTTGATTTGTGCTTTGATATTTAATCCCCATATCCCTTAACCTTCTTAATTAAAAGAGAAAAAGTATGTTTTTAAGTTATTCGGTTTGAGAAAATCGGTAATTGGGTCTAAAAACAAAAGATTTAAATATTCATACTAATTTATATGAAAAGGTGTACTAAAATGTATGAAAATAAATATAAAAATATTCAATCAACAGGATTAAAAGATTTAACCAATTTTCTTAATCTTATTGCAGATTTGGATGAACCACTAGAACTCTTTGCAATAGGTGGGACTGCAATGGTTTTGAAAGGAATAAAAGAATCAACAAAAGATATTGATTTTTTAACAACAGAAAAATATGATAAAATAAAAAAATTATTTGAATTAGCGGGGTTAAAAGAAGAGAGTAAGGATAAAATTTGTAATATTTGGAGATTAAACAATAATGACGCAAACATTAGAATCGATTTATTTTATGATGGTTCAATTTTAGGTACTTCTTTTCCTAATGATTGGAAAGAATTATCTGAAAAAATATCCGAAATAGGAAAAATTAAGTTATATATCCTTAATTGGTATGATTTAATTATCACAAAAATTGCCCGTTCTGAAACGAGAGACATAGAGGATATCATTGCAATAATAAAAAGCCAAAAATTAGATTTTATTTTTTTAAAGGAAAGATATTATTCTATTGCCGAAACTGCCATTATCTCTGATTTTGATTATAAATTTAAACATCTTGAAAGAGAATTTGGAGAAAGAAAATGATAAACGAGATAAGTGCAAAATTAATTAAATCCTTGGAAAGAAAAGGTTTTTCCTTGGAATTCCCAGAATATAATTCAAACGAAGAGATTATTTTAGATATTATCAAACAACATAATTTAAGATTAAATCTAAGCATCCCTATTTTTCTCAAAGAAAGAATAAATTACAAAGAGATTATTAAAAAACTATCAATTCTAGAAAAAAAAGAATTTGATAAGATTCTTCTCATTTCTTATAAAATTTACAAACAAGAACAATTATTAGATGCTCTTGAAAATCTTAATAAAATAATCAAGGAAAACAAAATACCTTCTGATTTTTCAATTAATGAATTTAAGAAATATTCTGATTCATTTAAAGAAAGCCAGATAAAATCAGAAAATGAAGAACAAGAAATAATTAGAAAACAATCCAAACTTAGACTCAACTTAGACCTAAATAAAAGCCTATCAACATTATTTTCTCCTGCAAAAATAAAGATAATGGATAAAATATTCAATCATCAAAAACTCTCAAATACTGAGTTAAAATATTATTACAGGGCAATTTCAAATATAAATCGTGCAACCCTCAATCCAGATCTACGAGAATATCTAAGAATAATTGAGATTACTAAGAAAATTCATCCTTCACGTTAATATTTATCGCTCATGAAACAAACTAGCGAAAGTTAACCCAATAAATAGAATATTTTATCTTGTTGTAAAATCGCGAAATCTTTTGATTTCGAGATACCTAAAACAGTTTTCTGTTTTCTAGTATTGTCAAATTTTAACGAGATTTTTTTCCGTTCTGTCAATTAAACATTATAAAAAATTTTATTTTCCTAGCCCAATCATAACACCCTTATTATTTGCAAGACGTAGTTTACACTTTGCAAAATGTTCTTGTCTTAAAGAACAATTATTTCTTTCATTAAACATGCATAATTCTAGTTTTGATATAAAAATATCTCTCATATAATGTTCTCCTCCAGAATAATAAGATGCTTTTCCTAAAGAACATTGGGGAGTTATATCTTGTTCTGGTGCCTTTAAACAAACTTGTCTCATTTTTTTTCTAATTTTTGTATCTAAAAATTCACAGACCCCCAAATCAATATGTGTCCTCTGCTGGGCTCTAGATAATACTAAATAAACATTTAATTCTTCCAAATCTTTTTGAGGGATTATTTCAGTAGCCTTGCAGATATCTTTCGCAAAAGCAGTATATTCTCTCCAAAGAGTATTTAATAGATCTTTATCATCAGGCCTAACAAGTGATATTTTGACTAGATTGGAATAATTTCTTAAATTCTCTTTTTCTGTACAAAATTTTTCTTGAATCTCATCTAAGTTGTCTCTCCAACGATAATAAAAATTAGACAATGTTTCAAATTTCATTTTAGATTTTTGTACCATCTTATTGCAACTCTTTTTCTAGTTTCCCGAATTTTGTCTCATATTCTTGCTGAGCTTTTTGATATCTTAAATTTAAAACTGTTGTATGTTCAGGGTATTCATCTATGATTTTTTTTGCTTCAAGTAATAATGCTCTTGAGGTATATTGAAATCCTTTTTTGATATTATTTTCAACAAAACCCATATAAAATATCCCTAAATCAATTCGTCTTTGTATGTCTTCCATTTTATTTTATCCATTATAATTCTTATGTTTAAAATTCATTATATCTTTTTTAATTTGACCAATTGTATATCCCTCATCCACATCCCCCCATAATCCCAGTCTTTCACAGCTATACAAATAGGGTTTTAATTTTTCTCCACCAAATGTTCTTGTTCTATTAAATCTTCGATAAAGATATATGTCAATAATTCCCTCTGAACCTTCTGTTTCA
>Ga0208375_1002008_pt1 | contig 20277 bp, 22 predicted proteins | sample RifOxyD1_FD_184038 | JGI IMG/M metagenome (GOLD analysis project Ga0208375, IMG submission 184038) | Soil microbial communities from Rifle, Colorado - Rifle Oxygen_injection D1 (SPAdes) | ecosystem: Environmental > Terrestrial > Deep subsurface > Rock core/Sediment | place: Rifle, Colorado... | reverse complement strand
GCAGCGTTTCCGGCTAGGTGCAGATCGACAATATCCGCGGCAAACTGATGAAACTGGGCGTGCAATTCGCGGACTTCATCATATTTGGGTAACTGGGACATGGATGCGCCGTCGCCGTAGATCCATTTTCCCAGGGCACAACGATTGTCCAGCCTGATTGCTGCAGGGTCGAGTGCTTCCGTGTTGCTACCTGCCAACAATCCGATGAGGCGCTGTTTCCACATGACGTGGGCGCCAATCACTTCCATCCAGTCCATGTTTGATCCGATCTTTACTTTGGAAAATAACGGGGGGCTAAACGGATGAAATGGCGATTAACTTGAATTTCAAAGCTCAAGCAGGCTGTCGACCTTGGCCGCGCAGATGAAATCGTTTTCCGACAGGCCGCCAATCGCGTGGGTCCAGAACTCGACCTTGACGGTGTTGTAACCCACGAGGAGGTAGGGGTGGTGATCTTCACGGTGCGACACCCACATCACGGCGTTGGTAAATGCCTGCGCCTGATAGTGATCCTTGAATGTGTATTCCTTGACGATCTTGAGACCGTCGCGCTGCCAGCCGACCAGGCCTTTCAGCATCGGCGCAATCTGCGCATCGGTCATTGCAGCGACGCCGCCCTCGCAGGGCGCGCATTTTTTGCGGACGAGTTCTTCAACGATGGTGGTCATGGCGGTTCCTTGTATGGGGTGGCCGTGGTTTGGGCGGGTTTTACTTGAATTTGTAGTACTGCTGGTTCAGATAGGCGGCTACGTGCGCCTCGTCTTCGGGGAACCAGCCTGCGCCTGAGTTGGCATTGCAGCCGGACACCCGCGCAGCCAGCTGCGACAGGCTTTGGGTCTTGCGGTCGTTTCGCGTGTAAATCTTGCTGCCGTCGCCACCAAACATGCTGACGTGGCAACTGGTGCAGGATTTGTCGTGCAGGGTCTTGCCGACCTTGGGATCGCCCTTGGTCACCGGCGCGGCGTGGATCGCCGTGGACAGCATGGCTGTTGCGAATAAGACCATCAGGGTTTTCATGGCGGAACTCCAGTTTGGGTATGGCTGGATTATGGCGGCAAGCGTTCGCTTCTGCCACCCCGTTTTGCGCAGGGTCTATGCGAAAATGCCCTAATTCAATCGAGGAACTCCTGATGGCGCTCAACCCCACACACTTACTCTGGCTGGACATGGAAATGACCGGCCTGTCGCCCGATACCGACCGCATCATCGAACTGGCCATCGTGGTCACCGATGCCAACCTCAATACGGTGGCTGAAGGCCCGGTGCTGGTGGTGCATCAGTCCGACGAAGTGATGAACGCCATGGACAATTGGAACAAGGGCACTCACGGAAAATCCGGGCTGATTGATCGCGTCAAGGCCTCGCAGCTGGATGAGGCCGCAGCCGAAGCGCAGATGCTGGAATTCGTCAAACAGCACATTGACGCCCGAACCTCACCGATGTGTGGCAACTCGATTTGTCAGGATCGACGTTTCATGGCGCGCTACATGCCGCAGCTGGAAGCGTTCTTTCATTACCGCAACCTCGATGTCAGCACCTTGAAGGAGTTGGCCAAGCGCTGGCGTCCGGGGTTGGCCGAAGCGTTCAAGAAAGGCAGCAAGCATGAGGCGCTGGCTGATATTTATGAATCGATCGACGAGATGAAGTATTACCGCGAACACTTTATTCGCACCGAATAAAGCGTGAGATTCGTCCCCGGAGGCCGTAACCCGGGGCCGCTCAAATAACGCTTGAAGCCTAGTTGCGTGCGCCGAGGCTTAACGCCCGGTTTCTGCTGGCTTGCCGGTCGGCCTCATCGGCATTGCGCTCCCCCTCCAGACTGACCCAGCCACCCAGATTTTCCAGCGCGATCTGTCCGAGCGCGGCGATCCATTGTGGGTGTTCGTTGAGCGCGGGGATGTAGCGGAATTCCTTGCCGCCCGCTTTTATAAACGTTTCGCGGCCTTCCATGGCCAGTTCTTCCAAGGTTTCCAGGCAGTCCGAGGTGAAGCCGGGCGCAACCACATCCACCCGGTCGATGCCTTCTTTACCGAGTGCTTCCAGGGTCTTGTCGGTGTAGGGCTGGATCCATTCCGCACGGCCGAAGCGGGATTGAAACGTGAGGCGGAATTGGTGCGCTTCCAGTCCAAGTGCTTCAGCCAGCAGGCGGCCAGTTTTCTGGCATTCGCAGTGGTAGGGGTCGCCCTTGTCTAGCGTGTAACGGGGGACGCCGTGAAAACTCATCACGAGCACGTCGGGGCGGCCATTTTTCTGCCAGTTGTCGCGGATGTTGCTGGCCAGCGCGGCGATGTAGCCGGGATGATCGTGATAATGCTTGAGCGTGCGCAGCGCGGGCTGGTTGCGGACTTTTTGCAGCCAGGCAAACGCCATGTCGAAAGCGGTTCCGGTGCTGGATGCGGCGTATTGCGGGTAGGCCGGCAGGATCAGGATGCGGTCGCAGCCTTCGGCTTTCATCCGCGCCAGGGTCGCGGGGATCGACGGTTGACCGTAGCGCATGGCGTATTCGACCTTGAGCGGACTGGTGATTTTTTCACCCAGCCAGCCTTGCAGCAGTTTGGCCTGTTTTTCGGTGTGGACGCGTAGCGGCGAGCCGTCTGCAGTCCAGATCGAGGCATATTTTTCGGCCGATTTTTTCGGCCGGGTGTTGAGGATGATGCCGTTCAGGATCAGCCACCACACCAGGCGCGGGATTTCGACCACGCGCGGGTCGGATAGAAACTCTTTCAGATAAGGCCGCAACGCCTGCGCGGTGGGCGCTGCCGGCGTGCCCAGATTGACCAGCAGGATGCCGGTGCGGGCTTGCTGGCCATGGACGTAATCGGGTTCTTTAAGGTATTTCATCAGTGGTGGGAAAGCGCGCTCGACAGGAGTTTGGCGGTGATGTCGACAATCGGCACTACGCGTTCGTAAGCCATGCGGGTGGGGCCGACCACACCGAGCGTGCCGACCACCTGGCCGTCGACGGAATAGGGCGCGGTGACCAGGCTGCATTCGTCGAGCGGCAGCAGCTCGGACTCACCACCGATGAAGATTTGCACGCCGGCAGCGTTGCGCGACTGGTCGAGCAGCTGCAGCAGGCCGGTTTTTTGCTCGAAAGCGTCGAACAGGCGGCGCAGGTTGCCCATGTTGCTGGAAAGTTCGTTGACGTTGAGCAGATTGCGGCTGCCCGATACCACCACGTTTTCCTGGCTGGCACCGTGCGCCTGACTGCCCGCGTCCACCGCAGCGGTCATCAGGCGGTTGATGTCGTCGCGCACGCGGCCGAGCTCGTCGCGCAGCTTGGCGCGCACCTGGTCGAAGCGATGACCGGAAAAATGCTGGTTGAAGTAGTTGGCGGCCTCGGTCAGCACCGAAGCGCTGACGGCCTGTTCGGTGAGGATGACGCGGTTTTCGACCTCGCCTTCCATGGTGACGATGATGAGCAGGATGCGCTTCTCGGACAGGCTGATGAATTCGATCTGGCGAAATGCCGGATTGCGGCGCGGCGTCATCACCAGCCCGGCAAACTGGCTGAGGTTGGAAAGCAGGCTGGACGCTGCGGTCATCAGGTGCTGCGGGTCGGACGACGCCAGGCTGTGTTCCAGCTGGTTGACTTCGACCTGCGCCAGCGGCCGCATGGTGAGCAGCCGGTCGACAAAGAAACGGTAGCCGCGCGGGGTGGGAATCCGTCCGGCCGAGGTATGCGGGCTGGCGACGAAGCCCATTTCTTCGAGGTCGGACATGATGTTGCGGATGCTGGCCGGGGATAAATCCAGCCCGGCGTGTTTCGACAGGGTGCGCGATCCGACCGGTTCGCCATCGACGATATAGCGTTCGATCAGGGTTTTCAGCAGGATGGAAGCGCGCTCGTTCAGCATGAGGCGATTATAGAGGCAAGACACACGTTACAAGAGGCAAGGAATGCATGATCTGCCATGAAGCTGCGGCCCTGCTTGAATCTTGTAACTTGAATCATGAATCTTGAATCTTGCTCCAGCCTTTATAATCGCCCCCCATGCAAACTCCTTTTCACACTGTCGGCCTCGTCGGCAAATACGACAACCCGGAAATGCACGATTCAGTGTGCGCGCTGGCCGAGTTTTTGCAGACACGTGGCCATGCCGTGCTGCTCGCCAGCCAGACTGCCGAGCGACTGAATCTTCAGAATTGCCCGACGCGTAGTCTGCATGACCTGGCAACCGAGAGCGATGTGGTGGTGGTGATGGGTGGTGACGGCACCATGCTGTCGATCGCACGCGAACTGGCGCCGCAAGGCGTGCCGCTGATCGGCATCAACCAGGGACGGCTGGGTTTTCTGACCGACATCACGGTTGAGGACATGTTCGACGCCGTCGCTGAAATCCTCAGCGGCCAGTACGTGGCGGAAGAGCGCATCCTGCTCAACGGCCAGGTGCGTCGCGACGGCGAAAAGGTGTTTGAGGCCACGGCGTTCAACGACGTGGTGCTGGGTAAGGGCGGTTCGGGCCGACTGATCGATCTGGAAATTTCCATCAACAGCGAATTCGTCTACAGCCAGCGTGCCGACGGCCTGGTGGTCACCACGCCGACCGGCACGACCGCCTATGCACTGTCGGCAGGGGGCCCCATCGTTCACCCGACGCTGGAGGCGGTGGCGCTGGTACCGATCTGCCCGCATACCCTGTCTGCGCGTCCGATCGTGGTCAGTAGCCATTCGCGCATCGAATTGCATTTGACTTATGCCGACGACGCACGGGTGCATTTCGACGGCCAGCATCATTTTGACCTGCAAAGCGGTGACCACGTCTGGATTACCCGCGCCAACCGTCCGATCACCCTGTTGCACCCGCATTCCTACAGCTACTACGACACCCTGCGGCAAAAGCTGCATTGGGGCAAAAAGCTTTAACGCGCAGCCGATTCATGCTGTCGCATCTGTCTATCCGCAACTACCTGCTGGTCGAATCGGTTGAACTCGATTTCGCGCCGGGCTTGACCGTGCTTACCGGCGAGACCGGTGCAGGCAAATCCATCCTGATCGATGCCCTGGCGCTGGCGCTGGGTGACCGCGCCGAGGGTGGGGTGGTACGCGCCGGCGCGCCGCGCGCCGAAATTGCCGCTGAGTTTGTGATCGATGGCTTGCCTGCCTTGGCTCGCTGGCTGGACGAAGCCGGTTTTGCCGCTGACGACGGCACCCTGATTTTGCGCCGGGTGATCGAGGCAGGCGGTCGTTCGCGCGCCTTCATCAACGGTAGCGCCGCACCGCTGAGCCAACTCAAGGAAGCCGCCGAATTCCTGCTCGACATCCATGGCCAGCATGCGCACCACGCGCTGCTGCGTCCGCAAATCCAGCGCGAGGTGCTCGATGCCTACGCCGGTGCCCAGCAAACGGCGGCCGCCGTCGGCACCGCCTGGCATGCCTGGCAAAGCGCGCGCCAGCGGCGGCTCGACGCCGAATCCCAGGGCCAGGCGCGGCAGATCGAACGCGAAGGTCTGCAGCTGGCGGTGGAGGAATTGCGTGCGCTGGGCGACAACCTCGCGCGCTGGGACGAGATCCAGACCGAACATGCGCGACTGTCGCATGTCACCACCCTGATCGAAGGCAGCCAGGCGCTGATCGACGGGCTGGATGAAGGCGAGGTGGCCGTATCCAGCCAGCTCGGCGACATGAGCGCGCGACTCGATGCGATGCAGGGGGTGGACGACAGCCTGAAGGACGTCGCCACCTTGCTGCATTCTGCCAGCGCCGATCTGGCCGAGGCGGTGCATGCGCTGCGCCGCTATTCCAATCACCTGAATCTCGACCCGGAACGGCTCGACGAACTCGACCGTTTGTTGAGCGACATGCACCGGCTGGCGCGCAAGCATCGGGTGCAGCCCGATGCGCTGGCGGGCCTGCTGGAACAGTTTCAGGCACGCCTGGCCGCGCTGGATGCCAGCGACGATCTCGATGCCTTGCAAACCAGCGAGACCACCGCCCTGGCGCATTACCAGCAGACGGCCAAACAGCTCAGCGCGCAGCGTAGCAAGGCCGCTCTCGCGCTCGCCAAACAGGTCACCGCCGCGATGCACGAACTCGCGCTGGCCGGCGGCCGGCTCGACATTCAGCTGCAAGCGGTGAGCGAACCGCGCGCCCACGGGCTCGAAGATGTCGGCTTCCTCGTTGCCAGCCACCCCGGTTTGCCGCCCGGGCCGCTGGCCAAAGTGGCGTCGGGCGGCGAGCTGTCGCGTATCAGCCTGGCGATCCAGACCGCACTGTCCGGCGTGGCGGGCGTGCCGACGCTGATTTTCGACGAAGTCGATGTCGGCATTGGCGGCAGCGTCGCCGAAGCCGTGGGGCGGCGCCTGGCCCGGCTCGGCGAAACGCGTCAGGTGCTGGTCATCACCCATTTGCCGCAAGTGGCCGCGCGTGGCAGCCAACACTTGCGCGTCGCCAAGCAGGCCAACGGCGGCTTCGTGTCGTCCAACATCGAATTGCTCGACCCCGACGCGCGGGTGGAAGAACTCGCGCGCATGCTGGGCGGCATCAAGATCACCGCCACCACCCGTCAGCACGCAGCGGAGATGCTCGCCGGGTGAGACGCCTGTTAGGCATCCTGTGCCTGCTGCTGGTCACCATTGCGCCGGCGCGGGCAGCAGACACGATGAGCGGCATTGTCTTTGTCGTTATCGACGGCGATACCGTCCTGTTCAAACCGGATTCCTATGGCGCTGCCTCGCGCGCCTTCCTCAAGCTTCGCCTGGCCAACATTGATGCGCCGGAAAAAGACCAGCCCTACGGCGAGGCCGCCACGCGTGCGTTGAGCGCACTGGTGCTGAATCAGCGGGTGGACGTGACCACCGTTGCGACCGACTTCTATGGCCGAACCATTGCGCAGATCCAAGCAGGTGACGTGCAGGTGAATACCGAACTGGTGAGGCGTGGGCTGGCATGGGCGTCGCGCAAAGCGGCCATGAAGAAAATTCAGCGCGATGCGCAGCAGGCAGCCCGTGGGCTGTGGCGGGAGGCCGCGCCGATGCCGCCATGGGTGTGGAGGCGGGAACACGCAAATTGAATGCGCATCATCGAAATGATGCCAGCGTTTCAAGTCATGATTTCCCTTGGAGGTAGACCGTCTTGCCCGCAAGCGCTTGACGAGCAAGACGGTATCTACGCGTGCTGATTCAGTCCGGACGTTCTTTCTTCACAACGGTGGCGTGATCGCCGACCGGCTTCGCCATTCGCAGAAACATCGCGAGTTCTTCGATCCAGCGCAGCTTGCTCTCGACCGGCAAAGCGCGAAAGGCGCGCAAGCGCTCGTCGCTGACAAAATAGGTGCGGTCGCCGCGATCAAATAGCATGGTCAGATTTCTCCCAGTCGTTTCAGGTGTTCGATATCGGACAGATCGATCGGACGCCTCACTGCCTGCTTCAGCGCAATCAAGTCGTCAATGCCGACAACCACGATGGGCACCTCGCCAGCCTTGAAGGTCACGGCACGCTCGCGCATCCCGGCGTAATTAACCGGCGGATACAGCAATACATCCACAGTGATGCCCGCCAGCCCCGGCGCACGCAGGGCAAATACCTCAAGATTGCGTTCGCGATGCCATTCTGCAAGCTGGTCAAGATCGATCAGGGTATCCAGATCAACTGGCAAGACCGGCGTCATCCCGAGTTCACGCGTCATCGCCACCACTGAAGCCAGGTTTTCCGGCGTCATCGCCACGGTCACGTCGATATCCATCGTCGCCCGCTCGATGCCATGCAGCGAAACCGCCAAGCCGCCGATCAGGACGTAATCGACTCGGTGGCGGTCAAGGGCGGAGAAGAGGTCGAGATAGAACATGGTCGTTGGTTTTGTACTGGGTAGAAAGCGTGGTCCTCTGTTGGGATGTTCAGACTAAATTCTGGACTCGCGCGCGTCCATGCTCCAATCAGAGTCTGCGACGATGTGCAGTGATGCCGTAGAGCAGCGCCAAGCCGGCCAGTATCATTCCGTAGGTGGACGCTTCCGGTACGGCAACAGCCGTACCTTGTAGGCTCCAGTTACCGGTTGATCCGTTGAAGGGGCCGCCTAGCATGGTGGAGGACCAAGCGATGTTATATGCACCGGTAGTCGAGTTCCACGAACCGGTAACATTTGAGTTACCTTGGTTCCAATTGAAGGAATACCAACTCATGGTCCAATTGGACATATCAACCGTGATGGTGCCAGTTGCTGCGTCAACCATGCCGTTAATGGTTGGACCACCCGCTGCAGGTGAACCGCCGTAAGGTGCGTAGGTACCATCACTACTGTATATATAGACAGGGTTAAAAAAGAATGTGAAGGGGGATCCGTACGTTTGGTTGTTGGCCGCGGTCAGATCCAAGCCATTACCTGAGAAGGTCCAAGGGTTGGGTATACTTGGAGACCCACCTTCATTCCAGGATCCAGTAGCAACATACATCGTATCAATGGCGACCGGTGCAGCCATTGCTCCGCTTGAAATCATAGCCAGAGCGGCGACAGAAAAGTTAGTCATTGTGGATTTCATTTTTTTAGTTTCCTTATGTCATTAGCGAATGCGAGTTCGTCTCTGAAGTGTAATGGCATTAAGACAAAGACGTAGCTGCTCCATAAACCTCTCGCTTCCTGACATTAGGTCTTTGCCGTAGATTAAGTGGGCATAAGGGAAATCCGTTTTTTCGTTTATGGTCAACTTTTTACCCCACCAACTGCTCCAGCACAAACGGCAGAATCCCGCCCTTGTTGTAATACTCCACCTCAATTGGTGTATCGATGCGCAGCTTGACCGCCACGCGCTCGCTGCTGCCATTGGCGCGATGGATCACCAGCGTCACATCCTGCTGCGGCACGATGCCGGTTTCGATGCCTTCGAGGTCGAAGGTTTCCGAGCCGTCGAGCTTCAACGTAGCCGCATCGACGCCGTCCTTGAACTGGCAGGGCAGCACGCCCATGCCGGCGAGGTTGGCGCGGTGGATGCGCTCGAAGCTCTTGGCGACGACGGCTTTGACGCCCAATAGCGTGGTGCCCTTGGCGGCCCAGTCGCGGCTGGAGCCGGTGCCGTATTCTTCGCCGGCGAAGATCATCAGCGGTGTGCCTTCGGCCTGATACGCCATCGCGGCGTCGTAGATGGCCTGCTGTTCGCCGCCCTTGAGCGTGATGCCGCCTTCGGAGCCGGGGACCATCAGGTTCTTGATGCGCACGTTGGCGAAGGTGCCGCGCATCATCACTTCGTGGTTGCCGCGGCGTGCGCCGTAGCTGTTGAAGTCGGCTTTCTGCACGCCGTGTTCGGTCAGATACAAGCCGGCGGGCGAGGTGGGCTTGATGCCGCCGGCGGGGCTGATGTGGTCGGTGGTGACGGAGTCGCCGAAGATCGCCAGCGCGCGGGCGGCCTTGATCGAGGTGCTGGCCACGCCTTGTTGCTGGGCGAAGAAGGGCGGCTCCTGAATGTAGGTGGAGGCCGTGTCCCACTGATACACCGTGCCTGCTGGTGCGGAGACCGCATCCCACAGCGGGTTGTCGGCGCCGACGTCAGCATAGATTTTGCGGTAGGCAGCAGGGTCGGTGGCGGTGTACATCACGGCGGCGACGTCTTCGTTGCTCGGCCACAGGTCTTTGAGGAAAACCGGCTGGCCGTCCTGGCTGGTGCCAAGGGCTTCTTTCTCGAAATCGATGTCGACGCGTCCTGCCAGCGCAAATGCCACCACCAGCGGTGGCGACATGAGGAAGTTGGCCTTGACCGCCTGGTGCACGCGCGCCTCGAAGTTACGGTTGCCGGACAGCACCGAAGCGACGACCAGATCGTGGTCAGCAATGGCCTTGTCGATTTCGGGCTTGAGCGGGCCGGAGTTGCCGATGCAGGTGGTGCAGCCGTAGCCGACCACGCTGAAGCCGACCTGCTCCAGCGCATCCATCAGGCCAGCCTTGTTGAGGTATTCAGTGACGGCGCGCGAGCCGGGGCCGAGGCTGGTCTTGACGTGCGCGGGCGGCTTGAGGCCCAACGCGGCAGCTTTCTTCGCCAGCAGGCCGGCCGCCAGCATCACGCCGGGGTTGGAGGTGTTGGTGCACGAGGTGATCGCGGCGATCACGACATCGCCATGTCCGAGGCTGCCGTTTCCCTTGCTGAAAAGGGTCGCGGGATCGGCCACGATGTGGTCTGGCGAGGGATGGCTGTCCAGCATTTCCTGTTCCTGAGGCGGAACGGGAAGCGGCTCCTCCTGGCTGCCGCCGCCCGACATATCGGTCTCGACATGTGACGCAGCAGGAAGGGGAGCGCGCTTCCCCATCTCGCCGCTCTTGCCGTAACCTCCGTCGGCCATTGGCTTGTCCATCAGGCCGCTGAAGGCCGACTTGAGGCCCGCCAGCGCGATGCGGTCCTGCGGCCGCTTGGGGCCGGCGACGCTGGGCTCAACCGTGGACAGATCCAGCGCCAGCGTTTGCGAGTAATCAATGTCACCTGCCTGCGGAATGCCGAACAGCCCTTGCGCCTGGTAGTAGGCGCGGATGGCATCCACCTGCGCGTCGCTGCGGCCGGTCGCGGCAAAGTACTGGCAGGTCGCTTCGTCCACCGGGAAGAAGCCCATGGTCGCGCCGTATTCCGGTGCCATGTTGGCGATCGTCGCGCGGTCGGTGACCGACATGGCGGCCACGCCAGTGCCGAAGAATTCGACGAACTTGCCGACGACTTTCGCTTTGCGCAGCATTTCGGTAATCGTCAGCACGATGTCGGTGGCGGTGACACCGGGTTTCGCCGCGCCGGTGAGGTTGACGCCGACGACGTCGGGGGTGAGGAAGTACACTGGCTGGCCGAGCATCGCGGCTTCGGCCTCGATGCCGCCCACGCCCCAGGCGACGATGCCGAGGCCGTTGATCATCGTGGTGTGGCTGTCGGTGCCGACCAGCGTGTCCGGGTAGGCGACGCCGTCTTTCTCCATCACGCCGCGCGCCAGGTATTCCATGTTGACCTGGTGCACGATGCCGACGCCGGGCGGCACCACTTTGAACGTGTCGAAGGCCTGCATGCCCCATTTCAGGAACTGGTAGCGCTCGCGATTGCGCTCAAACTCGATTTTCATGTTGAGGTCGAGCGCATCGTGGGTGCCGGCGGCGTCGACCTGAATGGAATGGTCGACCACCATATCGACCGGCACCAGCGGCTCGATCTGCTTCGGATCCTTGCCCATTGCCTGTGCGGCCGAGCGCATCGCGGCGAGGTCAGCCAGCAGCGGCACGCCGGTGAAATCCTGCAGGATTACGCGGGCGACGGTGAACGGGACTTCCTCGGTGCGCTCGGCATTCGGCTTCCAGCCCGCCAGCTGCTTGACGTGCTCGGGGGTGACTTTGACGCCGTCGCAATTGCGCAGCACCGATTCCAGCACGATGCGGATCGACACCGGCAGGCGGCCGACCGATTGGCCGAGCGCGGCTTCAAGTTTTTTCAGTGAAGCGAACTGCTTGTTGCCGCTGGCGGTGGAAAAGGAATCCTGGGTGTTGAAAGCGTCGGTCATGGCGATCTCGAAAGGGAAAGATAAAGGTCTGGCGAAGCAATTAACGTGCGATGCGCGTGCTTAGGGCGCCTCGCGCCGCATCTGCGGGCTATTTATTGTTCCCGCCTCATCTGCGGGAAGAGGATCACGTCGCGGATGCTCGGCGAATCGGTCAGCAGCATCACCAGGCGGTCGATGCCGATGCCGCAGCCGCCGGTGGGCGGCAGGCCGTGTTCCAGCGCGCGGATGTAGTCGGCGTCGTAGTGCATGGCTTCCTCGTCGCCGGCTTCCTTTTGCCGCACCTGATCCATGAAGCGCTCGGCTTGGTCTTCGGCGTCGTTCAGCTCGGAAAAGCCGTTGGCCATTTCGCGGCCGGTGATGAACAGCTCGAAGCGCTCGGTAATCTCCGGCTCGCTGTCGGAACGGCGCGCCAGCGGCGACACTTCGGCCGGATAGTCGATGATGAATGTCGGCTGGATCAGCAGGGTTTCGGTGGTTTCCTCGAAGAACGAAAGCTGCAGGCCGCCGATACCATCCTGCGGTTTGAATTTGGCCTTCATCGCCTTGAACTGGCCGACCAGCCAGTCGCGGTCGTTCAACTGTTCGACCGTGTAGTGCGGGTGGTAGTGGCGGATCGCCTCGACAATGGTGCGGCGGGCAAACGGCTTGCCGAGATCGATTTCGTGGCCCTGGTAGGGCACCACGGTGGAGCCGGTGGCGGCGACCGCAGCGGCGCGGATCAGCGACTCGGTGAGATCCATCAAATAACGGTATTCGCGATAGGCCTCGTAGAACTCCATCATGGTGAACTCGGGGTTGTGCCGCGTCGACAGCCCCTCGTTGCGGAAATTGCGGTTGATTTCGAACACCTTTTCGAAGCCGCCGACCACCAGCCGCTTGAGATACAGCTCGGGCGCGATGCGCAGGAACAGCTCCATGTCGAGCGCATTGTGGTGGGTGGCAAACGGCTTGGCCGCGGCGCCGCCGGGGATCGGATGCATCATCGGCGTTTCGACTTCGAGGAACTCGCGCTCGACCATGAAGGCGCGGATCGCCTGGATGATCTTGGAACGACGCTTGAAGGTCTCGCGCGCGTCGTCGTTGGTGATGAGGTCGAGGTAGCGCTGGCGGTATTTCTGTTCCTGGTCCGACAAGCCGTGGAATTTTTCCGGCAGCGGACGCAGGGCCTTCGACAGCAGGCGGATCGCTTTCGCCTGGATCGTCAGTTCGCCCTTGTTGGTCTTGAACAGGATGCCGGTCACGCCGATGAAATCGCCCAGATCCCAGTGCTTGAACGCGTCGTGCGACTCCAGCCCGGCGTGGTCATTCGACACATACACCTGAATCTGCCCGCTCATGTCCTGCAGCGTGGCGAAGCTGGCCTTGCCCATCACCCGCTTCAGCATCATGCGGCCGGCCAGCTGCACTTCGACCGCTTCGCCTTCCAGCGCTTCCTTGGTCTTGTCGCCATGGGCGGCAGCCAGCTTGCCCGCGTAGTCGCGGCGCTCGAAGTCGTTGGGGAAAGCGATCCCCTGTTTGCGGATCGCGGCGAGCTTGGCGCGGCGTTCGGCGATGATCTGGTTTTCGTCGAGGATGGGGGCGGAAGTGGGTTCGGTCATGATGCCAGTTCAGTAAAAGGTGAATACGGGGATGCCGAGCGCACGGGCGGCCTCGGCCTGGTTTTTGTCGGCGGTGGCGAAACTGGTCGCGCCGTAATGGCGGGCATGCGCCAGATGCAATGCGTCCAACGCCCGCAAGGGCAGTTCAGGAATCAGGTCGATCAGTTGTCTGGCCTCAAGAAACAGGCCGGGAGAATCGTGCTGGATGCGCCATGAATTCGCCTGCACGTCGCGGTCAAATTCGGCGAGGGCAACGCGTTCAAGCGGCAGGTCGATCTGCTGGGCGCGCCGGCGGCGCGCCAACATACAGCGGAATTCAACCAGGGTAAGCGGGCTGGAGACGACTTCATCCTGAGCATCGGCCCAGTCGAGCACATCCAGCGAGCGCGGCTCGCGGATGTAGCACTTGGCGAGTGCGCTGGTGTCGATATACGCGCTCAAAAACGCTCCTCGCGCTCTGCCGCCAGAATGTCTTCGCTGGGAACCGTTTGCATGGGCTGGCTTTCCAGAAATGCCCGCAACGAGCGCACCCGGCGCCTCGGTTCCACCGGCAAAATCCGCGCCACCGGCTCGCCATGCTTGACCACCAGCACCTCGTCGCTGTCGGCGAACATCTGGTCGGGGTGCGACAGGCCTTCGCGGGCTTCGCGGATGGTCAGGGTTTTCATGGCAAACCTCGGAATGGGGGGTAAAACGTGACACAATTATAGCCAATGTGACACACCCGCCGCCAGCCTGTTTTTTGCCATGTCCGACACCCCTTTAAGCCTGCTCAACCGCGTCTTCGGCTACCCCGCGTTTCGCGGCGAGCAGGCGGCCATCGTCGATGCCCTTGTTGCGGGTGGCGACGCCCTGGTGCTGATGCCCACCGGCGGCGGCAAATCGCTGTGCTTCCAGATCCCCGCGCTGCTGCGCGAGGGCTGCGCGGTGGTGGTGTCGCCGCTGATCGCGCTGATGCAGGATCAGGTCGCCGCCTTGAAGGAACTGGGCATCGCCGCCGAGTTTCTGAATTCGAGTCTGGATGGCGCGACAGCGGCTCAGGTCGAGCGCGAGTTCGTCACTGGCCAATTGAAGCTGCTGTATGTGGCGCCGGAACGCCTGCTCACCCAGCGTTTCCAGAGCCTGCTCGAACAGGCGCGCGTCGCGCTGTTCGCCATCGACGAAGCGCACTGCGTATCGCAATGGGGGCACGATTTCCGCCCGGAATATCTGGGCTTGTCCACGCTGCATGAACGCTTTCCCGAGGTGCCGCGCATTGCCCTGACGGCCACCGCCGACACCGCGACGCGCGCTGAAATCCTCACCCGGCTCGATCTCGGCGCAGCACGCGTGTTCGTCGCCAGCTTCGACCGCCCCAACATCCGTTATCGTATTTCCGAGAAATCCGACCCGCGCCGCCAGCTGCTCGACTTTCTGGGCGAGCACAAGGGCGAGGCCGGGATCGTCTATTGCAGCACGCGCAAGAAAGTCGAAGACACCGCCGACGCGCTCAATCAAGCCGGCCTCACCGCACTGGCCTACCACGGCGGCATGGACAACGTGACGCGCCGCCGCCATCAGGAAAAATTCCTGCGCGACGACGGCGTGGTCATGGTCGCCACGCTGGCGTTCGGCATGGGCATCGACAAGCCCGACGTGCGCTTCGTCGCCCACACCGATTTGCCGCGCTCGGTCGAAGGCTACTACCAGGAAACCGGCCGCGCCGGGCGCGACGGCGCGCCCGCCGAAGCGTGGATGGCGTGGGGCCTGCAGGACGTCGTCACCCAGCGCCGCTTCATCGACGAGGGCGAGGCCGAAGACGCGCACAAGCGCAGCGGCCACGCCAAGCTCGACGCGCTGGTCGGGCTATGCGAAGCGGCCAGCTGCCGCCGCGTCGCGCTGCTGAGTTACTTCGGCGAAGCCAGCCAGCCCTGCGGCAACTGCGACGTCTGTCTGAACCCGCCTACCCTGTGGGACGGCACCGAAGCCGCGCAGAAATTGTTGAGCGCGGTCTACCGCACCGGCCAGCGTTTCGGCGCAGGTCACGTCATCGACGTGCTGCTCGGCAAGACCACGGAAAAAGTCGACAAATTCGGCCACACTCAATTGAGCGTGTTCGGCATCGGCGCCAGCCAGACCGATAAAGTCTGGCGCGCCGTGCTGCGCCAACTGGTGGTGCGCGGGTTGCTGGAGGTCGACCACACTGCTTACGGCGCGTTGAAACTCACCGCCGCCGCCAAGCCCGTGTTGAAGGGCGAAGAAACCGTCATGCTGCGCGCCATCGAAGTGCGCCCGGCGCGCAGCAAGAAATCCCGCTTTGCCGCAAGCGGAGGAGCAGGTGTTCACGACGACGAAGATCCGCTGTTCCTCTCCCTGCGCGCCTGGCGCCGCGAAACCGCCAACGAAAAAGGCGTGCCCGCCTACGTCATCCTGCACGACGCCACCCTGCGCGAAATCGCCGCGCGCCGCCCCGCCACGCTGGCGGAACTGGGCGAGATATCCGGGCTGGGGACGAAGAAGCTGGAAGCGTACGGCGAGGCCGTGCTGGGAGTGGTGGCGGAGGGCTGAACAAGAAAGCATTCCGTTGCCTTTGACGAATGCCAAGCCTCGTCCTATAGTTAACCGTAAGGTTAATTAACCGATAGAGAAAATACGGATGAGCCCTGCAATAGACACCTTGAGCTTGACCTTTGCTGCGCTGTCGGACCCCACTCGGCGGGCGATGCTGGCGCGTTTGGTTCAGGGCGAGGCCTCGGTCAATGAGCTTGCAGCCCCGTTCAGGATGAGCCTGCCCGCCGTTTCAAAACACATCAAAGTGCTGGAAAAAGCGGGATTGCTGATCAAGACCCGCCATGCGCAACAGCGCCCCTGCAAAATCGATGGCGAACAACTCAAGCAAGCGGTTGACTGGATTGAACAGTACCGGCAACTGTGGGAAGGACGCCTGGATCGTCTGGATGCCTATCTGCTGGAACTGCACGCCAGTGAATCAGCGGCCAGGCCGGCGCAAGAAATGGTGACCAGTCCAGACGCAAGCAAGCCAACCGATACCCCGGACAAGGCCAAAAGAAGAACTGAAAAGCAGGCCCAAGCCGCCACAAGCCCCAAAAAACCCAAGCCCGCCACACGATCCGCTCAAAACCAACCCACAGCCAAGGAGAAAACAGATGACGACAAGCTTCAACAACAAATTGGATTTGACTTTTGAGCGTATCGTCGATGTGCCGCCCCAGCTAGTCTGGCAGGCCTGGACGGAACCCGAGCTGATCAAGCAGTGGTTTTGCCCCTTGCCATGGAAGACGATCGACGCCGAAGTCGACGTGCGCCCCGGCGGGATTTTTCGCACCACCATGCAGTCGCCCGAAGGCAAAGAATTCCCCAATCTCGGCTGCTACCTGGAAACGGTCAAAAACGAAAAGCTTGTCTGGACCAATGCCCTGTTGCCCGGTTTCCGGCCTGCATTGGTGAATGCCCCCTGCGGCGATGAATCGGCCGAATTCATGTTCACCGCCAAGGTCGAAATGGCCCCGCATGGCGAAAACGGCACCCGCTACCGCGCAACCGTCATTCATGCAGACGAGGCGGGATGCCGGATGCACGCCTCCATGGGCTTTGAAGAAGGCTGGGGCGTCGCGCTCGATCAACTGGTCGCCATGGTCAAGCGGGGTATCTGATCATGCGGTTCCACACGATCCAGATCAACCAAGGAAAGAGACGATGATGCCGAGCGAAAACGAACGTGAAGTGGTCCTTCAGCGCGAAGTGCCGTTTGCCCGCGAACTCGTCTGGAAGGCCATGACCGTGCCCGAACACCAGAACCGCTGGTGGGGCCCGGACGGCTTCAGGAACGAAAACGTGACCATGGATTTCCGGGTGGGCGGCGCGTGGACATTCGAGATGGTCGGGCCCGACGGCACCCGCTACCCCAACCACTCGGTGTTCAAGGAAATCACCCCGCCGTCCAGACTGGTTTTCGACCACGGCGATGGCCAGCGGATATGGTTCGAGAGCTGCATCACCTTGCAGGAAACCGGCAGCGGCACCCTGATCACGCTGCGCCATCTTTTCCCCAGCAAGGAATCCCGCGACGAGGTGGTCGAGAAATACGGCGCCATCGAGGGAGGCAAGCAACATCTGGCGAAGCTTGAGGCCTATCTCAAGGCGAACATGGCTTGAACGACGACGCCATGCTGCCGACCTTGGAGCTAGCGGAAGGTTGAGGCCGGCCAAGAGACAGCGCACCGACCTGCCGCGCTGGGGGTGCTGGACGACGCCCCGTGTTGCGCAGTATGCTGCACACAATTCTGTCATCCCCGCAAGGAGTAGGTCATGGGCTTTTCCACCGGCGATGTTGTGCCATTTACCCAGGCGCGCGCCAATCTCTCCGAACTGGCCGATCAGGCCAAGGCCGGCGCCGAAAAGATCATCACCAAGAACGGCGAGAGTTACGTCGCCCTGATCGACGCCGACCGGCTGGACTACTACCACCGGCTGGAACGCGAGCGCATCCATCTGCTGCTCATCGACGACGCCCGCCGTGGTCTGGCTGACATCGCCGCCGGACGGACCTTCGAGGCCGATGGCGCCATCGCACAGATGCAACAGCGCCGGGCCGCGACAGGTTCCGCCAAATCGTCCAACGCGGGCAAGTCCACCCGGAAGCGTGGCTGAACACCTGTACCGGGTCGAACTGACCGCGAGCTTCCTGAAACGCCTCGACGCCGTCGAAGCCTTCCTGCTGGAAGCCGGCGCGGGTCTCGCCTTCGATACGCTGCTGGCCGAGTTGCGCGCCTCGGTCATCCCCAACCTGAGCCGCTATCCGCGCATCGGCCGGCGCTACCTGGACAGTCTGCCCCAATCGGCCGAAGCGCTGGCCCAACTCGCCGCGCTGCCGGCCGGCGCCGCCCAGGCTCTGCGCGAATACCTGCATGGCGACTACCTCATGCTGTACACCGCATCGGAAACCGACGCCACGGTTTTCCTGTTGTCCATCCGGCATCACCGCCAGCTTTCGTTTGACTTCGCACGGCTGTGGCCCAGGGCGTGATGTCCACTGCGCATATGGGGTCTGAACTGACCCTATTTATTCTATTTTTTTGAGTTTGCAGGGGTAGTGAAGAGCAAAAAGCAACGCCCGGTTTCACCGGGCGTTAGAAGCGTTTTTCTTGACGCGGAGGCAAAGTCTGTAGAGAAGGGTTAGGCGTCGTCATCATCGACGGTAATCTCTGCACCACCTCGCGAGAGGATGGAGATGACGTGTTCCGGGAGAAAAACGACCTGATCACCTGCTTGCAAGTGATTCTGCTCGTCCGAGCAGGCGGGTACGTTGTTTAGCTCTCCGATGTAGTAAGGGCCGGACCGCCCACGTACGATCACCCACATGCGTTCGCTAGAAATTCCGCCAAATTCAGGGTGCTCCTCCACTTGGATGTCAAATATCAGCTTAACGATGTCGCCGTCTACAAGGCCGCGACGCTCGGACTCGTCGGGTATCTCAAAGGTCTTCGGCCACCTGTGGTGGCTAGCGAGTCCACTCTCAAGGTGATAGCCGTCGATGTCGAGCACAGGCAAGCGTATTTCCTCTGATTCATCCTCAACTTCTTGTTCACCATTGCCTTGCGAAGCAAAGCTTGGGCGACTGCCGATTGCAGGCGGATTGAATGCTGGCACTTTGTAGAGAGTCCGAAGCAGAAGTTCAGCAGAGGCGTCAGCGTCTACACCATTCCGCATATCAACTGCGTAGATTCCGAGGAACGGGCCAGGAATAGAACATTCTGGTCCGGGTGTGAACTCTCCGTCTCGCACCACAGGAATGAAGTTCTCTCTCGGTCGGCCTGCAACAATATTGCCCGTGATGATCTGCTGCTCGTAGCCGACACCACCGGCACGTGCAAGCGACTTCCGTGCGTAGTCCTTTGTACAGATCACCACAACGAATCCGCACGCACTGACTTCTGCCTCCATAAACTGAGTCAGACTTTGACCGGGAGATATGTGCCACTGATCGAGCCTGACTTCGACACCATTTTGCGTGAGGCGCTCGGCGAGGGCGCGAACCCATGCTTTGTGTTCGTCGTTCTCCCATGAATAGGAGAGAAAAACCTTTGGCGGAACAGAATCCTGCATTTGCGATGCCTAACAGTTATTCAAGGGCTCAATTAGCCAAGATATTCATAAATTATGGAGGCAGTGCGCATGGTGGCTTGGCCAGTTGGCTTTTATGCTTATTCTCCGCGCCAGGTCCGGTTGTTAGTAATGAAAAAGGAGACCGATGACCGGCCGGATTATGCGCTCCCTCCGGTGACTGCGAAGGCCAAAACAAACACTTGCATCGCTCAGTACGGGTGACGCGCGTCCCCTGCAATCAAGTCTTCAACGCATTCCCCACCACCTCCGCTACATCCTTCGCCAGCCCCTCGACCGCCGCGATGCGCTCCAGCGCGGCGCGCGCATGCGCCTGTCGCCCGGCGTCGAACTGCCGCCAGCGGTCGAAGCTGCGGGCGATGCGTGAGGCGACCTGCGGGTTCATGGCCTGCAATTCGCTGATTACGTCGGCAGCCAAGGCGTAGCCGCTGCCGTCGGCGGCATGGAAGTGACGCGGGTTGGCGCCGCAGAAGCCGCGGATCAGGGCATAGACGCGGTTGGGGTTTTTTAGGTCGAAGGCGGGGTGTTGCATCAGTGCGCGTACGTGCGCGACGGTGCCGGGCAGGCGCGAGGTGGCCTGCACTGCAAACCATTTGTCGATGACCAGGGCTTCGGTTTGCCAGCGCGCGTAAAAGTCGGCGAGCGCCGCTTTTCGTTCGGGCAGGTCAAGGTTGGCGAGCGTTGCCAGCGCGGCGATTTCGTCGGTCATGTTGCCGCCGGGCATGAGTTGGACGGTGAGGTGCGGCACGACTGATGCCTTCAAATACCCGGCATCACTTTCCGCCAGATAAGCGAGGCAGGCGTTTCGCAGCGCGCGCTGGCCGACCTGTGCGCCGTCGGGGGCGTAGGCGGCGGTGGGGGCGAGGGCGGTCCACACAGTTTCGAGTTTGTCGCGCAGGCGGGCGGCAAGGTGGCGGCGCAGATTCACGCGCGTGGTGTGGATGGCTTCGGGGTCGATGGTGCCGCCAAGGGCGACCACCGCTTCGGCGAGCACGGCTTCGGCGGGCAGGTTGAGCGCTTCGGCGGCGAGCGCGGGGTCGCAGTTCAAACCGTCATCGAGCACGCGGCCGCAGGCGGCGACGAAGGCGTCGGGAATCCAGT
>Ga0208375_1002004_pt1 | contig 20297 bp, 14 predicted proteins | sample RifOxyD1_FD_184038 | JGI IMG/M metagenome (GOLD analysis project Ga0208375, IMG submission 184038) | Soil microbial communities from Rifle, Colorado - Rifle Oxygen_injection D1 (SPAdes) | ecosystem: Environmental > Terrestrial > Deep subsurface > Rock core/Sediment | place: Rifle, Colorado... | reverse complement strand
AATTCCCGAACAAAAGGGGGCCCTGATCAGTCGGGTTCAGGAAGGCGGCCCGGCTTCAAAAAGTACCCTGAAAGAAGGAGATGTCGTTCGTACTTTCAACAATACGAAAATATCAAATTCGACCGACCTTCGAGAAGCCGTCACAAAAACCAAATCTGGAACGGAAGTTACTCTGGAAGTAATGCGAGAAGGAAAACAGGAAACAGTTGCTGTTAAAATCAGCGAGCAGCCGCAACCTCATCGAGTCATCCAAAAAGCAGGGAAAATTGCGGACAATCGCCGAAAAGCTTCCACCGAAGGCATTCGGACAGAAGACGTTCCTTCAGAATTAGGAAAATACCTAGGTGTGCCGGACGGAAAAGGAGCGATGATCACTTCAATAGCTCCCGGTACTTCAGCATTCGATGCCGGCTTAAGCCCCGGAGATGTCATTCTTAAGGCAAACGATGAAAAAATAAAGAGTTCAAAGGACTTTAAGAAATTTGGTAAAGACCTTGAGGAAAATGAGCTTACCGTTCTTTATGTCCAGAGAGGCCCAGAGAAAAGACTCTTTATTCCGCTAAAACCTACGGCATAAGCGAGAGATATTGCGACAGAACCCGTCCGCTACTCGTTATTCTATTTATACTCGTTAGCCCGTCCGGTCTTTAATGGCCAAACACCAGACAGCCCTGGAAACAATCACTCCTACCCTCGAGCGCTTTTCGGTAGTCGAAAAAGCGGCGGATTTCAGTACTCGCCATAAAGACTTCGCACTAACTGCCCCCCTTAAGTGAGCACGAAAAATAAAGCGGGAAGGTAAGCCGCGAATTCGGTTTAGGTTTTGCTCCTCGTCAAAGCATGAGCCCGGGAATCCGCAGATCTTTGCCTTCTACATGCTATTACGACGATTGTTCGTCCAATAGTTCAGCAAATGAGGGTCCGGTTCGCAGACGGATAGTCCGAAGAGGCTTCTATCGTCGTTCGTCAGATTCCAGAGAGATTCCACGCTATTTCTGTAATCATTGTAGTCGGTATTTTTCGGCTGCAGTTTTCTCTGCATGCTTCAGGCAAAAACGCCGCAAGTTAAATGAACCTATTCAGCGGGCACTCGTCTCAGGGGTCTCGCAAAGACGAATTGCAAGAAACTTTGGGATTAACTACAAAACGGATCGACCGGCTCGAGGGCCATTTGCTCTTATACGCCGACTATCACAATCGAGTTTTGGTCTGATCCGAGCGACTGAGAACCGAAAAATGTGGAAATAGCTTTGTCAATTGGCAGCTGCATTTGACCCATTGCGGGTCGGTGATCCCCAAAACATCTCATTGGCAAGAAAACGGAGACTAAGCGTGCTCGTATTAGCCTAGTATAAGAGCTATTTTTTCAACATGCTCACTTAAGGGGGGCAGTTAGCAGTGGTTAAAATAAAAAAACCGGGCGGTTAAAAACCGCCCGGTGGAGTATCCTAATTGATACTTACTACGATTTATCAGCCTAGCGGAATAGCTAACGCAAGAGTACCGGTGAAGAACTCATCACCGGGAGTGAAGGTCACATCTGGCCTTGCCAATAATGCGATATTTCTCCCTAGATTTGCTTCAAAGTCAGCACCAACGTTCGGATAGATATCCCAACCTGGCGTCGTTTGACCGGCGTTATCGCCGCCTAAGTTCATCGAAGCCGGAATGGAACGATAAGTAACGTTACCGCCTCCGTGAACTGCAACACGATATCTCTCGGCAAGGTTAACGCCTAACTTCAGATCAGCGGGGATGAAGAAGAAGTTAGAACCTGCTGCCACACCACCTGCGTCCGTTGTTCCGAAAAATCCAGCATCTGGTCCGCCTAAGTGCGAATAAATAACGCCCGTAGACGGTCCGATGAACCATCTTTCCATATTTTCATTTATTAACGTTGCTGCATTCATATCGAGCGTTAATCCGGCTGCTCCTCTAGTTGTTGTATCCTGCCCTGGTGATAAGGCGTCCTTGAACACCAACACACCGACTTGCGGCTTAATTCCGATAATCTCGTCCTTCAGATAGCCACCTTCAGCTTCTTTAGCACGAGTGACAGTCACGCCAGGCTCCGGGCTCACTGTTCCCGGCTCCTGCATGTCCTGTTCGCCGCTCATTTCTGTATCTTGGTCCATCTCGGCTTCCATACCAGCCTCTTCGTCTGCTTGTCCTGCAGACTGATCGTAATCTCCAGCCCACGCCGCTGTACCAATGATAGCGGTCGAGAGCGCCAATAGTTTAATGATCCTGTGCATATATTAATCTCCCTCTATGCTGCCAGGGAGCTGCAACGCTTGTTCCAGAACAAAAACCGAGGCGACATTACAAAATGAGTAAAGCAACTTATTACATGAAGACTGAATAATTATTCAGCCGCTAACTCAGTGTGCTGCCTTTTTTGAAGAGGGGCGAGCATTCCACAGAAAAAGCATCAAAACACAACCAATCATTGAAAAACCGATCATGCTCGGTCCCCATGAACCCCACCCAAATCTGTCGAGCAACCAACCCATTCCGATGCCTACGACCGATCCGCCTAAGTACTGCATTCCATCAAACATACCCGCGGCTGTAGCTGCGGCCTTTTTTCCACCGAAATCCATCGAAGCAGTGCCCGAAAGCATTGAATGCACAATGCTGATTGCAAACGAATTGAAAATGAAAGCGCCTATGACCCAATTCAAACCCGGAGCTTTCCAGACAACCCACAAACAAACGACTTGTGTAGCGTAGCCCAGAAAAGCTACCGGCGGCCGACGGCCTTTAAATACCCAGTCCGAAATCGTACCGGCAAAAAAAGCTCCTAGTATCCCCGCAATTACAACGGCTGCCGCTCCCTTTTGAAACACGCCCGATTCAAGCGACAATTTTTGCGCTTCGATCATATATCGAGGAAACCACTGTTCAAACCCGTGGCGTACGAAACCAGTGCAAAACTCAGCAACAGCGATCGTAAGCGTGACGGGATTGGTAAGAACTTTTTTTAAAACGTACCTTACGCTGATAGCTTCTGTATCGCCGCTTGATGCATCTTGAACATCAAGCGTAGGAAATCTACAATCCTCAGGACTGTTCTGAACAAACCTGTAAGTCATAAACGCCATAAAGGCCACAACGCAAGCCGGAACGAAAAATACCCACTGCCATGGCAAAACCATGACCAAAATACCGCCGACAAAGAAAATTAAAGCTCTTCCGCTTTGAATCATGGAACCAAATATGGCGGAAAAGACCCCGCGCTCGGAAATATGGAACCACCCCGCATTTACTTTAATTAACGAAAGCGCGCTGAAAGACTGGAAGTAGGAATTGAGAGCCCAGACCGTGGCAAAATAACCCAAAAGAAACGTACCTGTTCCCAGAAAACCGAAGTAAGCGCCAAGGCCAAATAGAAAATTAAAAACAACAGTACCTGTTGCACCGATTAGCATCGCCTTCCTACCGCCGATCTTGTCAGCGATAGGTCCATTAAAAATCGCTGAAAAACCATAGATGGAGAGCGCTGCAGTTATGATAGCGCCAATTTGAGTTTTATCCCAACCGTAGGTGGTAGACAGCCCCTTATTAGCAAAAGAAAGATTATATCTTCCCATATACATTGCAGAATACGTAAGACCGAGAGCGAGCCAGTTAATAGCTCGGCGCTTTCGAAACTCCGTTGAGTATGAAGGTTTCACGGCTAACGCTTGAACGCTCGAAGCTTTTCGCATACACACCTCTGATTTATAGATAGATTTTTCTAGCTTTAGCGGGTTAGCTTTTCAATGAAATAGACGAGGAAGCTCTTATTTAATTTCAACTTCTTCTATGCGGCCGTCTTTGACGGAAAGAGCTATTTTCCCGTCAAGTATTGAAATCAGTTCCTTCCCAACGAGATCGGCAGCCATTCCGCTCATGATTTTATTGCTAATAATCTCATCAACGGTTTTTACTTTGCTCCTTATTAGATTAAGAAGCTGATTGGCGCCCGCAAGATGTCGGCTCGCAATCTTTAGCCTATTAGCTTTTATTCCCAGATAGCACTTAAGCAGATCAAGTACCTGGGCTTCGTCTTCGCTTGGAGTTTCAAATTTATTTCTTTCCGGTAACACGACATTTTCATTTTTTGAAGCTCTCTCCAGAGCCTCTAATATGACTTGTCCGCTGTTACGAATTTCACCCTTATTCAATCCCCTGAATGCTTTGAGATGCTCCAAATCCTTCGGTTTCACTCTAGCTAAATCCAGAAGAACGTTATCATCCGCAACCCATCTTCTTGGCAGGTTGGCTTCTCTGACTCGCAGTTCGCGCCATTGAACTAGCTCAACCAAAGCCGCAAATCCTTTTTTATCCAACCGATGGCTTGACGCTATTTTAAGCGCCAGTTCCTCCGGTTTCGGCGCATATATCTTCGGGTCTTCGTATTTCTGACTTGTCTGAAGCGCCCAGCTTTTTCTTCCATTGCCCTCAAGCTTCTCTGCCAATTTTTTCCAAAGCACCACTAAGTACTCGACGTCTGCTAAAGCGTAATCAATCAACTGATCCGGTAATGGCCGGACAGACCAATTTGTCCTTGCGTGACCCTTTTTTATAGTTTGACCAAGTACCTCTTTCACCAATGCGGCAAGCCCTACACTATCTCCATATCCGCAAAAAGAAGCTGCTATCGCCGTATCTATTGAAGGAGAAGCTACAACACCGAACGTCGTAAGTAGCGACTCCTGATCACCCTGAATAGCGTGCGCAACTTTTAATATATTTCTGTCCGTAAAAACGCCAAGAAGCGGCTTCAGTTCTTCTTTGTGATTTTGAAACGCCTGAACGTCAACAATCCAAGAATCTTTTTCGGTCGCCAGTTGAATAATTTCTACTTTGGGAAAAAAAGTTGAATCGCGAATAAATTCGGTATCAAAAGCAATAACATCACAAGCAGAAAGAACTTGAACTAATTCCGTAATTCCTGGTGAATTTGATATCAACTGCTTGTGCTTGTTCACTTCTCCACTGACCTTTAGTTCCTGAAACCCATTAATTATGACGAGGACGGCGACGTTCTCGATAGAACCTATGGTCAATCGCCTGTCCGCCAAGAATTCCGTCTATCAATAAATAACCGGACTCATGACGAGGATTATCACTTTTGTGAATCCAATGAATAATGGCACCAGAAGGAGACGGGGGATATTTTCCATTCCTGGCATTGGACGTAATGTAGTCCCCACAAACTTCGACTACCATATCTAACCGAGGCTGCGGAATTGGGCCGAATCCTCTGTTGTATATTACTTCAAGAGTATCTCGCTTTTGCTTTCCAATAATAATTTCAAAATGAATGTGGTCATTACGAATCGAGAAAAGACGGTTTATTACGCCTTGGACGTGTGCACGTTTGAGAGTGCCATTCGCGCTATTGTTCTTAAGTTCCAACACCCTTTCATTATCAATGGGCAATACTTCCTGCCCATCCATACAATCAGGAACATTGGCAGCAGAAAAACCAATTGCTGGTACTAAAAGAACTAACCAGAAAGCTAAGAAAATATTTTTCAGCATTACTCCCCCGTAAATTTAGCCTTACGGGTTCAGGGGAATATCCTGCGAAGTATCTTAAATCAAGCCATTTTAAATAGAACCTACGCTGCTCTCGACATCACATCTTCTGTCGATAGGTTATATATTTTTATTCTTACCTTTGCGGAGGGTCCTGCTAACATGAAATCCGTTCTTTTCGGATCTTCCCGGTACAGCTTAAATGCGTATCCGGCAATAACGTCGGTTGCTTCTCTTTCGCATCTCTGGAATTGCTCGATCCGTATTTTTGATTTCAACCACTGAACCCCATGTTCCAAAATCTCCGGTCTCACAAAGGGTTGGCATAAGAGATCTTCAACATAGTCACCAAACTCGTCGTCTTCCTTCGATTGCCTAGCCCTCATTTCGTAAACAGCTTCAAGGGGTTGCGTCTCGCCCATTTCCACGGCCGCTTCAAAAATTGCTATTTCTTGATCATCGGAAAAGGTTTCAACTAGTTGTGGGTCTTGATTGAGGTCAGCACGAACGACGAGCGCAACGGTGCCTATCTTAGACTGTTTCATATCATGCCTTTTCTTGCGCCCATAGATCTTTTCGGACTGTATTGGTCCACTAATTAGCCAATTAACACTCTGCGGTATACACAGACACACTTTAGTCTATCCTACTAGGACCAAAAGGAATAAAAGAGCTTAACTAATGCCATCTGTTAAGAATTTTGAATATCTGATCCTCGATTTTGAGACTACAGGTCTTTCTGCTGCAGAATCCGAAATAATCGAGATTGGCGCACTAGCCGTACAAGGCCTGACACCGCTAGCACAACTAAATTGCTTGGTTAAACCAAAGAAGGAAGTTCCGAAAGCTATCTCACAGCTTACCGGCATTACGCCAGAAATGTTGGAAGATCAGCTGCCATTAGAAGATGTATTATCGCGATTTTTAGAGTTCGTTGGCAATCGTCCCATTGTTGCGCACAACTGCAGCATGGAAGAATCCTTTATAACGGAGCACATAGCGCCGCACGCTCCGACACACAGCTTTGAATTTTTTAATTCGATTGAGCCTCTGGCTCTCATTTTTCCCGACAGTCCCTCTCATTCAATGGAGAGTCTCAGAAAGCTCTGTAAAGTAGATTCCGATAATTCTCATCGCGCTTTCAAAGATTGCGAAGATCTACTGAAAATTCTTACCTACTCACGCGATGTTCTCTTCAATGATCGAGGTCAAATTCAAACTATCGTTGAAAAAACGTTAGGAAAAGATTGGTGGTGGTCCTGGTTGTTCGGTCTTCCTAATGAAACCACCTACGAACCCAAATCGCTACTTGATGCTATTAAGAGACACCCCCTCGGCGATTTTGTTCAAAAAGCCACCAAAAAAGAGAAAATCAACGACAATCTGGTTACCGAAGCACTCCATGGCAAAAATATTATTTCAACGCGATCATTCGAGTACCGAAAAGCACAAGAAGAAATGACCCAAGCAGTAAAAACGGCGCTTATTGAAGAAGAAAGAATAGCGATCGAAGCTCCTACCGGGACGGGGAAATCGGTAGCCTACTTGATCCCAAGCGTATTAGCCGCCGTTTCCTCAGACACTCCTGTTGTCGTTTCAACTCACAGCAAATCTCTTCAGGACCAGCTTTTAAAGAAAGACGTACCAGTTACGACAGAATTACTTGGCTTGGATAAATTGAAAGCAACGACTGTCAAAGGTCAAGAAAACTACGTTTGTCTTCGTAAACTTTATGAACTCGCTTCAACGATCACTGATGACACTTCTTACGATGAAAAATTCTGTCTTGCCTATCTACTTGCGTTATCCTCCGTTTCTGACACGGCAGAAACAGACACCGTTTCAAATTATCTGAAACAAAATTTTCCCTCATTCAACGAAATTATCAGTAACGTAAGTTCACATTTCACGACGACAAAGGGACAAAGTTGCCGCTTTTATGATCATTGCCATTTTTTCAACAGCGCAAGACTTGCCCACTCATCTCAAATCATAATTGCAAATCATGCTTTAGTTTTTAGATGGCCAAACCACTTGCCCGATATCCGCAATATTATTTTCGACGAAGCACATCATCTCGAAGACCAGATAACGGATGCTTTTTCCATTGAAGTTGAAGAAGAAACAGTAGCGGAAAATTTAAATCGTCTTTCGCGTAAACATGGAAAAAGACGAGTTGGAGATTGTACGCAGCTGGCGATGCTTATTCGTCAGTTGAAATTAAGTGCACGCTTTACCGATAAAGATCCTTCAAAATATATCGAAGAGTTGACCGAAACCGCAAAGAATAGACTTCTTCAGCTGACGTCGTTGATTCCGCTTGTTTTGCCGAAAAACAGGCAAGGAACAGAAGGATATGAAGAACCTATCCATTTAAACGCAAAACCGGCGCTCTCTACTTTGGTCGACACGCTTTCCAATTTAGGTGCCTCATTAGCTGATATCGCTGATTATCTAAAAGCAGCAATCGACGCGTGCGAAGGCAGTAGTATAAAGAACGATCTCACCTTTGATATTTTGCTCGGTCACGCCGCTCGATTCGATGAATTTCAAAAACAACTGAAGATAATGACAGATTTTTCGGACTGTAATTATTTAAGAATAATCTATTGGCACCCGAGAGAATACATCTGGAGAGCATCCGCCCAACCAATTGAAGTAGCAAAACTAGCGGCCGAATTCTGGAAGGAAAGACGGACTATAGTTCTCACTTCCGCCACGCTCTCGGGTGGAAAAACCTCTTGTTTCCTTACTGACCGAATAGGCCTCGAACTTTCCAAACCTCTTCTTTCTTTGCCGTCACCTTATAACCTTAAAGAGCTTGCTACCGTTTTCATCCCTCATGATATCGGGCCGCCGGGCACCCAGGGACATCTGGATGCACTGATAGGCTTTACCGAGCAAATGGCTACTCTTTTGAAGGGGAAAACCATGCTCCTTATCAGCTCAAATAGAAGACTAAGAATCGCTGCCGAAACTTTGCGAGAAAGACTTACGAAGCGAGGAATAGAGGTTTTTGATTCCGTCTCTGATCGACGAGCCATAGATATTTTCAAAACATCAAAAAATGCGCTGCTGATTGGAAGCGAAAAATACGGAGAAGGAATCGATATCCCCGGCCAACGATTAAGCTGCGTAATTATCGAAAAAATCAACGAAGCAATGACAAGAACGCCTATTGCCGAAGCCAGAAAACTGAAAACTAAATTTCCGCTGTATGACTATGACTTTCCTCTCCGTATGCAGTGGCTAAAACAAAGAGCCGGACGACTCATCCGTTCCCCTACGGACACAGGCGTGGTTGTTATTTTTGATCCTCGCTATAATAACTGGACACAAGCTTCTAGGGATTTTGTAAATCGGACACTTGCTCCCATTCCGATACAGACGGGCAGCAGAGATCAGATTCTAATTAACGTTGAAAACACTCTGGCAGTAAATCTAGTCCTCAATCAAATGCGCGAATAGAGCCCATTACTTGAGCATAAAGAGCTGGATTTTGGGTTAAATCTGGTGCAAAGTGCGCAACGTAAATGGAACAAGAGAGTCTTCTTTCAAAAGAAATAAGCCGCAGGCGTACATTCGCAATCATATCTCATCCGGACGCCGGCAAAACAACGCTTACCGAAAAGCTATTGCTGTACGGTGGGGCTATTCACCTCGCCGGAGCAGTACGGGCAAAGGCCAACCAGAGGCATACTACTTCTGACTGGATGGAGATAGAAAAGCAGCGCGGTATTTCTATCAGTACAAGCGTTCTTCAATTCCAATACAATGGATTTCAAATTAATTTATTAGACACTCCGGGACATAAAGACTTTTCTGAAGACACCTACCGAACTCTCATCGCTGCAGATTCCGCCGTAATGTTAATAGATGCAGCCAAAGGCGTGGAACCGCAGACCAGAAAACTTTTCGAAGTTTGCCGTATGCGAGGCATTCCGATTTTTACTTTCATGAACAAGCTCGATCGTCCTAGCCGTGAACCGCTGGATCTGTTGGACGAGCTGGAAAAGATTCTCGGCATAAGATCGTGCCCCATGAGCTGGCCGATCGGGATGGGCGATCAATTTCGGGGCGTTTATGATCGCCATAAGAACGAAGTGCTTTTGTTTCAGACCGAAGGAGAAGCAAACGTAAAAGGACGACTAAAGCCACGTAAGGTCGCCGGACTGGATGATCCGGCTTTTATGAGCATTGCAGACGAACAACATGAGCAGCTGAAGGCGGATCTTGAATTAGTAGAACTTGCCGGAGACCAATTTGATCTGGAAAAAGTAAGAACAGGGAAGCTGACACCGGTGTTTTTCGGAAGTGCGATGAACAATTTTGGGGTCGAACGTTTTCTCGAAAATTTTATTGAAATTGCGCCATGTCCGCCGGCCCGCGAAAGTAACACGGGGTTGATAAATCCAGCGGAAAAACCGTTTTCCGGTTTTATTTTTAAGATACAAGCAAATATGGACCCTTCTCACAGGGATCGGGTCGCCTTTATGAGAATATGCTCCGGCAAATTTGTCCGGAATATGAGTGTGCGACACGTCAGACTTGAAAAAGAAATAAAACTTTCAAAACCTCTTCAGTTCTTCGCACAAGAAAGAGTAATAATCGAAGAAGCATGGCCGGGCGATATTGTGGGTCTGCTGGATACAACCGGTGATCTCCGAATCGGAGATACCCTTTGTTGCCAAGATAACGAACAGATCATCGAATATAAAGGTGTACCACGTTTTGCGCCGGAACATTTTGCAGCAATTACCATTAAAGACCCCATCAAACGCAAACAACTAAAAAAGGGACTCGACCAATTATCTGAAGAAGGAGTTGTTCAGGTTTTCAGACAACGAGGTCTGGGAGATAAAGACCCTATTTTGGGCGCAGTCGGTGCACTACAGTTCGAAGTTCTTCAACACAGATTACTGACCGAGTATCGAGTCGAAGTAAGAATAGAAAAACTACCGTACATACATGCACGCTGGGCAGTCGGTGCGGGACTTGATCCGGACTATTTTGAAAGAAGAGAAGACAGTCGATGCCTTGAAGATCGCGACGGTTTCTCGGTAGTTCTTTTCAAAAGCGACTGGGGTCTAAGATGGGCCGAAGAAAACTATAAGTCCGTAGAATTTTTGAAAACAGCACCTGAGCTCAAAATATCGCGAAAAAGCATCCGGTCCTAATTAAAAATCTAATTATGAAAACGAAGCGCTTTAAATTTTAGCGGCTTTTTGGACGATTTATCCGCATACAAACTGATGTACCAATAATAATTGCGGCTTATGAGCGCCACGTAATCGCGGGTTTCTTTAAAGGGTATCAGATCCAAAAATAGGATTCGATTTGACGTTTCATAGCGTTTTAGCCATTCGTCAACTTTTTCTGGTCCGGCATTGTAAGCAGCAAGAGCAAGCTCTGCGTCCGATCGATACTTGGACAAAAGTTTTGAATAATATTTCACGCCTAGCCTGATATTGGTCTTCGCATCGAAGAGTTCGCGTTTTGACACTCTCTCCATCCTTCTTGCTGTTTTTGGCATTAACTGCATTAGCCCCAATGCTCCAGCTGGCGATCTCGCTCTTTCGCTGAACGCACTTTCTTGTCTAATTAAAGCAGCAATAAGATATGGATCCACTTTTGCGCGATGTTTTTTCAGAACATCAAACCTCCTAAGAGGATAAAATAGCTGTAACGTTGATCTGGCTATCATCGTTGGCTCGTCTCTAAAAACTTCGGCAAGCAATTTGAACTGACTGATTCTGTCCCCAAACTTTCCAAAAAGAACTGTTACATACAATTTCATCGAGTTTTCAAGATTTCCAAACTGATTGGATTGGCTTTCTAATAACTCCTGAGCAAGATCATTAGCTGAAAGAGTATGAAGCACTTCAACCGCTCTAACGACCCGATTAAGTTCTTCTAATTTTTTTGATCTGAAAGTGACGTAAGGCTCTTTTGTACCGAGTACTTTTACAACCCTTGAACTATTCCTCACTTCCGATAAAAGCAATGCATGATAAGTCAGAGAATATTCTTTGAGAAGCCTGCTTTTTAATGTGGTAGCTAACAGTTTATTCCCGCTTTGTTTTGCGCAATGAACTCTCCAATAAAGAGCCCGTGACACATAATCTCCTTCTGACTGCTCGGAGAGCTTTAGAAGCAATGGTTCAGCCTGTTTACATCTGCCATTCCAAATCATTATCATTGCCAGTCTGAATCTGACTTTGTCGACGGTCTCGCCATCGCCGCAGTCATTTGCCTTAGAGTAAAGGGCCGCAGCCAGCTTTCGATACTTAGTAGCCGGAAAATATTCTTCAGCTTTTAAACCAAGCCCTGTTGTAATAGCAGTGGAATAGCATGACTTGGATGCAATAACAGCACTAGCAACTGGCTGCAGAGGTTCCCAGGCCGGAAAAAGCTTTAAGGCTTGAATTACTTGTCTCTCTGTCGCATTTGACAGCTCTTTTAACGAAGCTTTTGCCAATAAATCAGCTATCTGGCTTTCAGATAATCCCTCGGAATTATCGCTGTTACCGACGTACTTTCCTGATTTTCTCTCAACTATGTAATTGCAGAATATGTTATCTTTTTCCTTTCCCAGACATCCTGCAATCCAAAGTAATTTATCTTTGGAACTCATTCTACCACGTCTGAAATTTATAAAACTTTGCGCATCTTTTTTAATCGCAGCTAGCTGACCAGTACTTTCCGTTTGGATACCAAGAAGGTTTTTATTGATTGCATCAGGCAGAGATGTGCCAGGAACGACCGGTCCATCACTCGCCCCATATGACACCGTAACAAAAAACATTGTCAGGCTGAATAAAAACATCAACGACTTCCTTGTCACAATAATTTCAAAAGCCAGCCCACGGTGTTCAGATTGCCCTCTTGGCAATCCGCATCTGATGAAGTTAGTTTATCATCGGCAAAAACCGTTGTCTAAAAATACAAATTTCTTTTTTAAATCGTATTGTCGCGGTAGCTTGCTCTTATGCACTTCCTTGATCTCATGGCGTTATTAGCAATTGCACTTTTGATCTCAAAGCTGCTTGGCGGTCTTTTTGAAAGCAGACGGATTCCTTCGGTTTTAGCCGAACTACTTGTAGGAATTATCATAGGGAATATCGGGATCATTTCCGATCGTTTGAATGCGCCTGAGGTATCTCAGACATTACAGGCTTTTTCTGAACTCGGCGTGCTTCTGCTTTTATTCGTGGTCGGCCTAGAAACTAACATCAAAGACATGCAAAAGGTGGGTTTCGAGGCCGGCTTAGCCGCGGTGTATGGAGTCGTTATTCCTTTCATCATGGCTTTCATAATTGTCCCCTTATTATTCGTTTCAAACTTTGCCCATAGTCTTTTTATGGCGGCAGCACTCACTGCCACCAGCGTTGGCATAACCGCCAGAGTATTGGCGGATGCAAATAAAACCAATTCAGTATCCGGAAGGATCATTCTTGGAGCTGCGGTAATTGATGACATACTCGGAATAATTGTTTTAGCTATCGTTTCCGCTCTTGCCACCACCGGCACGGTATCCACTTCCTCTGTCGCGATCTTATTCGGCAAGATAGGCATTTTTGCAGTAATCGTGGCTGTAGCACGAAGGCTTATTCCGGCAACCCTTCAAAAGATTCAACCCTACGAAACATCTGGTTCTGTTACGATTTTTCTTTTGTCTCTATGTCTTCTTGCTGCATGGCTAGCTGATAAAACAGGACTTGCCGGGATAATCGGAGCGTTTGCATTGGGAATGGCCCTCGACGATGTCCACTTTAAGGGCTATCGAGCAACAGAGCGAATAAACCTTGGCCATTTGATGAAGCCCATCACCGATTTTCTTTCACCGATATTTTTCATTGTTATGGGAATGGGAGTAAAACTCGATTCTTTCAACGACAAATCAGCTCTATTTTTGATGTTGGTGCTCGTGATAATTGGAATTATCGGAAAACTTGCTTGTGGACTAGCTATCACTAAAAAATCAAAACAAGCAGGAGCCGACCCTCTCTTAGTCGGGTTTGGTATGATACCGAGAGGCGAAGTAGGATTAATCTTCGCTTTAATGGGAAAAAAACTTGGCGTGTTAAATCCTTCTGACTTCGCGGCAGTTGTAGGAATGGTTGCAATAACTACTCTCGTTGCTCCGTTCTTGATAAATTGGCGCACAGCAAACAGTAAAAGTGTCTAGCATCAACCAAAGAGTCGTGCTATTTCAAGAACATGGCAAAAAGACTAAGCGTAAAAAATAGAAAAAATCGTCGGAAAAAATTGGAAGCTTTTAAAAAGAAAACTTCTCCAGCACCTCATAAGGTGGCAGTAGAGCGAAGCAAAAAAGCTAAAAAGAAAAACGCGTACCGGGCATAGTTTTTTAATCCGACCGGCATAGGATCAGGCTCGCCATTTGCTCAAATGTAAAACATGGAGCAAATTCCATCCATTTTGCCCGTCCTTCCAATTCGTAACGCGGTTCTGTTTCCATCGATATCGATGCCATTAGTTGTCGGTAGACCGAGAAGTCTCAGAGCATTAAATCGTGCATCGGAACTAAATAATTTATTAGTAATCGTGACACAGAAAATAATCACCTCGAGCGATCCTGCAGCAACGGATCTTTACCAAGTAGGCAGCCTGTGTAAAATTGAGGATCAGACAACAACAGAAAACGGTAGCCAACAAATCGTCGTAACAGGATTAAGCAGATATAAAGCGGCCGATTTCTTTTTATCCTCCTTAGAAGACTCGAGCTACCTTGCAGTACGAGGCCATATTGTAGATGACACGCACGCACCTGACTTGATCCGAAACGAAGCGTTACTCAATAATCTCAAAGTTCTTGCTCAAGACGTTCTGGAACTACTGCCCGGCGCCAGCGAACCGCTGGTCCAATTACTCGAGCGCGTGGACGACCCGTCGTATCTAACTAATATTTGCGCAGCCTATCTAAACCTTTCGTTAAACCAGAAACAGGAGCTATTAGAGACCGTCGAGATTGAGCGACGGATCGAAGTATTGCTTAATTACATGCAACGAGAACGTGAGGTTCTCAACTTACAACGTGAGATACGCAATAAAATGTCTGAACGAATCAACAAAGGTCAACGCGAAGCACTGCTCAGGGAACAACTGCGAACAATACGAGCTGAATTAGGTGAAGAAGCAAACGATGAAAATACTGACGATCTCGAAGAAAAGCTAAGGCGAGCCGACCTTTCTGAAGAGGCTGCCAAACAAGCTTCGGATGAACTTAGGAGACTACGCTCTTTACCAGTAGCATCGGCAGAGTATCATGTGGTCCGAACCTATATTGAATGGCTAGCATCGCTTCCGTGGCGAAAAGCATCAAGGGACAACATCAATATCTGGAACGCAAAGAAAATTTTGGATGAAGATCATTTCGGACTAGATTCGGTGAAAAGAAGAATTCTCCAATTCCTTGCCGTTGCAAAACTGAAAAATGACCTACGAGGTCCCATACTCTGCCTGGTTGGACCTCCGGGAGTGGGTAAAACCTCTCTTGGTCAATCAATCGCCCGGACGTTAGGACGAAAATTCATTCGCACATCGCTTGGCGGAGTACGTGATGAAGCGGAGATTCGTGGACATAGACGAACATATGTAGGAGCTATGCCCGGTCGAATAATCCAGACAATAAAAAGAGTCGGAACAAAAAACCCGGTAATGATGTTGGACGAAATCGACAAACTGAGAGCAGATTTTCATGGGGATCCATCGGCAGCGATGCTTGAAGTTCTCGATCCCGAACAAAACAAAAGCTTCACTGACCACTATCTGGACCTTCCATTCGATCTCTCAGAAGTGTTCTTCATCACTACCGCAAACGTTCTCGATACAATCCCGGCTCCGCTAAGAGACCGAATGGAAATAATAGAGGTAAACGGCTACACGTCCGTCGAAAAAATGCAAATAGCGAAAAATTTTATCGTTCCTAAGGAGTTTAGCGCCCACGGCATAAAACCTAATCAAGTATCGATCCCGGATCAAACACTTGTAGAAATCATAACAAAATACACAAGAGAAGCCGGCGTAAGAGAGCTGCAAAGAAAAATAGCAGGCCTATTAAGAGCCGCCGCAGAAGAGATAGTTCAAAAATCAGCAAAAAATGAGATCGAAATGAGCCCCGACAAACTCCCTTCAATCCTAGGTCCAGAAAAATTTTACTCCGAACTTGCTCAGATGACGTCTAGTCCGGGAATCGCCACTGCGCTCGCCTGGACACCTAATGGTGGCGATATTTTATTTATAGAAACGACGAGCATGCCTGGAAAGGGCGGTTTAATCCTAACTGGGCAGTTAGGCGACGTAATGAAAGAATCGGCGCAACTTGCCTTAAGTCTCGCCCGATCCAATTTTTACGTACTTCAACGTGCTTTTGATTTTAGCTTGCATGACATTCACATTCATATTCCCGGGGGCGCAATCCCGAAAGACGGTCCGTCGGCTGGCGTCACAATACTGATGAGCCTTATTTCTCTGCTTCTGAATCGGACAATTGACCCCAAACTAGCAATGACCGGTGAAATAACTCTTCGCGGAGCTGTGCTGCCGGTTGGAGGAATTAAGGAAAAAATTATCGCCGCTCACAGAGCAGGACTTCAAAAAGTGATCTTACCTAAAAAAAACGAGCAGGACCTTCAAGAAGTGCCTGCTTATGTACGGGATAAATTGAGCTATATTTATATCGAGCATATCGATCAGTTATTTAAGTCGGTCTTTCGTCTTGAAAAATCTGACAAAGAACAACACGTGTCACTTCAACAAATCGTCTCTTAGAATTTTTTTACCCCTTTTTTCGGACAACAGAATGAGACCTGGCAGTTCTGACACGAAGGCTTACGCGCCTTACACACTGATCTTCCATGCTCTATTAGCAAATGACTGAAACGAACCCAATCGCGTTTGGGTACAAGCTGCATCAGATCAAATTCAATTTTGACAGGATCTTTGGACGCCGAAAAACCGAGCCGAAAACAAAGCCTTCCGACATGGGTATCAACAGGAATACCCGGAATATTGAAAGCATTACCTAGTACAACATTAGCCGTTTTTCTACCAATACCTCGTAGCCCGATTAATGCTTCCATCGTTTGTGGAACTTTGCCATTATAACGAGCGACAAGCTCTTTTGAGATTTCGAGAATCGCTTTTGTTTTATTTCTGTAAAAACCGGTTGATTTTACTAGCTGCTCCAGTTCCTTTCTATTCGCTTTTGCAAAAGCCTGAGGAGTACTAAAGCGAGCGAAGAGTTTCGGCGTAACAAGATTAACCCTGGCATCCGTACACTGCGCAGAAAGAACGGTAGCTACCAGTAATTGAAACGGATTATCAAAGTGCAAACTCGTTTTTGCGGTCGGGTATTCTTCCTTAAAAATCTGAAGAATTGCTCCTATCCTAGCCTTTATGTTTTCCTCTTTAGCCATCTCTCGACCTCATCCAAGCTCCACGCATTAATAACATTTTTTTTCGGAATGAGAGCCTTTCTTGCGACCGTTACTCCATAATTAATTACAGAAAGACCGATTGCAGAATGCGCATCCGGATTTATCCCTATCTTTGCATCAAACTCCCTTACTTTCGCTCCCCATCTCCAATCCAAATCCAATCGGGCTGGGTTACAATTAATCTCGATTGCAACATCAAATTTCACCGATTCTCTGATCAGCTCTTCGACATCCACCTCATATTCTTTTCTTTCAAGCAAAAGACGTCCGGTCGGATGGGCGATGAACCGGGTATAAGGATTTCTGATCGCCTTTACCATCCTCTGGGTCATTGTTCTTTTATCAACTTTTGTCCCCGAATGTACTGAGGCAACAACAAAATCAAAAAGAGCAAGCTCTTCGTCGGTATAATCAAGAGATCCATCCGACAAAATATCGCTTTCGATCCCCAAGAATATTTTTATCTCCGGATATCGTCCTTGGAGCATTTCAACCTCGGCTCGCTGCTTAAGCACCCGATCAAACTTTAGTCCGCCCGCATAGTGCGCCGACTGGCTATGGTCTGCGATTCCCAGATAATTCCAACCCAAAGTCTTTGCAGCGAGAATCAGTTCTTCAATTCCGGATAGCCCGTCCGACCATATGCTGTGGATATGAAAACCGCCCTTGATGTCGCAAATACTAACGACGTCTGAAAGCAGACCTTTAATTCCTAGATCCAACTCTTCTCCGGTTTCTCGCATCTCAGGAGGGATATAAGGAAGCTTAAGCTTTCTATAAAACTTTTCTTCACTTTCAACGTTATCTTCGTTCGCGGACAGCCGCCGTAAATGCTCTGCTGATCCCGTACTCTTCACTAGCCATGTTCCGAAGTCTTTTGTCTCGCAAAAAAATAATCGAATAGGAACAAGAGCGTTTAATTCCTGACGTAACTCTTCAGACACCTGACTGATTTTTTCCTTGAGACGCTCACGCTCTTTCTGTGAAGGGGGAAGTTCAACAAGATATGTCAATTCCCTGATTACTTCGATTCTGCGCCTTAGCTCACCCGTCTCCACAACCCTCAGAGGAGTCGCAGCAGGATGTCTTTGAGCATTTAGTTCTCTATTTAAACGGAAAAGAATCGCCTCAGAAAGTCTAATTGCTTCAACAAGCCGGATTTGCCCAGAAAGCGAATTTAGATAAAGAATACCATTTATTATCTCCTCCTGGCTTTTCCTCCCGAACCCTTTCAGTTTTTCTACACGATTCTCCCAACAGGCTTGATGCAGTTCTTCGATTGTCGCGATTCCAAGTTCTTCAATCAGAAATCTCGCCTTTTTCGGTCCCACTCCCGGTATTTTAATGAACTCCAGCAGGCCTTCCGGGAGCTTTGCAATTAACTGTTCTTTAAGAACGCAGTTTCCGCTCGCGTAAAATTCAGTCAAAACCTCAGCAATTGACGCTCCGATACCAGGAATTTCTGTAATTTTTCCGTCACGCAACAATTCATCAAGATCAGTTATCTGCGAGATCGACTCCGCCGCACGTTCAAACGCACGAATCTTGAAACGGCTCTCGCCACACAACTCCATCAATCTGCAAATTTCTTCAAGTAACGCGACCAGCTTCTGCTGCATTTGTCTCACTTACTATAAAGACGGTTAAAAAAAAAGCGGGTTCCTGCTTCTGCAAGAACCCGCTTTTATTAAATGTAAGATGTGTACTTACTTCTTTTTTGTGCGCGCCTTTGGTGCCACTTTCACCGCCTCTTGTGCGGAACAGTAATAGTTGACATCCCAAGGATCATACAAATTATAGCTAATCGCCTGTACTAATCCCTGAACAAACGTTTGTTCAATCTTGATCGTTTTCCACGTCTCCTTTTCGCAACGTTGCGCTAAGTCAACCGGGGGACTGAATTCCACCAATCTGAAAACACCGTCATGGTGCCATTCATTCATATAGGCAACATCCTTTTTCGCATCGCCGTTATGAAAATACATTGTCGCACAGCCCGAGACGCCGAACACTATAGAAACAAAGAATAAAATATTCAGGAGTTTCATTAAAAAATCCTCTCTTTTCTTACAGAAAAATTACTGACACCAGATTTTTGCGGTTCTTGGCCTGTAGATGCCAAGAGTAATTCCGCCCAAAAGCGCATCAAGAAACGTATCTTGAACCATAATCTGTTTGACAGATTTGTTCTCGCATACGTCTTTTACGTCAATATGATGTTCCCCAACCAAGCCCCAAAAAAAGTATGGTTTTGATGACTCGTAAGTAGGCGAAGAAGTCATCTTCCCTGCCCCTTTTTCAGTCATTGTTACAGTTGAACAGGATGCTGCGAAAACTAAAGTCGCTGCAGCAATAAGAATAATCCATCGTTTCATTTATGCCTCCGATGCATTTACTGCGATTGTTTGATTTGTAACAGCATTTATAAGGTTACCAGGCTGCTATTGGAAGTGTCAACAAAAGCGACTCATGCTAGCATCAACTTATGCTAAAACGCGAAAAGCTCCTTCAACAAATTCTGTCCCAACCCACGGCTCCTTTTAAAGAATTCCACGTAGCCAGTGCTGTCATTAATAAACTACTTGAAGCAAATCTGCCGTTTTTTACTGACACTTTAGGAAACATTATTATCGGAGCCAAATCCAAACAGGAATATCTTCAGCTACTGAAGAGGTATAGTACTTCTTCGATTGGACCTCTACGTATCTATATGGCCCACATGGACCACCCAGGGTTTCACGGGCAAAAATGGTTAGACAGAAACCAGCTCAAAATAAAATGGTTTGGTGGTTCTCCAATTCAATTTTTAGAAGGCACTAAAGTTTGGATCGCCGATAAGCAAGGTTATTTAGCCGAAGGTTCTTTAAGCAGAGTAAAAATTGCCGCATCAAAAAAAGGGATCGAAAGTGCTGTTGTATCCATACCGTCAAAGGACACTAGAAAAATCGAGGCAAAAAGACTATTTGGCGCTTTTAAATTTCAAGACGATTTTTGGAAAGAAAAGGATGTCTTGTATACAAAAGCTGCGGACGATTTAGTCGGCGTTTTCGCTATATTAAATACTGCATTGGAATTTGCTGAAGAAATAAGAAAAAGGCGTGTTCCTTTTATCGGCTTACTCACTCGAGCGGAAGAAGTTGGATTTATAGGTGCTATCGGTCATTTTGAACTTGGTTGGATAAACAAACAAAGCGCCATGTGCATCAGCTTAGAGTGTTCAAGGACAATTCCCGGTGCGGAAATCGGATCCGGCCCGGTGGTAAGGCTTGGCGATAAATTTAGTGTCTTTCATTCAGCATACCTTCATCA
>Ga0208375_1002003_pt1 | contig 20320 bp, 16 predicted proteins | sample RifOxyD1_FD_184038 | JGI IMG/M metagenome (GOLD analysis project Ga0208375, IMG submission 184038) | Soil microbial communities from Rifle, Colorado - Rifle Oxygen_injection D1 (SPAdes) | ecosystem: Environmental > Terrestrial > Deep subsurface > Rock core/Sediment | place: Rifle, Colorado... | reverse complement strand
GAACTGCGAAAAGCGGTAACTCCAGCCAAGTACGACCTTGAAATCCATATCGATGTAGGCCCCCTAGGCCCAACCAGAGACATGATTAAAGAGGTAGTGGGCATGGTTAGCGGCAACGGGTATGTTGCCAAAACCAAGCCTGATAGTTGGGGCGCCTCTTCAGTTGCAGACAAGCACACCTAAACAATTTGCAATTTTCAATTTATAATTTATAATGGCTGCTTATGAAAGGCGTAATTGTCGCCGGGGGATTAGGAACCAGGCTTAATCCCTTAACCCGCGCTACAAATAAGCATCTTCTTCCGGTTTATGACCGTCCGATGATTCATTATCCAATTACAACTTTAGTCAAAGCTGGAATACGGGATATTATTATAATTACAGGTGGACCGCATGCTGGAGATTTTATCCAAGTATTGAGAAATGGAGAAGGTCTAGGGGTTAATCGTTTAATGTACGCACATCAAGAAAAGGATAATGCTGGAATTGCCGATAACTTAAGATATGCAGAAGGGTTTGTTGACGGCGATTCGATTTGTGCAATTTTGGGGGATAATTGTACGGACGCCGATATTTCAAAGGAAGTAAGCGAATTTGCTCACGGAGCCCATATTTTTCTCAAGGAAGTAGATGATCCCGAAAGATTCGGGGTTCCAACTTTTGGAGGATACGGAAAAATAGTTGATGTTACAGAGAAGCCTTTAAATCCGGCATCAAAATTCGCAATTACCGGTGTATATTTGTATGACGAAAGTTTATTTGAAAAAATTAGAACATTAAAGCCATCACAAAGAGGCCAATTGGAAATTACCGATGTAAACAGAGCTTATTTGGAGGAAGGAACACTAGATTGGAGCCGACTTGAGGGATTTTGGTGTGATGCCGGAACTCCCGAATCTCTACATCGTGTGAATAGATACTGGGCTGAAAAAGCTGGTTATGTGGCTAAAGAAAGGGAGTAATTACTTAACTAAGTCCGGTCGTCTTGCTTTTGTGCGCACTAAAGATTTTTCTATTCTCCATTTTTCAATTTCTTTGTGATTTCCCTTTAATAAAACTTCGGGAACTTTCCAACCCCTGAAGTCTTCGGGGCGGGTATATTGAGGATGCTCAATATTGGAAGTTGGAAGTTGGAAGCTGGAAGCTTGAGAAAAAGATTCTTCGAGAAGGGACTCTTTTTTGATAACCCCGGGTAAAAGTCTGACGACGGTGTCCACAATCACCATTGCCGGAATTTCTCCGCCGGTTAAAACATAGTCTCCGATGGAAATTACTTCATCAACCAGATGTTCATGAACTCGATGGTCAATTCCTTCATAGTGACCGGCAATCAGGATTAGATGTTCTAATTTACTCAACTCCACTGCCTTTTTTTGAACGAACGGTTCTCCGCCTGCATCTAACAAAACTATTTTCCTTTTGTTTTTATTGGAAATTGGAAATTGGAAATTGGAAATTGCGCGTGCGACAACGTCCACGCGAATGATCATGCCCACGCCGCCGCCGTAGGGCCTATCATCAACCGTTTTTCGTGCATCTTGTCCCCATTTTCTTAAGTCATGGATTTGGACTTGAACTAATTTTTTATCTTGTGCTCTTTTAATAATGGACTCATCAAACGGGCCCGCAAACATTTTAGGAAAGAGAGTTAAGATATCAATCTTCATCATAGTTAAAGATTCAAAAACTCAAAAAATCGAAAACTCAAAGTAATTATAGAATAAAATACAAAATTACAAAACTATTTTGTATCCGTTTTAGTTAAAATACTAGTAAGTATGTAAGTCAGTTCGTTAGCTTCTTGGATAAGGAGGTCAAATTCGGGATCTGAAGAATTAACTGCAATTTTTAAACCTTTAAGCCAAACTTTGCTTTCCTTTGCTTCTTTTCTGCATATTTTTGTTGACTTGATAAAGTCTTTTTTGCTCATCGCCTCTGTTGCTTCTGCCCAGTTTGCAGGGACCGATCCTCCCGAAGCTACAAGTTGAGGGATTATCCTTTTTGTAATCGGAGTTATTGGACACTTTTTACATAATTTGATTATCCGCTCGAAAAATTTTTCTAATCTTTTTTCAAGATTATAGATTTTTTGATTGTTTTGATCCTTTGATTTGTCTTGAGTTTTTGCGTTTTGGAGATTTTGAGTTTTTATCACTACTTGTATTCTAGCAATTTAGAATGATAAAGTGAAAATTGTGGAAAAAGTAGTAATTGTTATACCGACCTATAACGAAAGAGGAAACATTGAGCCTTTGCTTTCAACCCTTCGAAAGGTTTTTGAAAACGTTCCCGAAAAGTGGGATATGAATATATTAATAGTTGACGATTCATCTCCGGACGGAACAGGCGAAGCCGTGAAGGCCGAAATGAAAAAAATGAACAATCTTTACCTTTTTACCAATGAACAAAAAATAGGCTTAGGCGGGGCTTATATAAAGGGAATAGGCTATGCCATTGAAAAACTCAAAGCTGATTTGATATTTGAGATGGATGCTGATTTTCAGCATGATGAAAATCTGATTCCGAGGTTTCTGGAAAAAATAGATGCAGGGGCTGATTTGGTTTTGGGGTCGCGGTATATGGAAGGTGGCTCTGTTCCTAAGTATTGGGGAATAATGCGAAAAATTCTTTCTATGGGGGGAAATATTTTTACAAGGGTTATGATGCTTGATCCCTCTATTCATGATTGGACTACGGGTTTTAGAGCTTTAAGGCCTTGGGTTTTTATGAAAGTTAAAGACCAGATTACGGAGCTTAAAACCTATTCATTTCAAATTTCTTTTTTGTATTTTGCACGAAAAGCCGGCGCAAAAGTAGCCGAAGTCCCGCTTAACTTTAAAGAAAGAAGATGGGGAGAATCCAAACTTCCGGGAGTGGAAGGGACGATAAAAACTTTCTGGTTTGTTATAAAAACGAGATTTTTTGACCTTTTGGGCTCAAGATTTTTTAAGTTTGGAGTTGTCGGATTTGCAGGATTTGTTGTTAATTTCATATTCTTAAGATTATTCAGAAGTTTGGGTTTTGCGGAAGTTTTTGCCTGGCTTTTTTCAACAGAGTTGGCAATTATTAATAATTACACTTTAAATAATATTTGGACTTTTAAAGAAGTAAAAATTGGCGGACTAAAAAATACGGTGATTAAGTTCATTCAATTTAACGTAACTTCAGCAGGAGCTTTAATTATCCAATCAATCTTCGGACCTTTGGGGGTAAAACTAGTTGGAGTAGAATACGACTATCTGGTTTTAATGTTTGTAATTGCCGTTATGGTTCTTCCCTATAACTACCTGATGTATAATCTTGTTATTTGGAAAACATGGAAATTACCGTGGAAGAGGAATTCAACAAAAGATTAGTCGAGCAATATCTTAAATACGGGTCGGTCGATGAGGTTTATCGGGCCAATCGGGATAATCTTCACATTTCGTATGCCGGTTTTCAAAGAGTTTTAGACAGATGGGGAGTGGTTAAGGCAGCTGGTCCCAACAATAAATTCTCAGAGATTGTAGGCTTCATGGCCCATTTAATCAAAGACAACATTGCAATTGAGGAACTATATCGCAAGATGCCTCCAAGCTTCCAAACGTCAACTGCCACAATTTATAGAGTGCTTTCCTATGTTAAAGAAGGGATTACCCGAAGAATCGGGACTGCTTTGGTTTTAACGCCATATAATTCAAAAGAAAAAATCCTGTTAGGCCATGATGTTTCAACTCCAAGAATCGAGTTGGGCAAACCTTATGGCTCTTTGTCTCTTCCAATGGGTTATTCGAGCAAAGAGGACGATAGAAAAACTAAAATTTTAAGAGTTTTACAGCAGGAAGTATTTACTCGGGAAGTTATTGATGGCAATTTTCCATATAGTCTAATTCCGGAAAATCCCTTACCATTTATGTATCTGGATATTGCCGATGTCAGAGTTGCTGTTTTTGCGATTCAACTTCCGAAGAAATTTTCGCAACTTAAGCGTTTTTCAAGCTTTAAACTTAAAAGTTATCAATATTTTTCGCTCGATGAGATGGTTAGGCTAGATGAAAAACATAACTTCAGGGCAGGAATGAAAGAAGCTGCTGTCGGTTACAAGAAATATTTAGAGTTGATCAATAGAAATTTAGTTACAAATCCGTTACAGATGAAGTCGATTTTGAATAAAGAGCTGGCAACAGTTACTTTGGATATTGAAGACTCTCAACTGGTCTGAACTTATATCCGTAAATAAGCATTCCGCGTTCACCATCCTCGCGTAATTTTCTTGTAACCATCTCAACTTTTTGTCCGATTTTGACTTTTCCGTTATCAACGTCGGTCAATTGGGCGGTTACAAGTGGACCTTCTTCTAATTTAATTATTGCCACTGTATAAGGAGCTTGTTCTTCATAACCTTCCGGTGCCTCATAAACGGTTGTAAAAGAATAAATTTCACCTTTTCCTGAAAATTGGTAGAGAGTTTTGGTTTCTTCAGCGCAGGTGGGGCAAACGTCCCGCGGGGGAAAAATTTTATTTCCACAGAAGTCGCAGACTTCTCCAATTAGTCCATATCTTGCCTTTTGCAGTCTCCAGTTGCGGCTAATTTCCATAGACTAATGAAGTTTAAGCCAAAGAAGCTCTCAAAGACTCTCGACTTTACAAAAAGGGGCCCCAGTTGGCAATGGGCATTACATTTTGGGAGATAAAGGCAAGCGAAAAAAGGTAAATTGGGATTATCAAAAAAACAAGTGCAATTTTGAATTCTTTCTTAATTAATGTTTCTCTAAATGCAACGTAAAGAAAAGGTATAATCGGAAGAGAGTAGCGGATTAAATCCCGGTGAGAGACAAAAATTGTAGTTGCAAAAAACAAACCCACGAACCAGGCAAACAAATAGTCTTTCTGTTTAATCAATTGAAGTACCCCGAGAGCCCCGATTAAATAGACAAAAATGATTTCTTCGAGCCAAAAAGTTCCTACCCAAGGAGCGGAATAATTAAAAATTTGAAATGGCGGAAAGAAAAGATGGATATTATCTCCCGAGCGAAAGTAAGCAAAAAAATCATTAAAGGTAAATTTGTAAACCAAGAAAACAAGTATCAAGGCCGCGGGGATTAAAAGTATAGGATATGTATTTAATTTATTTTTCAATTCCTTGATTTTAGGCAGTGCCAGGTAAAGAAAATAGGCGACAAAAAGGATAATTCCGGGAGATTTTGTGGCAGCTGCCACTGCCCCCCAAATGCCTGAAAGTAAATATTTCTTTTTAGAAAAATAGAAAATTGACGCAATGATGCCTGCCAAAAATAGAGGTTCGGGAGAGCCGATGGAGCGAACGATAAGAAATCTTGCCGGAAAGAGCGAAAAGGCAAAAGTTAGAAACAAAGCTTCTTTTTCGTCGAGATATTCACGCAGTAATTTATTGAAAAAATAAAGACATAAAACGGTTGAGCCGATTGTCACAGCCAGCATGGCATAAGGAAAACCCAAAACATAAGAAAATACTTTAATAAGGGCTGGAAAAAGGGGGAAATGGGCTGCGTAATATTGGGTTGAAAGGGGGAATTGAAAATTATCTTTAATTAGGTTCTGGTTATAGAAAGTTTTGGCAACGACCAAGTAAAGCGGTCCGTCGTAGTTGGCCACGATAGTTGCCATGCCGGATTCTGGCAAGGGAATATTCCAGAAATTTTTAATTCTTGCAAAATATGGAAGCCAGACAAGAAAAGTAGGTATTAAGACGATAAGGCCAATAAGTATGAGCCTTTTAACAAACTTCATCACTTAGAAATATTAGCACAGATAAAGCTAGTTATGCTAGACTCGTAGTGTAATATGCCCAAAATAATCAAAGAACTTTCCGTCTTTTTTCCAACCTACAACGAAGAAGAAAATATCGAAAATACTGTCGAAAAAGCAAAGGGTATTTTAGAAAAAGTTGCCGAAAAGTGGGAAATAATAATAGTTGACGACGGCTCAAGCGATAAAACCCCACAAGTTGCAGATAGTTTAGCTGTGGCCGACAAAAGAATTAGGGTGATACACCAACCAAATAGTGGTTATGGCGGTGCTTTGAAAACGGGATTTGCAAACGCAAAATATGAATGGGTAGCCTTTACAGATTCTGACGGCCAATTTAATTTTGGCGAAATCACCAAGTTCATTGCCAAAAAAGACGAGGCAGATTTGATATTGGGTTTTCGAAAAAATAGAGCCGATTCTTTTATGCGCAAATTCTTTACTTTTGGCTGGTCGTCTCTGGCAAAAATTCTTTTGGGACTATCGGCTAAAGATTACTCTTGCGGTTTTAAGATGATTAAAAAAGAGGTTTATCAAAAGGTTTTGCCTTTAGTTGGGGAAGAAAAAGTAACCCAAATTGAGCTTTTGGTTAAAGCCAAAAGAATGGGTTTTGCCTTTACTGAAGTTGGAGTTAACCATTACCCGAGAGCCGGTGGCAAACAAACAGGCGCCAATTTGAAAGTTGTGTTCAAAAGTATTCTTGATTTATTTAATTTATGGTTTGCGCTGACGAATAAGCTTGTGTTTTTTACCCTTTTAGCCATTTTATTGATTGGGGCATTTTTACGGCTCTATAAAATTTCCGAATATATGATTTTTTTGGGAGATGAAGGAAGAGACGTAATTGTTGTTAGACGCCTTCTTGTTTATGGAGATTTAATTTTTGTCGGTCCCGGAACTTCTTTGGGGAATATGTATCTTGGCCCGCTTTATTACTATATGATGGCGCCTGCTCTTCTTTTGGCCAACTTTTCTCCGGTTGGGCCTGCGATTATGGTTGCACTTTTGGGTGTTGCCACAATTTTTCTTGTTTGGTTTGTCGCTCGCGACTGGTTTCCAGCTACCTTTAAAGGACAGTCCCTGCAAGGTATTAATATCGGAGCATTGGTTGCGGCAGGACTGTATGCAATTGCCCCGACGACGATTGCCTTTTCAAATTTCTCTTGGAACCCCAATATCATGCCTTTTTTTGCCTTGCTTTGCATCCACTCCATTTGGAAAGTGTGGGTAAAACAGGAATTTAAATGGCTTATCGTTTTGGGAGTTTCTTATGCTTTTGTTCTCCAGTCACATTATTTTGGTCTTTTCCTTGCTCCCGTATTAATTTTGTTTTGGATTTTGACATTAAGAAATTTAAAATTAATTGGAAATTTCCTGCAAAAATCGCTTTTTGGTCTTCTAATTTTTGCAGGACTGATGTTCCCCCTAGTTCTTTTTGATTTTAAGCATGACTTTAGAAATTTTACTGCAATGAGAGATTTTGCATTTCAAAATCAAGGGAGTTTTTCCGTAAAGCCTTTGGATATGCTTGTGTCAGTACCTTTAGTCTGGCAGAAAGTTTCTACTAGGCTTTTGGCTGGTAGAAACGAAAGTGCTGGGATTGTGACTGCTCTTATTATTTTTATCGGAGTACTTTCGACTTACACTACATCAATACGTAGTGACGTAGTAAAAAGAAGATCGCTTCTTTTAATTATTGCGTGGATTGGATTTGGATTAGTGGGTCTTAGCCTATTCAGACAAGAATTATTCGACCATTATTTTGGTTTTTTGTTTCCCGTGCCATTTATTCTGCTCGGAGGACTCACAGAGTACATAGTACAAAGTACAAAGTACAAAATAGTATCTGGTATTTGGTATCTGGTATTTGGCGTTTTGATAGCTGTTAATCTTATTAATAATCCGTTAAGGTATCCGCCCAACAGGCAACTGCAAAGAAGCATGGAGATTGCAAGTTTTATCAAAGAAAAGGCGGAAGATGAAAGGTTCAATATCGCGACAATTTCTGAGAGAAACCCCAGAGACGTTTATCAGTACTTTTTGCTTTTGTGGGGTGCAAAAGTTGTTGACACAGATCAGAATGCGGTTAAATATACAATCACCGACCAACTTTTTGTGGTTTGTGAGTTAGCGGTTGAGAAATGTGACCCGATTCACAATCCGTCAGCTTGGATAACCAACTTTGGTTGGAGTAAAATAACTGACCACTGGCAAGTGGCAGGAGCAAATATTTACAAACTCGGCCACGCAAAATGAATTATCCTGAATCGGCAAAAATACTAGAAAGAATTAAAAACTCAAAAAATATTCTTGTGAATTGTCATAGAAGTCCTGACCCAGATTCTGTTGGCAGCGCTCTGTCTTTTTATCATTTTCTGAAAAAGTTAGGCAAAGATGTAAAAATTATTTCACCGGATGTTATCCATCCTAATTTTAAGTTTTTGCCTGGCTCTAGTAGTATCGAGAGGGTGGACTTTTCAAACGTAGATTATTCAAAATTCGATTTATTCATTTCACTAGATTCGTCAAGCTGGGATCAGTGTTCCGGGGTCAAAGACCTTGATTTACCAAGAATTCCAATGATAGTTATCGACCATCATTCAACCAATCTTAGATACGGTCAAGTTAATCTTGTTGATGACGTGGCTAGTTCAAATTGCGAGGTAATCTTTAATTTATTTAAGGATTGGGAAGTAGAAATAACACCAGATATGGCCACGATTTTACTTACAGGTATATATAGCGATACGGTTTCATTTAATTACATCAAGTCCTCTTTGACTTTAAGAACAGCGTCAGAACTCATAGACGTAGGGGCTGATTACGAACAAATAGTTATCAATATATCTAAGAGTAACGAACCTAAGTTATTGAACCTTTACGGAGAGATGTTGAGAGATATGAAGGTTGACAATAATTATAATTTTGTTTATGTTGCCGTCCCTTACGAAATTTTTGAAAAATATGGAAAGCCTATGAATGCAAAGTCTGAAATATCTGGGTTGTTTTTTAACTCTGTAAAAAATACCGATTTTGGAATAGTAATGGTTGAACAGAGAAAAAATGTTTTAAACTTGAGTCTTCGCTCAAGGACTTCGGGTTTTGACGTCTCGAAGATTGCTCAGGAGCTGGGAGGGTCTGGTCATAAGGCTGCCTCCGGAGCATGGTTTGATTTTAAAAATTTTGACGAAGCGGTAGAAAAAGTTTTGGAAGTTGCAAGGAAGTATGCTAAAAAAACTTCTTGAGGAAATTCGGGGGCATCCTTTTGTCTATTTTTTTCTTTCTTTAATTTTAGTCGGGGCTTTTTTTGTCAGATTATACAAAATCGATACAATTTTAGGGTTTTATTTTGACCAGGGACGCGATGCCAAAGTTATTTGGGATTTATGGCATAGCGGAAAGCCATTTTTGGTCGGTCCGGTGACGGGTCTTGAAGGAGTTTTTTTGGGGCCGCTTTTTTACTGGCTTATTACCCCTTTTTATTTAATCGGAGGAGGAAATCCCGTATATCCGGCCATTTTTATAGGAGTTCTTGCCTCTTTGGGTGTGTTTTTTGTTTATCTTGTGGGGTTTAAAGCACACAGTCGCTCAACCGGAATTATCGCAGCCTGCATCTTTGCTTTTTCCTATTTTATTGTGTATTACGGCAGGTGGCTGGCAAACCCGGCGCCGATACTTTTTGTCAGCCCGCTTCTATATTTTTCTTTATTGAAAATTGCAAATAAAGAAGGGGAAATCTGGTGGGTTATCGCAGTCTTTCTAATTGCGCTTTCTTTCCAGTTTGAACTGGCGAGCGCATTTTTCTATCTTCCGGCATTTTTGGTTTTTACTTTCTGGGCCATCCTTCGCCAAGGCTACGGAGGTCACGGCAAATTAAATAATAAAACTCTTTTAACTATGTTTTTTGTTTTTTTCATTACTTTCATCCCTCAAACTCTTTTTAATTTTAAACACGACAACATTCTTTTAGGCGCGCTTGGAAATGCCTTGAAAGACCGAAAAGAAATAAATCTAACTTTTTGGGAATTTATTAAGTTTAGATTTGATTTTTACTATCGAGCCTTAACTTCAATAATTTTTCCGCAAAAGCAAAATACTCTTAACGCATTTTTACTGGCGGCTATTGGAATTTATATAGCAAACGCAAAAAGGCTTCTAAAAGCTAAGTTTGTAATCACTTTTCTGATTTTCATAATTAGCCCAATTATCGGCTTTTTATTTTTTCGGGCAAATGAGGCAAAAGTCTATGATTACTATTTGGTAGGCTATTTTGTTCCTTTTATTATTCTTTTTTCAGCCGCCTTAAGCCAGTTGGCAAAAAATTGGTTAGGAATTGCCCTTTTGGCCGTATTTTTTCTGATTTTTTTTCAAACAAATATACCCATGATTAATAGTTATTTGAAAAAAGGAATAGCCCCTTTTACTTTTAAGGACCAAATAAGTTCTGTAAAGTGGGTTTTGGATGACGCCAGAGATAATCCTTTCAGCGTTGACGTTTGGGTTGCCCCGATAATTCCCCATGCTTATGATTATCTTTTTTTATGGCTTGGAGAGACTAAGAGACCAATAAAGGATGCGGATAGTCTATATACTCTTTATGAAGAACCTGGCAATCTGTATCCGGAACGAAATGCTTGGTTGAGCCAAAAGAACAAAGAAGGGATAGTTGAGGAAGAAGTCCAATTTAGCGGAATTACGGTTCAAAGACGGACAAAAACACGGTGATTAAAAAGAATTTTTGGCAAATTATTATCGGAATTGGAATTTTTCTATCTGTTTTCTGGGCCGGCAAGGGACTTTTTAAATATTCTTTTTACCAAACCCACGATATTGCCCGCCATCTGGCAAGAAGCTATGATGCAATAATCTCAATTAAGGAAGGACAATTCCCCTTAAGATGGTCAGGACTTCTTAACTACAACTGCGGGACGCCAACTTTTACTTTTTATTTTCCGGGCTTTTATTATTTAGTGGCAGCTATTTATCCTTTTGTTAAAAGCGTGATGTCGGCTATAAAAGTAGTTAGTTTTTTGTCGCTTTTGGTTGGAACTTTATTCTTCTTTCTTTGGATGAAAGAAGAAACGAAGGATAAATGGGCTGCCCTTGCCGGTTCCCTTTTATATCTTTATGCCCCTTACACATTTTTACTGATTTATGTTCGGGGCAGTCCTGAATATCTTTCTTTTGGAGTACTGCCTGTAGTTTTATATTTTTACGCCAAAGCATTCAGCGCCAAAGGTGATTTATCTTTTCTAACGAGTTGTTTTTTGGCAGCTGTCACCGGCGGATTTTTAGCCATTTCTCACAATATTGTCAGCCTTTTTATTATGCCCGTCATTCTTCTTTATCTTCTCATTAAGTTTTGGCAAAGCAGAGGATTAAAAGTACACCAAATTATGTTGATTTGCTTTTCTTTTATTTCCGCCTTCGGTCTGGGTGCTTTTTTTATTTTCCCCGCTTTTTTGGAACAGAAATTTACCAAGCTTGCGATACCGATTTTTAATTATCAACACCATTTTCCAACCCTGGCCCAGGTAATTTATTCAAAATGGGGATTTGGTGACTCGGCCATCGGAATTGTCGATGACGCAATGAGCTTCCAATTGGGATTTGCCCAATGGGCCGTTCTTCTCTTGGTTGCAATATGGCTTATTTTTAATCTTGTTAAGAAAGTGCCTATCTCAAAGTATATTTGGGTAGTCGTATTTTGGGTTCTATCTTTATTCTTTTTATATCTGGTTCTGCCAATATCGATTCCTTTTTGGCAAAAAGTTAGGTTTCTTCAAACCATTCAATTTTCCTGGAGACTTTTGGGAATTTGCGTTTTTACGCTTTCCGCTCTTTTTTCTTTCTGGATTGCCGGAATTAAATCGAAGTTTTTGTATTGGCCGATTTTGATTGGCGTAGTAGTTCTTGCTTTTTTAGGAAACCGGAATCATCTGCTTTCGCAGCCGGTTTTGGAAAGTGAACTTTCTTTATATCGCGATCTGGACAATTTATGCCTTAATTGTCAAAAAGTTCCTGCTTTTGCCGAAACAACACTTCCCTCAACAGCTAGCCAGTCCTGTTTTTTTACAACCCCGCTTGTTGAGTCTGGCGAAAGTAGAGATAAATTACTAGCGCAAGAAATAACCAGAGGAAGTACTTTTGGTTCTATCAAACTGGATATAAATAAAGACAAGTTAATAGGGAATCAGATTATTCTTAATTTAAGTTATTTTCCGGAAATATTTCATATAAAAATAAACGAGAAAGATGTACCCTACGAAGATTGCGGCGGAAGAGTTTGTGTTAAAACGAGCGATTTGGATAATGGCATTAATAATATTTTATGGAAAGTGGGGGAAACAGAACTTGAGAGATTTTTTGATTTAGTATCCCTTTCTTTTTTGGGAACTTGGGTTTTTATTCTTGTTTATTTTCTTCCAAAGCATAAAATCAAATAGTCATGAAATTTGTTAAAGTTCTGATATTTATCGGTTTGATTCTTGCAGTAGTCTGGGCCGGAAAGGGGATTTTTAAATATAATGTTTTTAGTACCCATGACGGTGACCACCACTTTGCCCGCAGTTTTGACGCCGTAAAAACCATTACAGAAGGTCATTTTCCTCTTAGGTGGGCGGGGAGTCTTAATTATGGCTGCGGTGTGCCTATCTATAATTTCTTTTACCCCCTAATCTACTACCTGGTTATTCTTTTAAATTTTTTGACTCACGACATATTTTTAGCCCTAAAATTAATTGATTTTGGCTCGCTTCTTTTGGGAACCGTTTTCTTTTACTTGTGGATGAAAAAAGAGACCCGCCAAGTCGGCGGGCAGGCAAATTCAGAACTTCCCGCGATTGGCTCTGCACTTTTATATCTCTTTGCTCCTTATCGATTCTCGCTCATTTTCGTTCGCGGAAGTCCGGAGTTTTTAGCCTACGCTATTTTACCGGTGGTGCTTTATTTGTATGCCAAGCTGATGGAGTCAGAAGGAAGAAGAATGGTTTTTTACGCCTTTGTAACGGCCATAGCAGGCGGACTTTTGACCATTTCTCATAACTTCACGGTTATGTTTTTGATGCCGATAATTCTTCTTTATTTGGTAGTTAAAATTCTTCTTAACAAGACCCCTCTTAAAAAAATTATCTGGATAGCCCTATCTTTTATCAGCGCCTTTGGTTTTGGCGCCTTTTTTATCGGCCCGGCTCTTTTAGAACAAAAATACACCCAAATCGGCCAGAATTTTTTGCAGTGGCGGGAACATTTTCCCACCTTGGGCCAGTTAATTAAATCCAAGTGGGGTTATTTTTATTCTTCCTTGGGAACAGCAAATGATGGAATGAGTTTTATGTTGGGCTATGCCCACTGGGTGGTACTTGGGCTGGTTTTACTTTGGTTCATTTTCCTGTTTGTTAAAAACAGAAGAAATATCAGAGAAGTTCTAGTGAAGAATATTTGGACTGTTTTGTTTTTTGTGCTGTCTTTGGGAACTATTTATTTAATTCTTCCAATTTCAATCCCCGTTTGGGAAAAAATTAAACTTCTGCAGGATATTCAGTTTTCCTGGAGACTTTTAGGAATTGCGATTTTTACCATCAGCGCCCTTTTTGGTTTTTGGTTGGCAAGTATTAAAAACAAAAAGATTGTTTGGATTATATTTATTGCCATTTCGGCTTTGGCAGTTTACGGAAACAGAAATCACCTTCTGCCCCAGCCTATTTCAGTTGATGACTTATATAGATATGACGATTTTGAGAAACTGCACCCGCACCGCTTTTCGACGACAACTTTGGGTGATGACGTTATCGCCAAAAATGCAGACAAAGCTTGTTGGTTTTCCGATTATGTCGTAGAAGGAGAAAATGAAAAGTCCCGCGAAGCGGGATCTGGCTCTGCCAGAATAATTCCGCAGGAAATTGTATCAAAGGGGAATACTTTTGGCTTTGTTAAATTTAAAGGTTATGAAAAAGTTATTCTTAACCTCGGCTATTTTCCGGGTGCATACGAAATTTATGTAAGCGGTAAAAAAGTTGAGTATTCAGATTGCCAAGGAAGAGTTTGTCTGGAAAAAGAAGCACTGCGTCAGGACGGATATAACTTCATTTCCTGGAAGATAGTCCAGACGCCGATTCAAAAAACATTTAACTACCTAACGCTTGGGTTTTTTGTTTTTTGGCTACTGATGCTAATTCCAAAGAAAGATAATCGTAAATTTTTTGCCTTGGTCATTGTCTTTTTAGTATTTGCTTTTTTCAGATTCTACCGGTTGGATGAAAGAATCGGTTTTGGCTGGGACCAGGAAAGAGACGCCCAAACCGTCAAGGAAATTCTGTCGGGAAATCTTACCCTGATAGGGCCTCGCGTTATCGGACCTTCTGGTTTTTATCTTCCGCCTTACTTTTTCTATTTACTTGCTCCTTTTTATGCTTTAACCAATCTCCATCCTACCGCCACAATTAACTTTTTAGTTTTTGTAAATTCCGTCTTTTTCATTCTGTCTTACGCAATTCTTAAGAAAATCGTAGATTTCAAAGTTGCTTTAATTGCGCTTTTAATTTGGGCGGTTAATCCATTTGCCGTGTCAATGGACACAATCGCCTGGAATCCGGTTGTCATTCCGCTTCTTTCCTTTGTTCTATTTTATTTTTTGTGGAAATATTACCAGACAAAGAAAATGCTATTTGTTTTTCTTTCTTCTTTAATTTTTGGGCTAGGGATAAGTTTTCATTTTCAATTTATCATGTATGCTCCTATCTTCCTGCCCGTCTTGGGTCGGCCTGTTAAAAAACTTGCAGTTTTATTTTTGGGAACAGTTATTCCCTTTATTCCTATTGTGCTTTTTGATCTAAGGCATAATTTTCTTAATCTGAAATTGTTAACCGATTTTGGTGCTGCCAAAACCGGAAGTGTCGGACTTGCATTCTTGCCGGTTATTGAAAGAGTCGGAATTTTAATGTCAGGAATTTCAGGTTCGGCACTATTTGGCGGATTCGTAATTGTGGCCATTGGCGTGCTACTTATCTATATTTCTTTCAAAGAGAGGAAAAGAATGTGGTACGGATTTAGCCTGGTTTGGATTTTATCTCCCATTCTTTTTTCTTTTTTCAAAGACAGACCTTCGGAGTATTATTTTAATTATTTACTTCCCATTGCCGTAATTGGGGTTGGCTATGCCATTTCCAAATTAAAAAAGGTTTGGCTTTACGTTGCCTTGACGATAGTTACAGTCGGTCTGGGACTAAAAAGCCTAGAGTATCTCAAGTGGACTGACAATTTTGGCGTTTTAGCGAAAGATAGGGCAGTTTCCACCCTAAAAAATCTGACCCAAAATTCCCAGCCTTATTATATTTCTTTTGATGTTCCTTTAAATGAGGATGCCGGCTATAGATATTTACTGGTACTTTACGGTTTTGACTATCCGGGTAACCCCAAAGATACATTGATTGAGTTTGTTGTCCCGCCTGAAAAAAAGCCTGAAGCCTTTAGGGTTGGCCGGATTAGCCTGAATTTTTCAGAAGAGCTCAAAAAACAAAATTGGCTAAATTCCAAATAGCCGCTAAACTTATATCATGGCCAAATATCTCTCTGTCATAATTCCCTGTTACAACGAAGAGGCAAACCTAAAAAGAGGAGTTTTGGGAGAAGTTTATGATTTTCTTAACAAGAAAGATTTTGACTGGGAAGTTTTAATTTCTGACGATGGAAGCGACGATGGCAGCCGCGAAATAATTAAGGAGGAGATTAAAAAGTATAAAAACTTTAAGCTTCTTGAAAATCCGCATGGGGGGAAGCCCTCGGCCCTGTATTACGGAATAAAAATAGCCGAAGGAGATTGGATTTTATTTACCGACATGGATCAGTCAACTCCAATCGGAGAGACAGACAAGCTTTTGCCTTATACTAACCAAAATTACGGAGCCATAATTGGTTCAAGAGGCCTTGGTCGTAAAGACTTTCCGCTTTATAGAAAGTTGGGGGCAATGGTTTTTGCAACAATTAGAAGAGCCCTTATCTTATCGGAAATTACCGATACTCAATGCGGATTTAAGATGTTTAAGAAAGCAGCCCTTAAAGAAAATTTCCCCAAACTGGAATTTTTCAGGACTAAAGAAAAAGTAACCGGATGGAAAGTTACCTCATGGGATGTTGAATTTCTGCATATCTTAAAGGCTAAAGGTTATAAAATAAAAGAAGTTGTCGTTGACTGGAAAGACAGGGATGTAAGTAGGGGTAAAGATCTGGGCTTAAAAAAATATATAAAAGAATCTGGGGAGATGTTTATGCAGATTTTAAGAGTAAAAGTCAATGATATTAAAGGAATGTATAAGTGAAATACTTAGTCTTACTTCTTTTAATCTTATCTTTGCCGATTTTTCTTTTTAAGCTGGGTGACTCGTCGCTTGTAAGTTGGGACGAGGGATGGTTTGCCTCAATTGCCAGAAATGTAATTAAGTCCGGCGAAATTACCAAACTATACTGGAATGGGTTGCAATTTGTTGACCATCCTCCTTTTGGTTTTTGGTTGATGGCTTCTTCCTTCAAATTATTTGGGGCAAATGAGTTTTCGGCCAGATTGCCTTCGGCGCTTGCCGGTGTAGCCAGCCTGGCCGTAATTTATCTTTTGGGAAAGGAGCTTTTTAACAGTCGGGTTGGCCTTTTTTCTATGGTAGGGCTTATCTCTTCTCCCTGGTTTATTTTTCGGGCCAGGTCCGGAAACTTGGATATCTTTCTGGTTCTTCTTTTTATTTTGAGTTTTTATTTTGCCCTTAAGTATTTGAAAGATAAAAAATACGGTGTTTTTCTTGGAGTAAGTCTTGCCTTTCTTTTTCTGACAAAAACCTTAATTGGTTTTACGGCAGTTCCGGTTATTCTTTATCTTTTTTGGAAGGAGAAAAAATTAACCTTTTCGTACCTTGTGACGCCGTTTTTGATTGGCCTTATCCCGTTTACCATCTGGTTTCTAATTCAGGCAGTCACTTATGACGGATTTATTTCCAGATTTTTCTTTATCGGAGCACCGGGAATAACCGTTTCGACTTCCTTTCGGGAAAACTTGCAACTTTTCAAAGACTATCTGCATAACGGAATTGGCAGGTGGTTTTGGCCGGGAGTATTATCAGTGGCGGTAATTCCTTTTTTGAAACAAAAAAAGGCCTACATTTTGCCTTTATTTTTTATATGTTTTTCGTTGCCTTTTTTATTTTCCAATAAAGGCCATATCTGGCATTTATTACCGCTTCACCCGATTCTTATCATTTCTGCATTAGGATGCGCCTATATGTTTTTAGAAAAGTTCACAAAGAGCAAAATTGTAAGTTTTTTGGCCATTTTTCTTGCGACCATGTTTCTTTCTTATCCCCAAATTAGACAAAATTGGTATAACTTTATCGATATCCCCGCATTTGTTTCAGACGAAGCCATTCTTTCCCGGGAGGCCGGAAAATTTCCCTACAAATTTTATATTGACGATGATTTTGACCCGGTTGCCGCATTTTATTCCGACAAAATAGTTGAGCAGATTCAGGATGCTGATTTGACTTCGGTTTTTGCTAAGAACGAGTCGTTTGTGCTTATTACTTATGAGTGGAGGCTTGAGCAGGCCAAAATAAAACCCTCGGAGTATAGAATAGTAAAGACGGACCGTGATAAAATCCTTCTCGTCAGAGAGAAGAATTAATACTTGACAGTTTGTATGGATATTGTATCATTATTGTATGAGTACGATTAATATATCTTTACCGGAAAAGCTGAAGGCCGATGCCGAAGTTCTTATTAAAAAAGGTTTTTACGTCTCTTTTAGCGATTTGGTCAGGCATTCTATAAGGGAACTAGTTTCTATAAATAGATATGATCGTTGGGCCGCTGAAGCTAAAGAGGACCTCAAGAAAGGCAGGGCGGTTGTACTGCGAAACGAGAAAGAGATTGATGAGTACATGAATTCCATTAGATAATGGAATTGTATGTATAGAATTGTTCTTTCGGAAAGGTTCCAAAAATAACTGGTCAGTTTCTGTTTCGAAAAGCTATAGAATTATGATCAATCTTGATAACGGTATTATTTTTTGTGTCAAATCCGGAACACACGAAGAAGTTTATTAATTGTCTCTGAATTTTTGTGTTAGAATTTGAGGAGGATGAAAAAGATAATTAGTGAGTGGAAATGGGGAATTTTGGGCGGATTGGCGATACTTCTTCTTGCACTTTTTCTTAGGCTCTACAACCTAACTCTCCTTCCCGTTTTTGTCGATGAGGCGATTTATATTCGCTGGAGTCAAATTATGATTAACGAGTCGACCTTACGCTTTATCCCGCTTTCGGATGGCAAGCAACCTCTCTTTATGTGGGCAACAATGGGAGCCTTGAAATTATTTTCCGACCCCTTATTTGCCGGCAGATTTATTTCGGTTTTGGCGGGAGTTGGCACTTTAGTAGGAGTTTTTGCAGTTAGTTATTATCTTTTTAAATCCCCGAAAGTTGCACTAATTGCAAGTTTTATTTATGCCCTTAGTCCGTTTGCGGTTTTTTTCGACAGACTGGCACTTGTTGATTCACTGCTTTCTTTCTTTGGAATTTGGACATTTTTCTTTGCACTCGTCACCTTTGAAACCAGACGTTTGGACATGGCGATGATTACCGGATTTATTTTGGGACTTGCTGCGCTTACCAAATCACCGGCTCTATTTTTTGCAGTTCTTTTACCCGCAGTTGCAATTTTTACTATCAAAAAACCGCTTCATTTAATTAAACTGGCCGGTCTTTTTACTGTAATTTATCTAATTGCCTTTGCTATGTATAACATTTTAAGACTTGGACCTAATTTCCATCTCCTTTCTTTGCGTAACTTCGATTATGTTTATCCATACTCGCACTTTTTGGAAAGACCTTTGGACCCGTTTAAAGGCCACATGGGAGGCATCTGGAATTATTTCATTTTACTTTTACCCCTGCCGGTTTTTTTCCTTGCTTTAGGGGGAATAGTGGTAAATTTTAGGCTAAATTTTAAGAAAATTGCCCTTCTTACTATCTGGGGTATCTTTCCAATTTTGGTTATTGCCGAATATTCTAAAGTTGTCACTGCGAGGTATATCTTTTTTGTACTTCCCTTTATTTTCATTCTTGCGGCTTCGGCATTCTTGACAAAAGAAAAATGGACGATGAAGTTGGTTATCCTCACCCTCTTGGGATTTGGCGTTTTTAGTATCTTTTTCAACTGGAAACTTTTGACAAAACCCGAAGAAGCTGGGCTTCCTCATGGTGAAAGAAACGGTTATCTTGAGGAGTGGACAGCCGGGCAAGGAATAGTCGAAATTGCAAATTTTGTCAAAAAAGAACATGTAAAAAATCCGACCAAGAAAATTGTTGTTGGTACCGAAGGCTATTTTGGAACGCTACCCAACGGTCTTGAGATGTATTTGGAGGGGGTTGAGAACGTTGTTGTAATTGGAGTGGGCCTAGGGATAAGAGAAATACCCACTAGCCTGAAAGAGTCGAAAGAAGCCGGAAATAAAACTTATTTGGTGGTTAATCAAAGCAGGCTTTCAGAAAATCCGGATAATATGGGCTTAAAACTGATATCTTCATATCCGAAGCCATTAAGGAAAGTCGGCTCGAAAGAATATAGTGAGAAAGGTCCTCAAGAAACCCTGTTCTTTTTTGAGGTGAAATAATGAACGAAACACATCTTGACGAAACACACGAAATAAATCTTGAAACGGTTAAGGAGCGAGCGGTAAGAGGAGTTGTTGTTTTAACCGGCAGAACTTTTATTTTAAGCCTTATTTCAACTGTTGCCATTGCCCTTTTGGGGGGACTTTTAGACAAAAGTGAATTTGGGGTTTTTTGGGTTGTTTCCGCAGTTGTTAATTTTTTGACATACTTCAGCGATATTGGTTTGGCCGCAGCTTTAATTCAGAAGAAGGAAAAAGTTACCGAGGAAGAGCTGAAGACCACATTTACCGTTCAACAAGTATTGGTAGGGGGTCTTTTGATTATACTTTTTCTTGCGTCGCCTCATATCATTAGTTTTTATAAATTGGGACTTTCGGCGAAGTTTCTTTTGTACGCCCTTGGAATTTCGTTTTTATTTTCATCTCTCAAAACCATTCCGTCAACTTTGCTTGAAAGGCGGCTTGAATTTGGCAAGTTGGTTCTTCCGCAGGTTTTGGAGACACTTGTCTACAACGTCGTTGTTTTGATTCTTGCCTGGAAAGGTTTCGGCCTAACAAGTTTCACAATTGCCATTTTGATTCGCGGAGTTGTGGGATTGGTCGCCATTTACATTATTGAGCCTTGGGTTCCGGGAATAGCTTTTTCGCGTCAGGCCATTAAAAAACTTCTCTCTTTTGGTCTTCCTTATCAGATAAATACTTTTATAGCTTTACTTAAAGATGACGGGATGACTTTGGTTTTAGGAGGAATATTGGGAGTATCCGGAGTCGGGATTTTAGGCTGGGCACAAAAATGGGCCTATGCCCCTTTGAGATTTTTTATGGATCACGTCAATAAAGTAACATTTCCGGCTTTTTCGCGAATGCAGGAAGAAGGGGAGCATTTAACACGCGCAGTTACC
>Ga0208375_1002002_pt1 | contig 20330 bp, 6 predicted proteins | sample RifOxyD1_FD_184038 | JGI IMG/M metagenome (GOLD analysis project Ga0208375, IMG submission 184038) | Soil microbial communities from Rifle, Colorado - Rifle Oxygen_injection D1 (SPAdes) | ecosystem: Environmental > Terrestrial > Deep subsurface > Rock core/Sediment | place: Rifle, Colorado... | reverse complement strand
TGATAGAACCTTTTCTGAAGTTGCCGGCACGCTCAATTATCCTTGAATGCAAGTAGAAAATATCACCGGGATAGGCATTTCTGCCCGGAAATCTCCTTGCTAGAAGTGAAATTTCCCGATAAATTCTTGCATGGGTCGTCATATCATCCAAAATTAGTAATACATCTTTACCTTGATCACGGAAAAACTCTGCGATTGTCATCGCGGTGAAAGGAGTAAAAAATATCAGCCCGGATTCGTCCGAAGAACTGGTTGCTACAACTAGTCCGTTTTTCAGAATCCCTTTTTCCTTCATAAACTCGTAGCGCCTTTTGATATCTTCTTTTCTCTGGCCAATTACCGCATAGATGCAAACGGTTCCCAGTTTTGACTGATTCTCCATTATTTGTAATAAAAATTCAGTTTTACCGGTTTTACGGTCTCCTATTACAAGTTCACGCTGACCTTTTGCCAACGGCACAATGATATCTGCTATAGAAACTCCTGTTTCCATTGCAGTTTCAATTTTTTTGCGTCCGATTATACCGTGCGGTTGAGTGTCAACCGCAGACATATGTTCCTCGCCTTTTTTGATCGGCCCGTCGTCAATTACCCTTCCCAACGGATCGATCATTCGACCAATCAGTTCGTTAGAAATCGGCACCTGAAGCATATCATTTGTCCTTGCGGCTCTCGTACCAACCCGAATGTTATTGTTATCCAATATTAATACTTCAACCCTTTCTTTGGTTAAAGATAAAACTTGGCCGATGTTACCGTTCTCAAAAAATATTGCCTCATATGGTCTTGCGAGCGGTAATCCACTAACATATACGATTGAATGCATTATCTCTTCAACAACACCAACTTCTCCGACGGTTTCTAATAATTTCTCAAAATCATCCATTTTTTATTTTTTTGCTTTACCAAGAAGTTCTAGAACATCCTTACGTGTTTCTTCCAGCTCGTCTTCGAATATTTTCCGGAAGGAATAATCCTTATATCTACCTCCATAGCTTATTACCACCCCACCGACGATTTGCGGGTCGTACAATAGCTCCAGTACGATTTTTTTCGGCATTATCGACTGAACAAAATCATAAAAACGCCTGACACTTAATTCGCTTGGTTCGTACGCCAAAGTTATCGAAACACTTTTAATTCTATCCAGTTCTTTTTCAATATCGTTAAAATAATCGCGCAGATTAACATTTTGGGTTTCATTTCTGATTGTTTCGGATACCCAAATTCTGATATCATTTTTCAACGAATTTTCGATGTTTTTTTCGCCACCTTGATATATGCTTTGCGACAAAAGTGCAATTTCATCTCTTAATATTTCAATCTCGTTTTTAGTTTTTAAATTGTCAATTAGTTTTGAGAGCATATTTATAATTAAACATCTTCAGAAAACATTCCGCTTTTCTTGGCATCCTCAAGAGCTTTTAGTACCAACTTCTCATGCTCGTCTTTATTTATTTCCTTAACCAAAACCCGCCTGGCAATTTGTAAGATTATGTCTGCAATTGACTTATCGACCTGGGTTAATCTTGTCTTTTTATACTCCTCTATATCTATCTCGATGTTTTTATACGCCCTATCAAGGCTGTCTTTAACTTCGGTTGCAATTTTAACAACATCGTCTTTAAACAAAGCGCTAATCCCCGAAAGTGAGGCTCCCAAATCCCTACGAAGAACCTCAGGTATAGCTTTTATTTCTTTTGCGGTTTCTCTTTCAAGATTCTCGAGTGTTCTTTGGTAAAGATTTAAATACATTGCAGCCGATTTATTCACTTCGTCCTCAAAAATCTTGAGCTGTTTCTCAGTAAAATATTGGGTGCTTGAAATTGTTTGAGCAGCCTGAGCGGAAGCATTATCGACAATTGACTTAAGCCGCGCTTCGGTATCCCTAAACATTGGACTAATATCATCATCAACCGCACTTGATTTTTTCGTTTTCGAATATCTATTCAATAAATTTAGGTAAGCAATCAAAAGACCAACGATTAAAAGAACTAACGAGCTTAGAGTAAAAAGAATTAAGTAAATAAGTACGGGATCGATATTCATGTTTTAAACGCCTCCTTTCTGCTCAGCCGAAACTCCTTCCATGGAATTATTTATTTGGAATAAATTTTTTCCGGACATTTCCCCTGGAATTTTTAGGTTCATATAGCTTAGTATTGTTGTTGCAACATCTGCAAGTGATCCTTTCGGCAGTATTATTGGTTTTTTGTAAAGAGAATTATTTATAACAAGTAAAGGTACAGGATTGTTTGAGTGATCTGTATTGACTGTCCCTCTTGAGGTCGTAAAGAAAAACGTATCGGTTGGATATGTAACAAGCTCTTCCGCATTACCATGATCAGCTGTTACAAATACTGTTCCGTCAGCATTAAGTACTTCGCTTACCAAAATATTTAGATACTTATCTACAACTTCAACGGCTTTTATGGTCGCTTTTAAATTTCCAGTATGAGCAACCATGTCAGGGTTGGCAAAATTCAAAACTATAAAATTATATTTGTCGCTATTTAAAACCCTACTAAAAGTTTTAACTAAGGAAGGCAGTGACATTTCTGGCTTTAAATCATAAGTGGGCACCTTTGGGGACGCGACAATAAAATCCTCTTCGTTTTGAAAAGGTTCCTCCTTCATACCGTTAAAATAATACTTTATAAATCTTTCTTTCTCACTTTCCGCCAAATGAGCCTGAAGTAATCCGGACCTACTTATTATTTCCGCAAACCCGGAGTTCACTTCTTCCGGCATAAATGCGACTCCCGAAACCGGCAGACCTTTATGGTACTCTGTCATACTTACAAAAAATAAATTTTGAAGAATTTTCCCCCGATTAAAAGTGTTACTTATTGCTACTTTTCCAACTTCTTTCGATAATTCCGGATCATAACCAAAATCAAAGCTTTTCAGGTTTTCAAAATCTTTCAAAACAAGGGCCATCGAAAGCTGTTTTGGCCGATCAATTCTGAAATTATAAAAAATCACCGCATCATTATCATTAATTGTAACCGCAGATCCCGTATCAGTAATCAAAGTTGGCTCAACAAATTCATCTGATTTACCCAAAGTGTAAGATGCATTAATTGCATCTTCAGCACTTCTTGCGGTTAAGCCCTGTCCTAAAACAAGCGCTTTATATGCCTTTTCGGTCCTGTCCCATCTTCGATCGCGGTCCATTGCATAATATCTACCCATCACTGAAGCTATTTTACCTACTCTAACTGAGGCTAAGTAGCTTTCGATTTTTTTAATAATTTCAATTCCCTCGTTAGGGGGTGAATCACGTCCGTCGGTAAATAAATGAAGATAAAGTGAAGTCACTTCTTCTTTTTTACACAACTGAATAAGGGCAAAAAGGTGGTCAAGTGATGAGTGAACGTTTCCTGATCCGATAAGTCCTAGTAAGTGTAGTTTTGATTTGTTTAATTTTACATGAGAAGCCGCCCCCAATAATGCTTTATTATCAAAAAAGCTTCCTTTTTCAATTGCCACACTAATTCGTTTCAGGTCTTGAAAAATGACTCTTCCCGCTCCTATTGTTAGATGACCAACTTCAGTGTTCCCCACTTCATTTGCCGGCAAACCTACCGATTCACCCGATGCAATTAATTCAGTATGCGGATAACTCAAAATCAAGGAGTCAAAATAAGGAGTTTTTGCAATTTTTATAGCATTTCCTGCAGATTCCGGTGCCAAACCCCAACCGTCCATTATTACCAAAACAACAGGTTTTATTTTTCGTGAGTTATTATTTTTAAAAAAGGGCAGGTTAAACATAAATAATTTTCTAAATTACCAGAACCAAATAAGCTATCGCAAGACCAACTCCAACTATAACAATAGTTAATATAATATTTAATACTACTGTCATCTGTATCACTCTTTTTGCCAACGGGTTTCTTCCCACCGCCTCAATTCCCGCTCTTGATGCCCGTCCAAAATACATCATTCCCAAAGTAAACGAAAGAATGACCATAATTACAGCAAGTATATAACGAAGTGAGGCTAGAGGTTCATATAAAGGGACAGCTATACCCTGGCGTATGTATTGGAGGAGGTTTGAACCTCCCTGTGCAAACCTTGATGCCGGATGGATATTTAAGGCAATTTGAATTACACCTACCGAGTTTGTATCTGCTGATTCGTAATTCTCCATTGCTCTTCCGAGTACGTAACCATTACGTACGGCTTTCATTCCGATACCGGCTTTTTTTGAAGAAGTAATCAGATCTCCATCTTTGATGTTACCATTTACAGTACTGACTTTTGCCTTTGCGACACCTCTGCTTATCACTAAGCGCGAATTTTCACCTTCTGTATCCTCAACCGATACTGAGGGATTTTCTACAACTATTCCGAAAATTGCCGTATCATATTCCTCCTTACATTTTATAAAACCTTCTTCGTACGAACAAATAATATCTGATGTATCAACTCCTTCATTTAGTGATGTAGAAATTGCATATCCTGTAGAATCAAGTGCAGAAAATACATTGTTTGGTTTAACAATAAAAAAAAGTGTAAGTATTAATATCGTTATTGTAAGTTTTCTATATTTGTTCATGCTATTAAATTGATTTATAAATATTATGCTTAAAATAAAACCATCGCTCAATTGCCCTACTTATATCGTAGACACTGTTCCATAAAAAATCAATAAACCTTAACAGGTATATATTTGCTTCTAACTGATCATATGTTGCTTTACTATATTCTCCGCTTTTTTTTACGCATAGTATTATTTTGCCAATATATTAGTATGCACATAATATACTATCTGGTTATTTAATAAAAAATATATTTTATAACTTTATATCCAAAATAATGATTATTAAATCGTTTATTTTTAAACTTCGTTTTAATATAAATATCTTAGACCATGAGTAATTGAAAATTAAACAATATTTTACATATATATTGATCGCGGTATATATGCGGTATATGAAGCTAATAAATTCATTGCTTAAAACATATATTTTATCAAGCCTAAATTTAAAGCTAATGAGCCTTGACACTTATAATAGTACATGGCTTAATAAAGTTAGACATTTTAATTTCAATTGTCCAGATTTATGTCCAACTACTCTGCCGATAACGAAAATAACAAAATATTATCCATTTTTGAAGCTGCCAAGTTTCTAAAAGTTTCTGAAAAAACTTTAAGGAGATGGGAATTTAATGGAAAACTATCCCCAATCAGAACTCAAGGTGGTCATAGAAGATATTCCCTCTCACAACTCGTACTATATAAAAATTCTAAAAAGTTAAAAGTAAAACCTATCTCAACATTTAAAGCCAATCTGCTTGAAGTCATATCTGTGCAAAAATATAAAAATAATGAGAACAATCTACTATTTAGGGAGATTTATACAAATTTACCGGTAATTAACAAAAAGATTATTTTCAGCTTCTTCGCAGTTATGTTTTTCTTGCTGTCAATATCACTCGTAAATGTCAAAACAAATTTCGTCGCAGGTTTGAAAACCTATGCAAATAACAAAATATCAAACTTAAATATAAATTCAAAAAGTTCATCTGATGTACCTCAATTAAATAAAAAAGAAGAATTAACTCAGGTACTTGCAGCCACCTCGTTTAATAATATTAGCTTTAATGTAAATACAGAAAGCAATTTTAGAGAGGATGCAAATTTTGATAAAACAATAAATGCAAATGGCGGAACAATTACCTCAACCGCCCAGACATTTAATTTGATCGACACTTCCCCAACTCTCAATATTGGAGGTGCTGCTACAAATGTGACAATAGGTGCTGATACGGGGACAACAACCATTAAAAACTCGTTAACTGTCGAAGGTACTGATAACGATATCGCCGGCACTCTAAATCTTTCGGGAAATACACTAACTTCAACCGATGATTTATTGATTAACCCAACAGGCGGAGGTGTTAAAATTGGAACCGGAACACAAAATTCCGTAGATTTAAGTGGGTCAGACCTCTATGTTACAGGTGATCTTGAAGTAGATGGAATTGCATATATTCCGACACTTTCAATTAATAGTGATAACTTTACCGATTTAACCGGCACAGGGCTTCAAATATCAAGCGGATCGTTACAGACAACACTAGGAACTGCAATCGAGTCTTCAGAAATTGCTGATGACACGATAAAAGAAGTTGATCTTAATGCATCAAATTCTGCAACCAATGGATTTCTACTCTCCTATAATTCATCAACCGGTGGATTTACTTGGACGACGAGCTCATTTACAGATACAAGAGGAATTGATACAGTTCAGGAAAGTGACGTTACAATAAACTCAGCTACGGCCACAACTGTTGACTTTCTTGGTGGAGATTTTGATTTATCCGAATCACCAGCTGGGGAATTAAACGTCCAGCTGGCATCAATACTTACTACACCTACAGGTGTTTCCGGAGGATGGGACGTATCAACTACACTTACTTCAGGAACAGCAGATGCCTTTGCAGTTTCTGCATCGGGTACGATTACTATTCCCGTAACCGAAGATATTACTTTCGGAACAATTGGATTAAACGACGTCGGCGTTAGTAATGTTACATCAGGTGCTTCAAGAGTGGGGGCTTTTGATGAATTCGCAAATTCCTCATCCACTAACATCCAAGATGTATTGGACGATTTGGATGCAGCAATCGGCGCAGGATCTTCTAAATGGGCACAAGCCAGTGGATTTATTTATGTTGCCAACGATACCGATGATGTGGTTCTTGGAGGAACAACTGTTGCTAATGGAACTTTCTATTTTGACGAAAGTGCCGCAAATCTCTATTTAGGTACTAATGAGACTCTGAATGGTGTGTTAACAATATATTCCTCAGGAGTAGCAATTACCGACCCGACAATAACCACTGATGCATCAGGAAATTTGATTATAACTTCAGCTAATTTCAACACTACTGCAACCGGAATTAACGCAACTGCAATTGGAGCTACAACACCATCAACAGCAGCTTTCTCTACCCTTTCTTCAACGGGTACAACAACACTCGCCTCAGGCGCCGGAGCGGTAACAACAATTGGTAACACCACCGGAAGCATTAATCTAAACGGCACAACTTTAGGGCTAACTGCCAACGGAACAGGTAATGATATTACCCTAAATTTAGTTGATGACAACACAGATGCGCTAGATATTCAGCAAAGTACCAATAACTATATCAATATAAATACTACTAACTCATCTGAGGAAATAACTTTTGGAAACGCAATCACAAATCCTGTTTTTACATTTGCAGGAGGAGGTAATTTATTAGTAACCGGAGCGGATATTTTGGGTCCAAGCGGCGAGAATATAGATTTAGGAGAAGCTAGCGCTGATATTATTACTTTTTATGTCGGGGGTTCAGCCGAGCTTGGACTCTCCTCTACCGCTATATACCCAACCACCGATTCTGGTCTTGATGTCGGTTCAGCATCTTCTCAATTTGCCGATCTTTACCTTGATGGAGGAAATATTAACTTAGACAATTCAACAGATATTGACATAGACGACGCATTGGCAACATCATTTTCAATATCGGAAGGGTCAAACGAATATCTAAATATTTCTACAGATGCGACGGAGGCTGTTACACTTGATCTTCCTGTTACCGGTGGGACTTCAACTACAGGAAACCTGTTCACATCAAATATTGCCAAGACAATTAACCTTGGGACAGGAACCCTGGCTGATACCATAAACATAGGAAACGGAGGGTCTACTGCAGATACTATAAACATCGGAAACGCTGCAGTTGCATCAACTATAACGATCGGGAATTCATCAGCTACAGGCGTTTCAATCACAGATGATAACTGGTCAATAACATCAGCCGGAACAGCCACATTCCCACTTGCAAATTTGACTAATTCTTCCAACCAACTTGTTTTCGATTCTGATGGTGCTGCACCGGGGACACTTACTTGGACACCAACTACTTCAGGCAAAACGATTATTCTTCCCGACGCAAACGGAACTGTGGCTGTATCTGTATCTGCCCCGATTACGTTGTCCGTTGCAGGAAACATTGCCTGTCCAACATGCTTAACTTCTTCCACTACTCTCTTTACACTTGTTGCAACATCAGGGTCAAATTCAACTATTACATCGGGAGATAATGTCACGCTGACAGCCGGAAGTGGTATAACAACAACCGGAGATGGTGCCGATACAGTAACTATAGCCTCAACTCTTGGAACAAGCATTGAATCATCAGAAATCACTGATAACACAATAACAACGGCTGACCTTAATGCAGTCCTCACATTTGCTGATGGAGATTTTCTTGATCTTGGATTAATACTTCATGATGATAGTGCGCTTCAGGGACTTCGTCTTCCCAATACAGGAGCTTCCCCTGCTTCTCCATCATCCGGAGAAGGATTCATTGCATATGATGCAACCAATAATGTAATCAAATACTACGATGGTGGTTCATGGGTAACTGTTTCATCAGGAAGTGGAGCTTCTAAATGGACAGAGTCACTTGGAGTTCTCTACCCTAATACCATAACAGATGACTTGGCAATTGGTGGGACAACCATAACAGCAGCTGCTTTTGGAGTTGATGAGAGTGCAAATACAATCTACCTTGGTGATGGAGTAGGAGCAGGATCAACTACTCTAACCTTTAAATCAGATGCAGGAGCTGATACAGGAAATCTACTGTATAACACAGATGATCAATTCCAATTCTCAGGAGGAGATGTAGTCATTGATCAGGATTTGACTGTAACCGGTGGGGATCTGCTTGGTTCCTCTGGTGAGAATATTGATCTTGGTGAAGCAACTGCTGTTACAACCACCTTTTACATTGGAGGAACTGGTGAACTTACACTGGCAGCTGCAGCTTTGGCTCCATTTGCAAATGGAGGATTAGATCTTGGAACAGCATCTAATAAATTTGGTGATCTTTACTTGACTGGCGGCGATATTGTTTTGGATAATGCAACCGATATAGATATCGATAATGATTTGGCAACATCATTTTCCATTTCTGAAAGTACAAACAACTTCATCGCAATTAAGACCACGGTTACTGATAACCTATCATTCGGAAACGCATCTACCAACCCAACCTACAACTTCCTTGGGACAGGAGCTGTAACAATTGCAGGGAGTGCAGAAGGGACAACTGCTTTGGGAATAACCGCTGGCGATTTGGTCGTAACTGACGGCGATCTGACTTTGTCTGGCGGAGAAATCGCCGCAACTGCAGGAAATGCAACCGGTACAAACTTCTTATTTACAACCGGAGCTTTAACTACAGGTACAGGTCTTGGAGTATCAACTGCTTCAAATGTGATTACTTCCGGAGGGTTATTTTCAGGGAGTTTAACTTCTTCATCAGCAACAGCTTCATTTACGGGAGACGTTGGTACACTATCTTCGTCCAGAACTAATTCAACCGGCGCGCAAACATTAACTGATTCTGCCGATATCCTAGACCTTTCAAGAACAACAATTACCAATAACGGTACAGCAACAACTAACGTTAACGGACCAATCTTAAACATTACCAATACAGCCACACAAACACTGGGCACATTAAATGATAGCGCACCCTTAATCCGTGCCACTCAAGACGCTGATGCCACAGGTGCACTTTTACACCTTGTTTCTAATCGTTCATCATCCAGCCCGTCTATTCTTGTTGAACAAACTTTAGGAGGAACTGATGCCCTGCTATTAACTGATGCCGGAAATATGACTTTAAACGGTACTTTATCTCTGGCCCCTTCATCCAACCAGTTGGTTTTCGATTCAGATGGTGCTGCACCGGGGACACTTACCTGGACACCAACAACATCAGGTAAGACAATCATTCTTCCTGATGCAAATGGAACTGTGGCCGTATCAGCATCAGGCCCCATCACTCTTTCTGTTGCAGGAAATATTGCATGTCCGACTTGTTTAACAGGAACTACAAATCTTTTTACATTGAGTGATGGTACAAATACTCAGTTAGTAACCTCAGGTGATACCGTCTCTGTACTTGCCGGTACAGGTATAACAACCACTGTTTCGCTAACTGATACCGTAACCATAGCCTCAACTCTTGGAACAAGCATTGAATCATCTGAAATTACCGATAACACGATTACAACAACTGATCTTAATGCAGTCCTTACATTTGCTGATGGAGATTTTCTTGATCTTGGATTAATACTCCATGATGATAGTGCACTTCAGGGACTAAGACTTCCCAATACAGGAGCTTCACCTGCTTCCCCGTCATCGGGAGAAGGATTCATTGCATATGATGCAACCAATAATGTAATTAAATACTACGATGGCGGTTCATGGGTAACTGTTTCATCAGGAAGTGGTGCTTCCAAATGGACAGAGTCACTAGGAGTTCTCTACCCTAATACAATTACAGATGATCTGGCAATTGGTGGAACAACAATTACAGCAGCTGCTTTTGGAGTTGATGAGAGTGCAAATACAATCTACCTTGGAGATGGAGTAGGTGCAGGATCAACTACATTAACCTTTAAATCAGATGCAGGAGCAGATACCGGTAACCTACTATATAACACAAATGACTCCTTCCAATTCAGTGATGGAGATGTAGTTATTGATCAGGATTTGACACTAACCGGAGGAACCATAACCGGACCCAACTCTGCATCAATAGATATAGGTGCGGCAAGCCTAGGCTCAATAACATTTACTGCCGGAGGCAATGGTGATTTTCTGTTTGGAATAGACGCAGGTACCAATATGCAGATAACAGCATCTGCTGCTCCCGGTGTTGATATGGTGGCAATCACTAATTCTGGTTTCGGCACAACAACAGACAACATAGATGCACTAGCTGCGTCAATTTTTACAGCAACAGGAGCCGGCGCTAATAATTCTGCCATTCATGCCACCATCGGCAATGCTCCGGTTGATGCTTCCGACGTCATTAATGGTATAGAAGTTACGGGTGTTGCCCAAACATCCGCTTCCACAACACAAAACCTCTTATTTCTTGACGCCGCTTCATCAGGAAATACAGCAGGGACTCTAAACGCGATTAACATTGATTCAATAACAGGCAGTACAGCAACTGAAACGGCAATTAATATTGGTACCGGTTGGGATAATGCTTTTAATGCCGGAGGAACAAATGTCACAACAGCAGAACTTACCTATCTTGCATCCGGAATTAATCTTTCAACCGGTTCAAGTGAAGTTACAGGAACGCTACCTGTAGGAAGTGGCGGTACAGGTGCAACCACTCTAACCCTTAATGGCGTATTGTATGGTAACGGTACTTCAGCAGTCGGAGCAACAACTGCAGGAACAAATGGGCAGCTTCTTCTCGGAGTAACTTCCGGCGCTCCGGTGTTTGCGACAATGAGTGCCGATGCAACCATTACAAACGCCGGTGTATTAACCATAGCAGCTGATGCGGTTGCTCTCTCCACCGATACAACCGGAGTTTATGTCGGTGATGTAACTGCAGGTTCGGGAATTTCGGTTTCAGGAACACCGGCAGAAAATTATACTGAGACAATTGCGTTGGGGAGTCTGACTGCTAACTGGAGCCAAACCGGAGCCTTCGATATTGTCCTGAATAATGCTTCATCTGAATTATCTCTTCTTGAATCAACCGGGGCAACATTTTTTGGCACAATTGATGTAGGAGATCTGACAGCTGACCGAACTTATACTTTCCCTGACGCAACAGGTGCAGTGTGTTTGAGCACCGGAAACTGTACCGGTCTCGGAGGTGAAATAACAGGTTCCGGAGCTGCAGGTCAGGTGGCTTTCTTTACTGACGCTGATTCAGTGACTTCTGAAAATATGTTTGAATATGACAGTACCAATGATGTCTTAAGTCTGGGAACCGGAGCGGTAGCCGCCGATACTTCCGCGCTTCTTGATCTGTACGGCGAGTCCGAATACGCAGTACTAAGACCTGCCGATGTAACAACAGAAGCCGATACCAACAACTCCCCTATTCTTAGACTGCGAGGTACGTATGACTCTGATGTTGCAGTAGGACCTGTAACTTCCAGCAACTTTAATTTCGATATCAGAAACGTACTGACTGCAGCCGGAGCTTCGCCTGCTTCCCGACTTGATTTTCTAAATAATGGCGGAGCACAGATGCTCACAATCTCAAGTGCGGGTGTAATAACTGTTCCGGACGCGGGTTTATTAGATCTGTCCAACATCCTACACAATGATTCTGCGGCACAAGGATTTAAATTGCCCCAAAGCACAGCTTTGACTGACATATCCGGACAGGAGGGTTACGTCGCTTATGATACGGATGATAACCTGATAAAGGTTTTAGTAGACGGAGTCTGGACCAATGTTTCGGGGGCATCAACAACCCTAAAGCAAGCCTACGACAATGACGCTGACGGGAGCGACGCAATTATACTTACGACCTCCACAGATGGTGACATCATATTCCAAACAATAGGTGGCGCGGCAGATACACAATTTGAGGTTGTTGCTGCTTCAGCACCTGAAATTGATATGGTCAATTTCACAAATACAGGTTTCGGTACAACAACTAATAATGTTGATACTTTTGCTTCTTCAATCTTTACAGCTACTGGAGCCGGCGTAAATAACTCAGCCATCCATGCAATCATCGGTAATGCTCCAGTAGATGCATCGGATATTATAAATGGCGTGGAAATTACCGGGTTCGCACAAACAGTCGCTTCCACAACCCAAAATCTACTTTTTATAGATGCAGCAGCGTCCGGTAATACTGCTGGCAGCTTAAACGGAATTAATATAGACTCTATCACTGCTGACGCTGCTACCGAAACCGCTGTAAATATTGGTTCAGGATGGGATACAGATATCGCCTTCGCCGACTCATCTGTGATTCTTGATGGTCCATCCTCATCAACCCTGATGTTTCAAGATTTCGTTACTATAACTGCTTCTTCATTAACAGACTTTGACTGTACTGACTGTATTGATTTTGATGATCTGGCTGATTCAATGACATTGGATGCTTCAACTTCCTTCGTCTTCCCTGCAGCAATAAATTTGACACTTGATGCTTCCAGTACCGCCAACACCACAACAACTGGAGTACTTGATATAAATGTAGGAGCAGGAAATGCTGCAGTTGTAGGAGTTGACATTACACTAACCCAAAACGATGGAGCTACTGCAGCAACTGATGCAACAGCTCAAAAGATTTCTTTAACAGGAAACGATGCTGACGGGGATGTTTTTGGATTGGTATTAAGCGCATCTGCTACGGTAAATGCGACTACCGGAACCTACGAAGCTGCAATTTCGATAGATAATGCTGAAAACACTGCTGCCTCCATGACAGATGCAATCTTAATCACATCAAGCGGTGTTGCAGATGGCATAACTGATGCAATTGATGTATCAGCAGCAAACATCAATAACGCATTAAACCTCGGGGCCAATTTCGCTCTTTTTGACGGAATAAGGATGTTTGAAGGTGCAACAGGAACACTTACATTTGAAGATACATCGGGAAATGACTTGGTTACTTTAGTTGATAATACCAATGCTGGTGACCTTACAGTTACAGGAACATATACCGGTGACTCTATTTCGTTATCATCCGGAACAGCTACCCCTGTTTCAATGACAAGATCAGCTTCAGGTCAGTGGTTGGGTATGAATGATGGTACAGATGCATTTGGATATTACAATAATGCAGGTACACCTGAAGCTGCAGTCGCTGCAAACATAGGATCAATTGCAGTAGACACAACAAATGGTGCTCTATATATAAAAACAACAGATACTGTAAATACGGGCTGGAGTCAGTTGGCTACAACTGCAGGAAACTATACAGGCTGGAACCTTGATGGTGATGATGTAAGCCCAGTTGAACTCATATCAAGCGGAGAAACAGCTGTCTTTACGGGAGGAGCGGGAATTACAACTGATATTACAGCCGCTAATACTTTAACCATTGATTTTGCATCATCTGAACTTAATGACTTAACCTGGGGAACGGGAGCAAATGCAACAATCGCATGGACCACTTCCCTTTCAGGATCTAACGACCCAGTAATGACATTTGGTGATAATTCTCTCTCACTTACTAATGTTACTGATTTTGACTGTACTGACTGTATTGATTTTGATGATATTGCTGATTCCCCTACCTTAGATGCCGCAACTGATATAAACCTCTCTACATTTGCACTAAGTATTGATCTTGATTCAACCGGAGATTTTTCAATTCGTGATGTAACAACAGATATTGCAACATTTGCTGACTCAGGTGCCATTACTTTTGACCCGACAGATGGAACAGCATTTTTGACCAACCTCGGAGCAGGAAGCAATGTCCAGGTTGCTGCAACAGCAGCACCAACTGTTGATTTAGTGTCGGTAACAAATGCAGGACAGGCAACAACTACAACAGGAGTTGATGGAATTTCCCTAACATTTGTAACAGGAGATGGTACTGACCCGACAAACAACGGCATTAATCTAGCGCTTACATCTGGTGGGACCGCTGCAACTGATGTATTAAACGGGATTAACTTTGGACTAACAGGAACAAGTGGAACTGAACGAGGCATTAATTTCTCAGACAATAACTTTGACACAGACATCAACGCAACAACTGACCTAACAATAGGTATTGGAGGAACCAATGAAGTTAGCCTAACGGACACTAATTTTGCCCCAACTTCTTCCGGAGGAAATTCATTAGGGTCAGCTTCTGCCGAATGGGCCCAGTTATTCCTGGGTGATGATGCAGGAATTAACTTTGGTCTTCAAGATGACTGGACCATGCTGTATGACGAAGCAACCGATGATAGGTTGGAATTAACAACCGCAGGAACTTCAGGAATGTTAATTTCATCAGCTACAGTATCAGGAACGGGACTACTGGCAACTTTTGATTCAATGCAAAACGGAACCGGAATTTCACTTTCGATTGATGCAATAACTTCCGGAACAGGATTACTCGTTGAAAATGCAGCAAATACCCTAACGACAGGAACTTTGATTCAGGCACAATCAACGGCCACTTCCCTGACAACTGCCGGGGACGCATTTCTGGGATATTTTAACTGGGAACCGGGGTCATCAACAACTGCAAGCGGAGACCTGTTTAGGATAAATATCGGAACTAATGGAAATGTAACAAACCTATTCAATGTGACTGATAATGGATCATCACTATTTCGGGTTTCGGAAACTCAAATTGAATCGGCTGTCCCCCATCTTTTTTCTGCAACCGGAGATGTATCATTCTCGTATGATGCAAACTTTACAAATCAAACCTCTTCCCAGATAGAAAGCTTAGGGCCATTTTCAGTAGTTGTTGGTGAGAGCTTTGAATCCAACGATTTAACCTTAACTACATATAACGCTGGTGATATCGTACTTAATCCATCTGGTTCGAGCTCAGGTTATGTCGTAATTTCAGACGCTGACCCAACAATAATTTACGATACGGCGACCGCAACTGACACTGATTTCTGGACAGGAGTTGTTGAAGACGCAGGCGGAGATGATGATGATTCTTTCCAGATTGGTGATGGTACAACACCGGGAACAAATGCTTTCTTAACAATTTCAACATTGGGTGCCTTTACTCTTAATGCACCGGCAGCAAGCACAACAGCACTTACAATTACCGATACTGATTACACCAACGCTCTTTCGATAGATGACAACAATATAATTGGTACAACTGCAACCATAAATTTCACTAATTTTGATGTAGCATCAACAGGTAATATTACAATTTCTTCAGGAACTACCCTACCAATTTCCCTAACACGCTCCGCTTCCGGCCAATGGCTGGGCATGAATGACGGAACAGATGCATTCGGGTATTACAACAACGCGGGTACTCCTGAGGGAGCAGTTGCAGCAAATATTGGAAGTGTTGCGGTCGATACTACAAATGGAGCTCTTTACGTCAAAACAACAGATACGGTAAACACAGGCTGGAGCCAGCTTGCAACAACTGCAGGAAATTATACGGGTTGGAACTTAGACGGTGATGATGCAACACCGGCAGAAGCAATATCTAGCGGTAATACAGCCCTCATAGCAGGGGGAACAAATGGAATAGATACAGATATAACCGGAACTGACACCTTAACCATTGACCTTGATTACACTGAAATAACTACAGCTACATTTGGTACAGGATCCGGGTGGACCTGGACATTTGATGCAGGAACTACTGATCCGACTTTGGCATTTGCTGATAACCAGTTAACCATAGGTGGAGCTGCAACATTAACAGCTACAGCAGTTACTGACTTTGACTGTACTGACTGTATTGATTTTGATGATATTTCCGATTCCCCCACCTTGGATGCAGCAACTGACATTAACCTTTCTACATTTGCACTAAGTATTGACCTAGATAGCACAGGTGATTTTTCAATAAGGGACGTGACTACAGATATAGCAACATTTGCAGATTCAGGAGCAATTACTTTTGATCCGACTGATGGAACAGCATTCTTGACTAACCTTGGTGCAGGCTCTAATGTCCAGGTTGCAGCAACTGCAGCACCAACTGTTGATATATTTTCGATAACAAATGCAGGACAGGCAACTGTAACAAACGGAGTTGATGGAATTTCCCTAACCTTTGTAACCGGTAATGGAGCTGACCCGACAAACAATGGCATAAATCTAGCCCTTACATCAGGTGGAACTGCAGCAACTGATGTTCTAAATGGCATTAACTTTGGATTAACGGGGACATCGGGAACCGAGCGCGGCATTAACTTTGCGGACAACAACTTTGATACTGACATTAATGCAACAACTGACTTAACAATGGGTATCGGAGGAGCCAATGAAGTCAGTTTAACCGCCACCAACTTTGCACCGGTTGCAGCAGAAGGAAATTCACTGGGGTCATCAACGCTTGAATGGGAACAGCTTTTCCTGGGTGATAATGCAGGAGCGAACTTTGGCTTGGATGATGATTGGACAATACTCTACGATGAGACAACTGATGATCGTCTGGAATTAACCGCCGCAGGTGCAACAGGTTTTCTTGTTTCAACGACAACCGGCACTCAAACATACGCTTCTCAGGTCGCAACCACCGCGACCACATCCAGCGCTTGGGTATTTACTGACAACTCGCTTACGACGGGTACAGGCGGATATGTAAATTCCTCTTCTATAACCCAAGGAAATCTTTTCCAAATTGCTACAGCGACAGGCGCTGATACGCTAACTTCGGGAAATTTACTGAAAGTTTCATCCGATCTCGCCAATTCAACTTTCACCGGCAACTTGGTCAATATTGATTGGTCGCCCGACGGTTCAACCGAAATCTACAATTCAACCGCCGATCTACTTCATATTAACGCAGGTCAATACGCCAATCCAGGATATTTATTAGATATCACAGATAACGGATCGGCAATATTTAGTGTTTCCCAAACTAAAATTACTTCTGCTCTTCCCCACGAGTTCACAGCCAGTGGAGATGTTTCAATTGCTTATGATTTAATTTTTACAAACCAAACAGCCTCAACTATTGATTCATATGGTCCCCTAACAGTTCGTTCCGGAGAGAGCTTCGAAAATAACGATTTAACTCTTGCTACTTATGGTACAGGAAATGTCCTACTTGATCCTGCTGCTGCTGGATATATTCAACTTGAGGGTGCGACCAGACTTAATACCCAAGCCACATTGGCAAATGACGCGACTCCAGACGTGTCAGCTGGATCTTGGTTCGTAACCGGTGGCACTACGACTATTACCGATTTTGATGCCGGTACCGGTACACTCGAGGACGGCCATCTAATAGTAATCGAATCTGCCCATGCGGTAACTATAGACTGCTCATCTAGTACTGAGTTTTACTGCGGTACTGCAGACATTGTTCTTGCAGATAATGATTTAATATCTTTCATATATGATGCAACCGAGGATATTTGGCGACTGGTAGGTTGGGTGGATGAATCTACCGACGGAGGACAGGATATCGCAGAATATTTCCCCAGCACACAAACGCTCTCTGCCGGAGAAGTTGTAAAGGTTGATCCCGAAAATGCACAGCATGTTCTAAAAACCAATGCCGCTTATGAAAATAAAGTACTTGGTATAGTTTCAACCAATCCTGGTCAAGTATTAGGTGAACCAAGTCCAAACAGTTACCCAATTGCACTCGCAGGCCGTGTACCGGTTAAAATTTCAAACTCATCTTCCGAAATTATTCCCGGTGACTACCTAACTGCGAGCCCCGAAACAGGTTTGGCGATGAAAGCTCAGGCTAATGGAAAAGTTATCGGTCAGGCACTCGAAGGATGGACTCCAAATAGCGGGAAAGACTCAGTTACAGTATTTATCAATAACACATATATTCAAATTGCGGAAGTCAATCCGAGCGGTAACATCAATTTAAGCGGAAACATAAATGACGGGTTCTTTGCTACCTACGCAGACAGTAATCAAAACATTGATGTAAAAGCCGGTTTCGCTGAAGTCACTACAGCAAAACTAAAAGCCGGAATCGCCGAGGTTGCATCACTATTTGCGCCCAACATAAAAACCAACACTATTACAACTGACACTGGCAACATAAAAGTAAAGCTCGGAACTCAGGAACTTTTAGAAGGAAAGTTCGAGATAGTAGATCAAACTGAAGGTGTTTTGGTTTCGGTTGACAATCTCGGCAACACCGAAATTAAAGGCGATTTAACCGCGGAAAATATAAACGTCCAAAACGCAAATATTACAAACAATTTGCATGTCGGAAAAATTTACGCCGATGAAATCGTTGCAAACCAGGCGAAATTTGATGATTTAAGAACTAACACTCAAACGGGAGTTACACGGGAAGAAATTGAACAACTACTTGCCGGCGCAAACGCCAGTCAAAACTTAATGAATCAGTCCGCAACTTGGAGCGTAAACCTTGCAAGCGGATCGGCAAATCTTAAAGACTTGGCTTTGGAAAATCTATTTGTAACCGGTTCGGCAGCGATTGATTCGCTTTCAGTTTCAAAATCAATTGGCGTTGGTACTGATCTTATTGTTCAACAAATTCTTGACGGTCAAAATAATCTGGTCGCCAGCAGTTTCGATACGTTAAGCGCTCCCCTTTCAATCCAGTCAGCAGGACTTCAACCTGTGTCAATAATGGCAGGAAAAATTCTGATTGACACTAACGGTAATGTTCAAATTGATGGTAACCTGGCAGTAACAGGTACAATAACAACAAGTGGTATTAACCTGAAAGAAAACGAAAACGGTAAAGTGTTGAGTCTTGTGGACTCGCAAAACTTTGAGCAGGGATACCTCTCGGCATCGGGTTCAGCAAAATTGAAGGATATTTCAACCGATCAGATCAAAATCACAGCCGATCAATCTGCCACTTCATCATCTACTCTGCAGGGAAATGCATATGAGACTTCTGCTACTGCCGGAAAGGCAAAAATTGCTGAAGGTACAAGTGATGTGATAATCAGAAATCCCAAAGTCAAATCCGACAGTCTGGTCTTTATTACACCACTAACATCAACTGGCAACTACACCCTTTATGTCAAATCACAAACAGATGGCGAATTCTCGGTAGGGTTTAACAACATTACAGAAACCGAAGTTTCATTTAACTGGTGGATTGTCGACGTAGTCGCAAGCACACGATAAGACTAATATGACATATAAGATTAATTCGACAAATATACAAAAACTCATTCCTCCTCACGGAGGTTATAAAAATCTGGAAAGTTATAAAACAGCTGTTATCATTTCCGACGGAACAGTGTTTTTCTGTAAGTCCTATATGTCGTATACGTCAAATAAGACTTATACAAGAACCTATGATCAGATGATTCAAGCAGCCCGTTCAGGAAAACAAAACATCGTCGAGGGTAGTATCGATTCGGGAACAAGTAAAAAAACTGAGTTAAAACTTATCGGAGTTGCCCGAGGGAGCTTTGGGGAGCTTTTGGAAGATTATGAGGATTTCCTTAGACAGCTAGGACTTCGGCTTTGGCCGAAGGATAGCAAGCTGGCAAGAGAAATTCGCCAGTTTGCTTATACGTCGAATAGGTCGTATATGACCTATAAGACCTATATTGAATCGGAGAATCCGGAAGTCGCTGCCAACACACTTATCTGCCTTATCCATCAGGTCAATTTTCTACTTGACCAACAGCTCAGAGCTCTGGAAAAAGAATTTCTTGAAAAAGGTGGTTTTACAGAAAGACTTTATCGCGAGCGTTCAAAAGCCCGCACCAAATAAGACTTATGAGACCTATAAAACTTATACGACAAATATTTAATTTTTTTACCAAAACCCGCCTTCGTAAGGTACTTTCATCCATCCTTGCACTACTAATAGTACTGACAAGCTTTAAGTTTTTGTTCTTTAGCCCAAAG
>Ga0208375_1002000_pt1 | contig 20340 bp, 19 predicted proteins | sample RifOxyD1_FD_184038 | JGI IMG/M metagenome (GOLD analysis project Ga0208375, IMG submission 184038) | Soil microbial communities from Rifle, Colorado - Rifle Oxygen_injection D1 (SPAdes) | ecosystem: Environmental > Terrestrial > Deep subsurface > Rock core/Sediment | place: Rifle, Colorado... | reverse complement strand
CATGCGCTCTGCTTTGGTTGATTTTCCCCGACCTTGTAGATGAAGAGAAACATCTTCCTGACTTATCCCTTTGCCATCATCACTGACTTTTATACTGACAAGCCCGTTATTAAGCTGCATCTCAACTTGAACTCTGCTGGTAGCTGCTTCAATAGCGTTCGCCACAATATTACTAACTGCTCTTCCAAGCAAAATGGGATCATGGGAAGTAATAATTTGTTCACTTGGAAAGATGGTTTTAATTTCCACTTTAGGTTTATCAAACGACGCTACCTGAGCATTATCGGTCGCCCGTTTTACTGATTCAACCAGATCATCATTTTTTAGCGATACTTCAAATCCTAAATGGGATTTTGCTGATTTGACCTGCTTTAAAACCTGTTCGGCCAGATCAACTATTCTTGTCAGAGCATTTTCCCGATCTTCCTTGGTGGCCCGTTCAAGATTCATTATTTTGAGATGATTTCTAAGCGCCGTTACCGGCACATGAAGATCATGGATAAGATTTTTATAGGCATAACTGGCCATCTCACGGGCCTTGCTTTTGGTAATTTTTTCGTTAGACTCCCTGAGTTTTTCTTGAGATTCGATAAAAGCTGCCCGTATAGTTTCCAATTCACTGATCGGAAAATGAGAAATAGTTAAAGGTTCAAAACCATTCTGGGTGTTTCTAATGGCCCCTTCCAGTTCACTCAAATAAGTAAGTCCCTTTTGAGATTCATTAATCACTTTTGCAATCAGCCAATTGCCAATTAGAAGGGTAAAAACAAAGATGGCGATAGAAATTCCAAGCGAAACATAAATAATTGATTTGGTATCAAGATAGATAACAATTTTTGCGTTAGTGGCAGTAGTGAAACTCATCAGTTTTCCATTTTGGATTTGCAAATCCAAGACAGGGAGCTGTTTTACTTTCCAATCAATTATTTTTCCAATTCGAGAAGCATTGAGTGTGGAAGCGATAATTTCATCGTTGTAAATAACTTCCAAAGCGGTTTCTTGTTTGGTAGATACGGCCCTAACAAAACGCTGAATCTCTGGTCGATCTTGGGATTCCAGTAATACGGCGATATGAGGGGCAATAGATTCAATGAATCTTTTATTGGTGTCCGCAAATTGTATCAAAATGATAGATGCCGTAAAGATAGAAATCAAAATCGAAAGCCCAAGCGGAATTCCAATTTGATAGGAAGTCATCCTCTTTCCAATAAAATCTTTAAAGGGAAGAATGGGTTTCTTGGTCATTGGCCCATCCTCTTTAAACATTCTTGATTAAATGAAACGTGTCGATAATCAGTATAAGCAACCGCCAAAAGATTTGGTTTAAATCCATCTATACACCTATGAATCCAATAATGAGCACGGGAATGAAACAAATTTACCGAAAGTGAAAGTTCATCAACTCGATCAGCAAGTTCACTTTGGATTTTTTGTCGCACGACCCGATCTTGAGTTTTTCTTGATTGGTCAATCAATTTATCAATCTTAGCATCATGAATTCCACTAAAATTATCAGGATTGGTTGATTCAAAGTTATTGAGTAAAAATTCTGGATCAGGATAATCAACGATCATGGAAACCAGAAAGGCCTGCAAGGTTTTGCCATTATACCCGGTCATCATTTGTTCCCAATTAATTGGAAGCACTTGTATGTTCCATCCTTTGTTTTTAAGTTCACTTTCAAAAAATGCAATCATTTCTTTGGAACGGGCAAGCTCACTTGGAATATAAATTTTGATTAAATCTTTGGGAATACTTTTATTTAACTTTTGAATATTCCTTTTTTTAGTTTGATGGCCTGGGAATGTGGGAGAAATATAACCAAACGCTGGTTTGGCATCTGGATAAAAATTCAACCTGAATTTTTCGTTATCAACACTTTGCTGGAAAAGTTTTCTATTTTCCAGCTTATCAAATGGTGCAAATCTGGTATTAAGTCCAATTATCCAAGTATCGGCCACAATGGAGCTTTCATCCTTTCCATAAGCAAATACTTTTTCCGTTCCATTCATTGGCCAACTGGAAAGATCGTGAATCAATCCCATGGTTGCCATCTTTATGGCATCTTCTTGATTAACATTTTTAAGAATGATCTCTGATAATTTAGGATTAGTTCCATGATATCCAGAAAAGCGAGATAGATAGATTTCATTTTCTCCAATATGTTTTATTTCAAATGGCCCGGAGCCAATTGGTTTTTTGAAAAAATCTTTTTGATTTACTTTTTTAGCAGGAAGTATTTTAGCAGTCCCTCCGGCCAATACGTATTGGATTGGTGGAAATGGTTTTTCCAGATGAATTTCAAGCGTAAGATCATCAACGACAACCAACCCTTCTACCGAACTGGTTTTTCCCTTGAAATAATCTTTGGCGCCTTTAATTACGTCGTAGAATTTATAAACAACACTTTCAGCGCTTACATTTCTAGTGAGGGATACCTTGGCATCCATGGCAGTAATTTGGGAGCCATCATGAAATTTCGCAGCAGGATCAATTTTAAAAGTCAAAACAAGTCCGTCACTACTGGTTGACCATGATTTAGCAATGGATGAACGAACACCATAGTCGTCAGTAAAACGAAGAAGGCCATCATAGACTAATTCAGAAAAAATAAGAGATGCCCCATCATTCATTTTAATTGGATCATAGCTTACAGGCATGGAATATATAGCTTTAACATAGGCAGGAGTAGATATTGACTGGGTATTTTTTGGTAACCGCTTATCCTTCAAAATTAGGATTCCCAGTCCGATAATTACCACAATAGTTATCACCGCAGTGATTTTCATTAGCACCTCATTCTCATCCAAACACAAAATGTGTTTGTAATTGAGTTAAAGCAAAGCACAGGCCAGCTTATCCTTCGGCAACCAACGTTTTCCCTTATACACCCGCTGCGTTATTTATAAAGCCCCCTCTGTAAGAATTACTTATAAAAATCAAGTTTTTAGATTGGTTTTTATAATTTTGATTGATCTAAATATTTTAGTTTAAGAATTTAATGAAAAAGGGAAATAGTAGCGTCACGCTATTATTAAAATAGTAGCGCTACTATTTGGGCTACTATTATTTTCAGTTGATCGTGCCGGAATTTTTTTGTGATTTTTAAGAAATCTTAACTTTCTTAACTTTCGTGCATAATTTTTTTTTAATAAATCTTTAACACCATAAAATATCGGAATTTGTGATAAAATTAAAATAGTAACAACCTTATAATCCACAAAAAAGGAGTCCATATGTATAATAAGCAGTGTATGGAGTTAAAAACACTTGAAATATATGAAAAACTTATATCAGATATTAAAGCACTAAAAAGAGAGCACAAAAAGCTAATATTAAAAGCCCAAAAAAAGACAATTACTTCTGATGAAGTCAAGCATTTACACAAACTCATCGAAATACATAATAAATTAGAATCTACCGCAAAAAAAAATCTGGGATAATCATTCCTTAATCAATATTGTTCTCAATATATCAAATAGAAAAAAATAATTTCTGAAAATATGCTCAGCGCTTATAGTTAAACTAAATGGTAAGGCTATGACATAGTGATTTTGCAAATTATAAATATACTTAATTAAAAAATTAAAATATCATGAATAAGACATGTTAAAACTAAGAGATATTATAGACATTCATAACGGTGATGAATTCGAGAAGATGTGCCGTAAGCTCTTAGAGTTAATGTATGGTGCAACAAGTTTTCAAGAAATCCCAGCAACAGACCAAGGAGACTTTGGTCTTGATGGATATACCTTTGAGCCAGAAGCATTTCAGTGTTATGCACCAGAAAAACTATACACAACTGAAGAATTATACAATAAGCAACGAGATAAAATCACGGCAGACATTGTTAAGTTTATAAAAAATGAAAAAAAACTTAAAGAGCTTGTTGGTGATAAAAAATTTAAAAAATGGGTATTCTTGACTCCGACATTTGATAGTAAGAGATTAAATGTTCACGCTGGAAAAAAAACAAAAGAAGTGTTGGGGAAAAAGTTGGCACATGTCGCAAATGATTTTCAAATAGTATTAAAGGAAGCTGACAATTTTTTCAGAACTGAAATTGAAACGTATAGAAATAAGACTAGACGTTTTCTGAATATAACAAACCCCGAAATCGCTGGCAGCGAAGTCATAAATTGGCAAGACAACAACACAACATTAACAGAGACCTTGCGTCGCAAGTTGTCTAAACTAGGAATGGATGATGACTCTCTAAATCGTTGTATAAATTTACATATAAAGTATTACTTAGCCCTCAATAAAATAATGAAGGAAACTTTTAAGAAAAATGAAGATGTCTATAATGAAATCGTGCAAGCTTTCGCCGCAAAGACACGATCAATAGAAATGAAATCATCAATGAATGAAGTTAAAAAACTTGATGACATCAGATACGATTTAGATCAACTTGAAATGATGCTCAAAGAAAAGCTAGATGGATTTATTAAACCAGAGATTAGAGAGCATCTAAAAACGTGTAAAATATCAGACTGGTTAATAATGTGCCCATTGGATTTTAAATGATGAATAAATTTGAAATGGATTTTTTTGAGCAATTTAAAGATCAAGAAATATCATTTCAGGTGAAAGCAACGAAACTTAATCCAACCTCATCAATGCTATGGCGCATATCAGTTTTATCTATATTCTTGTATCATTGCTGTAGCTCAAACCGATCTTCTTTACACAAACTACAGATATTTTATTCTTGTGTTGGTAATGAGCTAACCTTTGATTCTCTTTTGGATGCAATAAAAGGGAACTCCGATTTGTATGCTACTGACGTAAAATTCGATCCAACCCTATTGAGAGTGTTAAACTATATGATTTCCTATGGCATTATTTCAAAAAAGAATAATTCTCATTTTAAGCTGACTGAAGCTGGAAAAAACTTTGCTAAACAATTAGTAAGTACTGAAGTGCTGAAAGAGCTTAAGGATAAGTTATTCTCGGTACAAAAAAATAAATATTCAGAATCAGCATTTAATAGAATTTTTAAAGAGGCATTATAGATGGGTATAAAACTAAGAGCATTAAAGTTAGAAGTCTTTTCTAAAAATAATGAAAAGCATGAAGGTTATTTAGAATTTAAAACATCCGGATTGAATATTGTTAGGGCTGAAAACTCAATGGGAAAATCTACCTGCGTTCAATCTATTATTTATGCTCTTGGCCTTGAGTCAATGCTTGTAATAAAGCATGAGGTACCGTTACCACCAGCCATGAAAAGTATAATTAATGTTCTTAAGGGGGAAGTGGAAAAAGAACTAGAAGTCTCTCGCTCTTATGTCTACTTAGAAATTGAAAATGACAATTCAGATATTGTAACCATTCAGAGAAGTGTAAAGTCGGACCAAGATATTATGCTGATGAAGATTTATGAAGGTGCAATACTAACTAAAAATAAAAAAGTCATTTCAAATCCACTTGAACTTTATGCGAGGTTAGCTGGTAGCGCAAAAAATGAATTAGGGTTTTACAATTGGCTTAAAAAGTTTATGGCATGGGATTTGCCACAAGTAAACCTGATGCGAGGAAGCCTTACTGAATTGTATATTGAATCTATTGTATCGCTTTTTATCATTGAGCAAAAAAGCGGTTGGACTCAAATTCAGGCTAATACACCACATTTTCAAATTCGAGACGTGAAAAAACGAGCAATTGAATTTGTGCTTAGCTTAGATGCGCATAAAAACTATCTTAAATATCAAAATCTAAAGCGTGAAATCGAAAATGTAGAGTCTAGTTGGAAGGAAGAGTATATCAAACTTAATAGCTCAGCCAGGTCGATCTCTGGAGAAATTGTTGGTTTTAGCAAACTAATACCCAATTCGTGGGGAGAAGAAATCCAACCTAATATCGTTTTTCAATACTCAAAGAAAAATTATGGTATTGATGATTATTTAACAATGATGGGTAGCCTCTTAGTTGATAGCCAGACAAAATATGAATTAAAAGTTGAAGACTTATCTGCAGAATTGAAGAGTACCCTGTCTGAACTCGAAGAAAAAGTTTATCATCTTGACACCTTTGTTCGTGAACATGAAAGCAAAATTAGTAATTATAATGATGAAATTCGTGAAAATAATGAACGTATCGAGGAATATAAATCAGAATTAACCTATTTTAAAGACATCGCAAGACTTCAAAAACTCGGAGGAACTTCTTCTATTAAAATTGATCAAAGTAAATGTCCAACATGCTCTCAAGAAGTAAGTGGAACCATTCTAAAAAGTGATATAGAAGTCCTATATATGAATTTAGAAGAAAATAAGGATTTTTTAGCCAATGAGCTAAAAACATTAGAAATAATAAATCAGAATGTTGTTTCAAAAAGAGGTAAGTTAAAATTGTCGTTAAATAAAGTTGTTAATGAGCTGAACGACACGAGAGATAAAATTAGAGATATTAAGGACACATTGCTTGAGAGTGGAAAAGCTCCGTCTAAAGCAACTTTTCAAGAAATAATTAGATATGAAAAGAAAATAGAAGACTTAAAACAGTTGAAAGTTATGTTTTCAATTTCAATGTCATTATTTGAAGACTACTATTTCCAACATCAAGAGCTTACAAAGAAATTGAGTAGTATGAATGAGTTCCTTTCTGCCGAAGACACCAAAAAACTTAAGATGTTAAATGAAACTATAAAGAAGCAACTCAAAAAGTATGGGTTTAATAGCTTTAATCTATCTGAATTGCGAATTTCTGAAGATTCATATCATCCAACGTTAAAAGATATTGATTGGTATTTTGATGTATCAGCCAGTGATAATGTAAGAGGGTTGTGGGCGTACACTCTCGGTCTGCATAAAGTTATCCATTCCTATGATTTAAACACTCAGCTAGGGTTTGTTCTCTTTGATGAACCAAAGCAACATAGTGCAAAGGGGGAAAGTTTTCAGTCATTTCTTACTGAGTGTAAATCAACAAACTATGGTTCAGTTCAAAAACTGGTTTTTACTAGTGAACCAGAAGAAGGGTTGACTTCTTTTTCCAACGATAAAGAAGTACGGTATATTAATTATCCTATAGGAGCACGTATAATACGTTAATTTGCAAAAAAGCTATCAATCTTTATTATCCAGTAACATTGTGTCCCATCGGCAATCGAGTGTGAACACCGAAATATAAGTAAACCCAGCAGAAAATATCATTATCTACCGGCAGGTAATCGCTGATTTTCTATGTTTGGCATTATGCTTATTATTTTTGTATCTTTAAAACGTTTAATTTCAAAAGATAAAGGTTTATTAAAACCCTTTGCCTGAATTAGCATCTGGTCCATGTGGTTTACGTCGGCAATTTTGATTTGATTTACTTTCGTAATAACATCTCCGGGCATTAAATTACCAGCAAAAGCAGGACTATTGTTACAGACAATAAAAACTTTTACGCCTTGATTAGAATCTGATTGATATCTATCGTTAATATCTAAATTGTTATAAATAATTCCGAGGTCAGATTGTTCGCACCAATTACTATGAGCTAAAAAAAATAATTGATGTGCATTTCTATGGAGGGTGATAGGGACGTAAGTCGTTTTCGTTCCATGCGTGGTACTCGTTCCTGTGTAATTATAACTATTATACAGGCCATTTCCCATCACATTACCTTGATGGTAGGTGGTATTTGTGGTTGGTGTATCTAGCGCAATAGCTGAAGTTCTTGAGCCTAGATATTCTTTATAGTACAAAACCACTGAGGCACCTTTCTCTTTTGCGACTTTTTTGATCATATTTAAAGTTAAATCGGATTCATTCCAAAAATCTGCAAAACCGATTACCACATATCCGTCAGCTAAATATTTTAAAAAGACGGAATCTGCAATAATCAGATTAAGATTGTCGATTTTTTTACCCAGACTTTCTATTTGAATGTTTTGATTTTGTTCAAGCGGTTGAATGCCATTTTTACCAAAGTCTGCAATATCTGTTTGTGTTTTATAAAACTCTCGCAAGTGCTTCTCACCCAACGCACACCCATAAAATTCCAATAGTAAAATTGCTGTTAAACAAAATGTACTAATTTTCATATTAATTCCTAGATCAGATTGTTTATATTTTTCCCATTAAATTTATCGAATAGAAGAATTATTAACTTTAGTTAAAATATTTTAAATTTTGAAAGCATACTGGAACACACAATCTTGCAAACTATAGTATCAACCTAAATACGAAGTGCGATATAATACCAAATAAGGGAGGTTTGCTAATGATCCAGAAAATTTAATTATCACCAACCGAAATATAACAGACAAAAAGGATCAAAAGATATTACACGGTGGATGCCTATTGATCGAAATTATGCCTGTAAATATATGGAGCAATGGTTTAAAATTAAAATGAAGTATAATTTGATTGTTGAGAATAAAGAAAAAGAATATTTTGAGATGGCAAGATGTGGGATATAGAATTAGAGAAAATACAAAAGGGTAATTGTTTAAAAAGGAAGAACAATGAATATTGAGACCAAAAATATTAAAGTCACATCGACAATAAGCAGGCATTATCATGACTAGTAAACAGCCATCAGGTTTTACAATAGTATTGAAGACATTTTTAGCTTCTCTGTGGGGTATGGGTCTATTAATCCACTTAACTCTTGTTTCCAAGACCTTCTATGTACTCTTCTTCACTCCTGATAATTTAATCTATTCCACTGAAACGGCAAAAAAAGCAGATGCAACTTTGAAGCGAATAGAACAAATTGAATGGGGGCAGAAGCAAGGAGAAGAGAACAACGAATATAAGCAGATTAAACAAATTCTTGAAGAGATGTGCAAAAACTGCGGAGTCTATATTAATAACTTATCCTCTCTGGATTATGGGAAAGAAAAGCTAAATATCATTGCCAGCCAAATTAATAGCAATAGGATTTTATTTTGGTTCATATTGGGAAAGATTGCCCAGGCAATTACATTTGCTCTGCTTACTTTACTTACCATTCTATTTTGGAAAGCAAAAAATATCGGTGTTCTGATTTGGCTAGAATCTTTTCTTTTTTGCTTAGCTCCTGTTTTTATGCTGACCGCAATTGGGAAAGCAGTATCTTCAATAAATAATTATTTCTATTCTGTCACAATCCCCTCTGATAATTTTTCAGAAGAGATGTTCTTTTGTGGAGTTATTGGATGCTTTATTTTAATTCCAGCGGCGGTTGTTTTAAGAAAAAAACGAACTGAAGCATTGCCAACAGTTTCAGAAATATAAGGAATTTACCTTGTATCAAAATTAATTGTTCCACTATTTTTTGCCAATTAACTTTAATGAAATCTTTGATAATGGAGAAAATCCCCTATCCAACTTATTCAAAGTTCCCTGCCTAAATTTTTGAATAAGTTTTGGGACAAGATAATTCCCCGACACCAATAAAATAATTGCCGCTACTATTTCCACAACCATTTTCATTTTTGTTTCTCCTGTTCACGCTTAAATATTTGTCCAACTGTTGTTTTAGACCAAAGGCCGCCGTGCTTTAAACAAATCCCTGAGGTATTTAATGATTTAGCAATTTGTCGATAAGATAAACCCATTGACCTTAAATTTATAATTTTCCAAATAACCTTCTACTCTCCTTGGTGAGGTATTCGAATGCCACCACTTCTGATGCTGGTCTAACTTACGTCCATTATTTCTTGCGACATACAGGAAATTACGATAAGTATATTTAAATTTATCAGGTATAGAGATGAATTATTGTGAGTTAGTAACAAAAGTAAGAAAATATCATCGCCTTTCGCTATTATGCTTAATTTCGGAAGTGAATGCAAAACTGTGGACAAATCAAAAAATTGACATAAGCAGCAATCTCGGAAAAGCGTATCTTACGCATAGAGCTTATGGAAGCCGCATAGCTGTAATTTCTGCCGCAACCGGAAATGATCATCATCATTCATATCCAAGTGAGAAGGACATGCTTAATTTGTCACATTTTTATTTGGAGATAAAAGAAAGAATCGCCGATGAAGGTATCATAAAAAAAGATTTTTTCACTTTAATTGAGGCCATCGGCAACACTTGTTTAAAAGACTTTTCTTTAGATGAAGGATGTCTCAAAATTTGCTCGGTCAAAATTTTTTTTATGAGATTATTAAGAAGTCAATATGAACATGTAACCTTTAAGCCAACTGGAATTGAAAGGTCTTGGGCCATATTTAAAGAATATATAAAGAAAAATAATAACGCTGAGTATGACAAAGTAAGGAATTATTTAAAAATTGATCCACTTCATGTTTTAAGAAGTGGATATGGGTTTATAGCATTATCGGAGGATAAAAAAACTCAATGGGGAAAAATAAATACAAATTTGAGCAATATCGATATCAAAGTAAGAGAAGTTTATCAAATTGATAATGATGTTCTAAATCTTATTGCAAAGAGATGGAGTAGAACATTTGCTGGTTTTAGAGAATGGCATGACAAAGTTGTTTTACAAGAAGATGAATATTTTCGAAAATACGTCCCAAGCCCATTGGTACAAACACCCCTAATTGATTTAGAAGGCAACCATGATTATCTATTACCTTCGCCTTGGCATTTGGCATGGAGAATGAAGGATGTGTTATTTGAATCTTTACAAAGAATCCATGAAAATACAACAGAAAGGGAACTACTTAACACATCTTTAGGGGAAGCTCTGGAAGATGTGTTAGAAGATGAGTTAATTTATTATTTTGGAATAGATAAAGTTATAAGAATTGATAAAATACAGAGTGACAACACTCGACCCAAGGCGGATTTTGTTCTTGTGGATTCTGGTTATGCTATTATTGTAGAGGTTAAAAAGTCAATAGGTGGTGTGAATTCTAAGGTGCATGCACAGATAGATGATATCGTTAAAATGTGGGATAAGCTGGTAGTAGCGAGCAAGCAGTGCTCTGGGACGTTACATTCTGACTATTTCCAAAGCATACGCAATAAATATAATATAAAAAAGGTTGTAACTTTAGTTTGTATTGGTGATGATCTGGTTAGTGAATCAGGCATATTTCTTTTTTTTGCTTATGGCTGCAATTTAATTTCTCAAATTGATTTACAATATCACGATATTTTTTCTGTTGATGAATTTGATGAATTAATAAGTTCATTTACTATTCCAGAGTTAACTAAAGCAATAATTGACAGATGGAATACTTATAAAACTGGCTCTGACATCGACGCACAGTCCAGTATGTATTATCGAAATATTCTTCGTGACAAAAAAAGTTATTCACAAGAATCTTTTTATAAAAATCTAGCAGAAGAAATTATGCCTATTGAAGAATGAAAAAATTTATCAAGGAACCATGGTGAAATCATGATCTACTATTTTAAAATTCCATTGTTACTAATAATTGGAATGTTTACATTCCTTTTAATTGCAAGTCTCTTAGTATATATAAGCACCTCCTGTGATCAAAAACTTTCTTTCTTTGATTCTGCTTATTTTTCCACAATTACTTTTTTCACTGTAGGTTTTGGAGATATTACGCTCAAGACAGTTATTGGCCGCTTGATTTCAATGTTTATTGGAGGGACAGGTGCGTTATTCATGGGGTTATTTGTAACTTCACTATACTCATCTTTTCAGCAATATGCAGACTATAAAAATAGAATCCCACATGACAAGAATGTATTAAGAGTTCTTGGTGAAATTCGACAAGACTATTTAAATATACTAGGAAATTACCATTTAACGAAAGGTGATTTTAATTTTAAATGGACAATAGGCAGCCTTAGGGAAGTTAAAGATGATGTATATTCTGATCTCATAGGAACAAACGTTCCTGACCTTTCTGGTAAGTACCACCCCTTTGGAAAAGATGCCTTTATGAGAAGTGCTGAGATTGTCGATACTAAAATTCAGAACCTATTATTGATTGATTTTGATACTAACTTTAAATCAGAGGTTAAGTATATTGCTTTATTGAGTCGAAACTTGGTCAACAACTTTCACTGGTCTTTTTTTAAACAAAGCATATTAAGCAATCACAATAGAGATTTTGTTGATTTAGTATTTATAGTTGGAGACGAAAAAAACGCTTCAATTGTCATGCAATACATAATTCTGAAAGATGAACTGGGGATTTTAATTCAAAATATAGCAAAACAAATTAAAAATACGGAGTGAGAAATGTGGCAATGGTGGTTAATCGGAATATTAGGCATATTTGTACTATCATTTTTTTTATGGTTGATTTATTTTAGGAAGCAAAAATTTGATGTTTCTTTGCTTGGCCTTTTAACTCTAGGAATTACACTGATTATTGGGGCATTATTACAACCTCCATCTATCAAATATGGAGATGTGGAAATGATTATTGATGATGCCAAGAAAGCAACTAAAGAAGCTGAAAAAGCAAGCTTACTAGTTAATGAAACTGTGGCAATGCTATTATGGAATCATGGCAGATTAGGGGTTAGAGCTGATACAAATGCCGCAAGAAAGTTACTAGAAAAAGTCCATGGCAAAGAAAAGGCACAAGGAATAATAGATTACTTTATTGATAAAGATATCTTTAAGACTTCTGGAGAGGAAAAAAGGAACCTTCTTAGAAACAAAGGGGCCATTAAAATTCCTGAGAATACAATATCTCCCTTAATTGAAATGATAGATAAAAATGAATAGTTGTACCACTGAATTAAAGCACGAGATTCCTCTATAACTCTATGGTTAAATCAATTATTATCAAAATAGCATATTTTGAATAATAAGATTGCCAACATAAATATTCAATTGGTGATATCTCTTTCCCTCCTCTCCTTTGATATCTCATTTAATTAAACGTATAATGTGAAAAAATACATAGGATCAATTTTGAATCAAAAAAGCACTTTAATAACCATCCGCCCTGATCTAGCAAAAGAGTGGCATCCAACGAAGAATGGGAATTTAACTCCTGATCAAATTACTTATGGATCAAAAAAGAAAGTTTGGTGGAAATGTAAAACAGGCCATGAGTGGGAGCAAAGTCCAAATGCAAGAAGAAAAACAGGGTGTCCCTATTGCTCAAACAGAAGAGCTAATGATGATAATAGCTTGTATGCAAAACACCCAAAACTTTCCAGAGAATGGCATCCAACGAAGAATGGAAACCTTACTCCTAAACAAGTAGTTCCCGGCTCAAAAAGGAAAGTTTGGTGGAAATGCAAAAATGGCCACGAGTGGAAGGCAGTTTTATATGAAAGGGCAATTGCAAGAACAAGTTGTCCTTATTGCTCAAATAAAAAAGTTGATAATCGTAATTGCTTATATATAAAGCACCCTGAACTTTGTAAAGAATGGCATCCAACGAAGAATGGAAAACTCACTCCTAAACAAGTAGTTCCGGGCTCCAATAAGAAAGTTTGGTGGAAATGCAAAAATGGTCACGAATGGAAGGCGATAATAAATGATCGCTCAAGAGGGATTGGTTGTCGATTTTGTGCTAAACAAACCTCTAGGGCAGAGCTGAGAATTTACACTGAACTGAAAATGATTTTTAAAAATGTTTCTTTAAGGAAAAAAGTCGATCGTCACGAAATAGATATTTATCTCCCTGATTTCAATATCGGCGTTGAAATTGATGGATATTATTGGCATAAAAATAAGTACAACCACGATAAGAAAAAAGGTAAGGAACTAAAAAATAATAACATTTCTCTAATAAGAATCAGAGAGAAGGGTTTAAAAAAAATCAACAAAATAGATATTATTGCTAACTTAATTCACCTTACAGTTACCGATATTAAATCGTTATTAAAACAAATTATTTTATTAGGTGCTAATAATACTCAAATAAATTATTTTAATACGAATTCATTTTTAGGAGAGGAAGAATACCAAAAGCAAATTAGTAAAATCAATTTTATTCCAGAAGATAGAAGTATTGATGTTTCTCATCCTTCTTTATTAAAAGAATGGCACCCGACTAAAAATGGATATTTAACCCCGAAAGATTTTTCAATTGGATCAACAACAAAAGTTTGGTGGAAATGCAAAAAGGGTCATGAATGGCAAGCCTCCCCCAACGGAAGAGCACGATCAGAAGGCTGTCCTTTTTGTTCAAATCAAAAAGTTTGTAGAGATAATTGTTTAGCAACAGCCAATCCTGAGCTGGCAAAAGAGTGGCATCCAATTAAAAATGGAAGCTTAACTCCAAGAGACGTTGTAGCACATCACACCGCAAAAGTTTGGTGGAAATGCCAGTATGGCCATGAATGGCAAGCAACTCCACACAAAAGATCATCAGGAAGAGGATGTCCTTTTTGTGCTGGTAAGAAAGTTTGTAACGATAATTCATTTGCAAAAAAACGCCCAGATTTAATTAAGGAATGGAATTACAAATTAAATGGTAAAATAACACCAGAGCAATTGACGAGTGGCTCAAATAAAATAGTTTGGTGGTTTTGCTCCAAAAATAATAATCATGAATGGCAGGCCTCTCCAAAGACAAGAAGCAAATCTGGATGCCCATTTTGTGCCGGTAAAAGAGTCTCCGAAGACAATTGTCTTGCAATAGTTAATCCCCAACTTACTAAAGAATGGAATTATGAGAAAAATAATGAGTTAACTCCAAATAAAATCACTTATGGATCAAAAAAGAAGGTTTGGTGGAAATGCAAAAAAGGTCATGAATGGCAGGCGGCAGTTTGTGATAGAAACAATAGAGGGCGAGGATGTCCCTATTGTTCTCGAAAATCAAGAAAGAACTAAAATCGTTCTTTCAAAAAAAACTCAATACAATTTTCAACTTATTCCGAGATAGATGGTGATTTAACATGTTTTTTTATAATAACTACATTTCAAATTATTTTGATTGTTATCTAAACAAAACTCATCAAAATGAAGTTTCCTTGGTGGAGAAATTCCTCCGTGGAAGATATCGTTTCATATCAGAACTAGGTAGGGGGAACCACAGTAGCTTTCAAAAGACTTTATCAGTAGTAAACACAATACATTAATAAATCTATCAATCAATAATTATTGGGAGCAATTTTGCTCAAAAAATTCTTATCCACAGGAGGGATAAAATGACAAACATTTTAATTATTGATGCAAAGAATGAAATCTCAAAACAATTTCAAAGTGCCAACGTTGAAGATTTATTGTACGAGTTTTTAAGAGATCGAACCCCTTTAACTGAACAATCGTATCGTAAGGATTTAAAACATTTTTTTTCTTTTACACTAGAAAATTTTGGTGTTCCAAAGCTTCAAAATGGAAGACTCAATTTTGCTGAAATTGAAAGAGTCCATGTGGTAAAATATAAAAATCATCTGGAAACAACCAATTGTTTAAGAAGAAAACCTTATGCGCCCAATTCTATTAATAGAAAGATATCGGCCATTTCCAGTTTTTATCAATTTCTTATTCAAAGAGAAGTTGTGGATAGAAATCCAGCAGAATATTGTATTAGGCCCAAAAGAATTGTTATTGAAGAAACTCAGGCATTTACTGATAGGGAAATGAAAGCTCTTTTTGATCTTGTTATTGAAACTGCCCCGGCACTACATAAAGCAGTCATTTTATTCTTATTCACTACTGGTATCAGGCAAACTGAACTTAGAAATATCAAGCTGGAAGATATTAAAATTGATGAGGGTATAAGATATCTATTTTATATTGGCAAAGGACAAAAAAAGAATCAAATCCCTCTTCATCCCACAACGGTCTTTTATGTTGATGAGTACTTAAGGCATATGGAAAAAAACAAACGAAAAGTTTATCCAGAGAATTATTTGTTTCAACCGACAATTAATACTTTCAATGGAGATATAAAAAAACGATTAAGTCATACAGCGGTTGCTTATATCGTTAAGAAATATGCCCGTGTTGTTAATAAGAATAAACGGATTACTCCTCACAGTGCTAGGGCAACATTCATCAGCTCACTAATAGGAAATGGGGAAGATATCTATTTTGTTTCCCAACTTGTTAATCATAGCGACGTCAGGACGACGCAAGGATACGACAAGAGAAAAAGAAGTTTTAGAAAAAATCCAATTTTTAATTTGAATTTCTTTTAGATTTTAATCAAGTGGGCCATAAATTCGCTATGGCCCATCGTACAGAGTATCCCCGTTTATATCATTGCACTGGAATTTTCGTTTTTTCTACTGTCCCATCTAGCATGCAACTAGGTTAATCAGAAGTTGGTAGTTATAGAATATAAACGCTAGTCATCATCAAGAGAGAAATCATAATATGGAAATTAAGGCAAAAGGGCAAACATTGTATCTATTGTCCGCAAGTAAAGTATATAATCAGCAGTACTCCCGCTATCATCTAAACCAAAATATTTTCTTGCAGCTTGATCTTTTGCTGATACCAAGAAGCTTGGTATCTCGAGTTCACATTCGGTAGTACCAACTAAAGCATAAGCCTGTTCTATGACGATTGAATCAGGGATTCGCTTTTTTATTCTTGCTCCAAATGAGTTGTATGCCACATCGAAATTGTGTATATGGGCATTCCCAATATTATAGATTCCACCTGTGCATTCGTTATTTTTAAAAGATTCAGTAATCCTATTTAACATTTCAGTATCTCTTCGAAATAACCAATCGATATCTGACTCATTTTCTCTTGGCTCAAGATTATCAATACGTTCATCAACTAATACTAAATTATCACCTTGAGATAAAATTGATTCGTATAGTGGTCCAAATCCAAGTCTTTGTTTAGAAAAAAACACTGCATTGGTTTTACCCGCAATAACTTGTTTGATTTGTTCATCAGTTGCATCAGCAGAAATTTCAGAATAAAGACAATTTATATTTGAATTTATTGATTTTAAAAACTTATATATGTGAGGTAGTTTCCAAAAATAATGTGAATAATGACGTTCACCCAAAATAATCAATCTATGAGGTATCGTAGCTAATTCATTTAAAGAATTTTGAGTTGTGATAGGGGTTATGGCATTAGCAAGTTGATCTTTTATTTTTTCACAATCAATTTCAGCAGTTACTTTTAAAGTTATAACTGTAGATAAAATAAGCGTTAATATGTTTTTCATAAATCCTTAAGTTATTTAAAATTCTGATTAAACTCATCGACTGCGACTTTATACCCAAATTTGCTTTAAATGCCTTGCTATGTGAAATTTATTCACTTCATGCGAAAGAAACAGATATAAATTTATTAGTAAATTTATAACAGTGCATGTTCAATTCTAATTTCGATGAGTTGAGAGCCAATTACAGTGGCTGTTGGTACCTCAACGTTGATTTACCACTGTTTATTTCGGCCAGAGTATCTGCTGTTTCTAAGTACTATAATACCAATAGCTACCTACAATTGACCGTAACCACCTGTAAATACTAATTGAACTTTACAATACCTGTAACTTTTTATTTGCAGGTGATTATTTCAATGAATGATCTTTAAGTATCAATATTAATTAACAAGTATGTTGAAAAAATTCGTACCAGCTGTAAAAATTTCAGATCTCAATTAAATCCAATTCGCAAATGCTATATCTTTGTTAAAGCTTAGCAATAAGGGAACGTCCGTTGAAACTATCAACATTAATAATAAGATTTTATATTGTGTTGTTTGTAATAAATATTGGCCATGCACAAACTCCTTCGGGGTGCATTGCTAGTTGGGATAAAAAGGATTTGGTTATTGACCTTGTTAGGTTACCATTTTTTTTAGAAGAAAATCTAAAAAATGATCTTGTTTCTTTTAAAAATCTCCCCGAATCCATAAAAACAAATACCACAAATTTTTTTTGTTATCGTGAATCGGATAATGAATTTGCCTTTGTTCATGCTTATTATTATGCCTCAGTATTTATTCAAAAATATAATACAATTCTTAAAGAACTAAATCTTCCGACTTTGAAAAATATTCAAATTACTCTTATCCCTACCCAGGAAAGCGAAGTTGATGATACAGGGGGATGGGCAAATCATGAGACAAATGAAGTTACAATTTTTTATCATAGACCTACATTTGATGAAACTGCTTTATTACATGAAATAGGTCATTTATATCTTGAAAATTTTAATCACACTGACTTCCCTCTCAATCTTAATTTAAAAATAAGATTTGAAGAACAATTGTCAGGCATAAAAGAAGCATTTGCAGATTTACTGGTTGTTTTGTTTTTTGATAATCCAAACTTATTTGAACACACTTTAGGATGTGCAGATCCTCGCTCTGTTGATGTTTTAATAAAAGTACCAAATTTTTTGCAAACATATCGAGAACTTCTTTTAAATAAACAACAAGATTTTTATTTCAAGAAAAATTGTCCTAAAAGTTTTATCATTCTGGAACAAATGCTAAGCGGAACACTTCCGGTATCCCTCGACATACCCGAACCTCATTACACATCCAGAGTTATATCTCAACCACTTTGGCTCGCAGCCAAACAATTTGGTAGTCCATTTATCTCTAGGCTATTATTAAAAAATTTTGAGCAATATAAATTTTCTTATTATGAGGAATTTGTTTTCAATATTCTAAAGTTGACAACCAATGACACTAAGATAAATAAATTTTTAGCGAGTAAGTTTCACGAAAGGGGAATTCAGAATCTTTCAGACGACCAGTTAAATTTTAAATAGAAATTTTAATAATAAGATCTGTTGTTAAGAAAGAAGAAACGGTATATTTATTTGAAAGAATAACTCTTAAGCGACAAATATAATTATCTTAAGTAAGTTCAATTAATATTTACAAGCAGTTACGATCAATTGTAGTAGCTATTGGTACTATAGTACTTAGAAACAGCAGATACTCTGGCCGGAATAAACAGTGGTAAATCAACTTTGAAGTACCACCAGCCCCTGTAATTGACTCCTAACTCACCGAAATTAGAATTGAACATATTTTAATAACTTAAATTAGTTCTGCCAGAGTGTTATTATATAAATTTATTCAAAAGAGATATTCATCTATAAGAGAAAATCGCTTCAAAAAAATATTTTTTATTGGCACTTACGGAATATAGAATTTTAAATCCTTCTGGATGTTATATCAGTTTTAGTATTCACAATAATTCTATATTTCTTGAAAAAACATTGGTAATAAAAATATAATTTTAAGATAATCATATATGAAAAGTAGTTACTTAAAACATGTAAAGTTATAAGCTAATTTTATGTACAAATTTAAACAAATGAAAGAAGCAGACCTCAATATTCTGTTTAACTGGATAAACCAAGAACATGTTAAACGATGGTGGGACTCTAGCGATAATTGGGACAGCTTCTGTACTAGGTATAAAGCCAACATTGCAAGTAATTTAGTTTTTCCACACATTGTTTATTCTGATGGAGAACCAATCGGTTATATCAACTATTGGTTCGTTGAAGAAGACGAAGATTTTAACGACTTATATCCAAGTGATACAGTAGGGACAGATCAATTTATTGGTGACAAAAAAATGATTGGAAAAGGACATGGCTCAGCCATAGTAAAACAATTTACAAATGAGTTGCTTTTAAAAGAAAATATTAATTTAGTCATTACTGACCCTGACCCTAAAAATATAATCGCAGTCAAGTGCTATAAAAATGCTGGTTTTACTGCAGTTAAAGAAATGAGTGTTAGCGATGGGACTATCCTTTTAATGGAAAAATCTATAGCTAAATAATGAAAACCTTTATTGAAAATATTAATTATAATAAAATTTAAAATAATGGAATAAAAGATGAAAACAATAAATGAATCTGAAATAAATAAATTACAAAAATTAAATAATATGCCTAAAGGTGTGACATGCTATTTAGCGAATATGCCTGCCCCTGAAATACCATTAGCATCGGTATATTCTGTACTTGAAAAAGGTTCTGAAATTTCTTGTAATATAGAAAATAATTGTGAAATCGTATTTATAAGAAAAGGAAAAATTCATATTACAACACCTGAATATGAAAAAATATTATCTTCAGGAGATATTGCGTTTATCTCATCAACAAACAATAAAGGAGACAAGGTAATCTATAAAGCCCTAGAAGACTCAATTGCTATCAGTGTGGAACATCACCCTCAAATGAATATTACTGATCAATAAATACTGCAATAACTTAATAACCGTCAAAGTCATTTATAAGCGATATATTGGGCATTAAATTATTTATCAGTCAGATTGAAACTAATTTTCAAGCCTCCTCTTCAGTTTTATTTTTGTTCAAATAAAGTATCCATTCTACTATTCTATAACGCTCAATCTTGACTGGAAGTACTCCGTATTGGATGGGACAGTAGATAAAACGAAATTTCCAGTGCAATGATATAAACGGGGATACTCAATGTAACCTTCCGTTAATTTTTGCGAGTTAACTCTGATGAAAACTTGGATAACGGAGAAAGCCCCCTATCCAACTTTACCAAAGTTTCTTTTTGAAATTTTTGAATAAG
>Ga0208375_1001999_pt1 | contig 20351 bp, 18 predicted proteins | sample RifOxyD1_FD_184038 | JGI IMG/M metagenome (GOLD analysis project Ga0208375, IMG submission 184038) | Soil microbial communities from Rifle, Colorado - Rifle Oxygen_injection D1 (SPAdes) | ecosystem: Environmental > Terrestrial > Deep subsurface > Rock core/Sediment | place: Rifle, Colorado... | reverse complement strand
ATATGGATAGAATCTTTGCGTCCTAGCAATAACCAGAGTTCTTCCGTGATGTGGGGAGCAAACGGGGCAAGAAGCAAAATCAGGGTCTTGAATTCTTCTTGAGAAATCTTGTTCTTTTTATCTAAGGTATTGACATAAATCATGAGACTAGAAACTGCGGTATTGAATTTCATTGACTCTATATCATCGGAAACTTTTTTAATCGTTTGATGCATCAAGGTCAGACCTTGAGAATCAGTATCTAAGGTCTGACCTTTGGCAACTTTAGTTTTTAATCTCCACACCCTCTCTAAAAACCGGCGCGGACCGACCAGAGCATCCTCGCTCCAGGCAATAGCTTGTTCAAAGGGACCCATAAACATCTCATAGAGCCGCAGGGTGTCCGCGCCAAACTGTTTTACAATGGTATCAGGATTTACAACATTGCCTTTTGATTTGCTCATTTTCTCTCCGTTTTCAGCAAGAATCAGTCCGTGAGAAGTGCGCTTCTTATACGGCTCACTGGTGGGAACAAGTTTCAAATCATAGAGAAATTTATTCCAAAAACGAGAATACAGCAGGTGAAGCACGGTGTGCTCCATGCCTCCGTTATACCAGTCAACAGGCATAAAATGCCTGAAATTTTCAATTTGCAATTTCCAATTTTCAATGGACGCAGAACTCGCGAATCCTTCTTTATTGAAAAGATAGGCAAGAAAATACCAAGAAGAGCCGGCCCAGTTTGGCATGACATCAGTTTCTCTTTTAGCTTTTCCACCACACTTTGGGCATGTTACGTTCACCCACTCGTCAATATTTGCCAAGGGTGATTCTCCATCTTCTCTAGGTTGATATTTTTCAACCTTAGGCAATTCCACCGGCAAATCTTTCTCCGGTACCGGCGCTACACCGCACTTACTACAATGAATAACCGGTATCGGCTCCCCCCAATAACGTTGTCTCGAAAACACCCAATCGCGCAGCCTGTATTTTGTGACTTTTTTCCCAAAATCTTCAAAGCCAGCTTTTTGATAATCTTCAACGATTGGCAGTTTATATTTTTTGGCAAACTCCATATCACGCTCATCATCGGCGGGAACACCCATGATGGCACCGGTGCCGTAGTCGGACATTACATATTCCGCTTCCCAAACTGGAATTTTTTCTTTAGTCGCTGGATTGGTCACGAAACGTCCGGTAAATTTATCTTCCTTGCCGGCAACCACAATAAAAGTAGCCCCCAAAATAGTATCCGGCCTAGTAGTGAAGATTTCTATATCGTCAAACTTAATCAATACACCTTCGCTTCTGCCAATCCAATTTCTTTGTTGTATCTTTACCCGGTCTGGGTAATCTACTTCATCCAAATCCTTATCTAATCTCTCCGCATATTTGGTAATAGCAAGCATCCATTGTTCTTTCTCTTTCTGTTCAACCGGAGCGCCGCACCTCTCGCAATTACCATCAACTACCTCTTCGTTCGCTAGACCAATCTTGCACTTCGGACACCAATTGATGGGAATCTTCGCTTTGTATGCCAAACCTTTCTCAAGAAATTTTAAAAATATCCACTGTGTCCACTTGTAATACTTCGGATCGGTTGTATTTATTTCCCGCGACCAGTCGAAAGATAGACCAAGGGACCGAATCTGTCGCCGAAAAGTATCGGTATTTTCTTTTGTCACCACTTTCGGATCTTTGCCGGTCTTGAGAGCATAATTTTCTGTCGGCAGACCAAAAGCGTCCCAACCGATAGGATAAAGAACGTTGAATCCTTCCATCCGACGTTTGCGCGAGATGATATCCATCGCCGTGTAACTTCTAATGTGTCCCACATGAAGACCATCTCCGGAGGGATATGGAAACTCTATCAGCAAATAATATTTGGGTAAATCAGAAAAATCTTTCGCTTCATAAATACCAGACTTCTGCCAATGGTCTTGCCATTTTTCTTCTATCTCTTTAGGGTCGTAGCCATGCATTATTAAATTTTAGGTCTTACCGGATAGAATTCAGGGTCAATGGTACGAGAGAAACATTGGCGGCCGGCTTCGTGTTGCCAGTTTTCTCCGAATTTTCCCATTGGCTCTGGATAAACCATGCGAGCCACAGATTCGGCGCTATCTTGCGATACTTTGTTGAATTCCGCGCAAAGCTCAAAAGTTAGAGTACCGGCCTTTTTATACTCATAAGAATTTCTCGTCTGAGGATCAACCGGAGCAATAAATCCGGAAATCGGATCTTCTAAATCTGCGAGCGCAGCGGGCAAGACACCCTTCTGTTGCCAGTAATTTATAATTTGCCACTGAATATTTTGCAAATCAGAAACTTTCTGTGAATCATAACGAAGCATGCGCTGACTTTGCGGTGTTCCTAATACGTTAAAACCGGCGGCAATAGAACCGACCACTAGAACCGCCCCCACCACTCTCCACACATTCCTGCGAGAACTCGTTAATCTATCCTTCAAATCATCCATGTAGTAACCAAAGATACAACCAGCGACTACCAGTACCGAAAGGATTTTTAAAAGAAACGCGGTTGTCATTTCTTGCCCATCAAGAAAGAAATAAATGAGAGTGACTAAATCGCCAGCGAGCACTCCTCCAGCGAGAAAGAGGGTGATGTAGATGAGCCATTTGCGCACCGGGTAATCTTTGCGACTTGGATCCTCCGTGTATCCCTTTCGCACAATATTGGCAAGAAAGAGAAAAAGCGGAAAAACGACAATAAGCGTCGCCACTGGCAAACTGATGGAGGTTGAACCAAAATAACCATATTGAGTTACCTGCGGGAAAGCAACATTAATGACGCGAAATAAAATATTCAAGAGCGCCATCGTACCTGTGTACAAGAGCGCAATAACGGCAATGTGTAAAAAGAAATCCTTGGCGGTTATTTTTGTATTCATAACTTCATTATATCAAATCAGAAACTCAATGACATCTCCGTCTTGCACCACATATTCCTTACCCTCTGTCCGAAGCCAGCCCTTCTCGCGCGCGGCGACTAGAGAGCCCACTTCCATGAGTTTGTCGTAATGTATAACTTCGGCGCGGATAAATTTTTCTTGGAAATCGGAGTGGATCGATTTACCCGCCTCCGGCGCCTTCGAGCCACACTTTGTCGTCCAAGCTCTCGACTCATCTTCCCCCGTGGTAAAGAAAGTAATCAAGTTAAGTAATCTGTAGGCTTCCACGATAAGTTTGTCCAGACCTGTACCAAAAACTGGATCTACTTCGATCAAAGGTCCGACCTTAGAATTCAATTCAAAAGGTCGAACCTTGGGAGCCGCTTCGGAAAAATTCAAAACGTAGAGAGTCGGCTTCTTGATACCGGCGGCTTCGAGTTCCAAATTAATAATTTCAATATCAAATATAGGGTCAACTTTCTCGTGTACATGGATAATATCCGCATCCTCAAAAGTTCTAACCACTTCAACAATAGCGTCCACTTCGCGGATATGAGAAAGAAATTTATTGCCCAGTCCCTCCCCCTCCGATGCGCCCTTGACAAGTCCAGCAATATCAACGAACTCCACCACTGCCGGAATAGTTTTTTTTGATTTGGATAAAACAGAGAGTTTCTCCAGCCGCTCGTCCGGCACCGGTACGATACCGACCGAAGGATCAATGGTACAGAAAGGATAATTCTCCGCTGGTACACTTTTCTTGGTAAGCGCGTTAAAAAGCGTTGACTTGCCCACATTCGGCAACCCTACGATGCCAATTTTTAACGACATAACGTCAGATTATCATAAACACGAGAGATTCTTATCGCATCGCAATTATTGCAAACTGCATAAAATATTTATCCAAATCTTGGAGAGTCGTTTTGTACTCCGTTCCGCCGAGTACCGCATCGACAAAAAGTTCTTTGACTCTATTTATCTCAGGCTTGCGCTTGCTCCAACGCGCATCTTTTTGGGTAAGATCAAAAAGTTCCATGGCTCGTATGACTGCTCCCCAAAAAGAATTCTCATCTTTACCTTGCCACTTTGCCGCCCGACCAACTTCACTACCAATATTCCCGAACTGCTGGGCAAACGATAGAGCCTGCCATCTTTCTTTTGAAACCGGTGTCCTATTAACATCTCTGTACTGTTCATGAGCCAGATTTTCTAACTCACTTCTAGTGATTCTATCTTTAACGATTCTGGTCTCCATGTAATGAGTCTATCATATTTTGTCACATACCCATGCTCAAAAAAATTGGTTATTGATGGTTAATTTTCCAGCCATTGACAATATAGTATTAATTATGCTACGATTGATAGCAGAATGACGCACATAACGTAGCGTCAAAGAACTTTGGGGGATTATGCAGAATCAGAATAGCTTGGGTGAGCTTATCACCCTAACCCTAATCATCGTAATTATGCTTGGAGGCCTAACGATGATGGTGGGTGGGCCGTCTCTTACGAGACGATTGTATCGGTGGCTCTTCCAAAATCTTGTTCTTGCTCCTCTGTCCTGGGGGGTGAGTCAGGTTTGGAACGGGATTGAATTGTTCCTCCGATGGTGCGGACAGCAGCTCTGGCACTTACTATTATGGCTCGGCCAACAAATCGGCCAACTGCTATGGTGGGGTGTCGGACAGACCGTCCGCATTATCGGAGTGTTACTCCTAGCGTTTGGACGAGGCATTCGCTGGGCTTGGGTCAGGCTAATCACCTGACCCTTTTTCTTTTTGTATTTATTTTCAAAAAGATTTTGTGTGGACTAGTACAATCAATTAACAGAGGAAAAGTCTCAAATGTGCTGGACTAGTACACATCATTGAAAACTTATCTTTAAATTGTTATACTTACTTTGGTGTTTGGAGGGCCTTGCCCTGTCACGGCTGTTCCAAGCTGTAGCCAAGCACCGATAAAGAACGCCGCTCACAAGCGGTGTTTTTTAGTCTTTTTGTTCAATCATTTTCAGGGTCACCACTATGTAAAACTCGCTTACTCTTGTCTTTATCAATGCCCCAGAATGGAATTACACTCCAGAAATGTTTCTCGCCCCCTAGTACCTCTTTTACAATAACCTTAACACGTACATTATTCAGTACTGCCATAAACTCATAGAAAGTAACGTTCTTTAAACTTCGCTTCCACCTACTATTAGTTTTTTGCGTCTCGAAGCATTGTGTATTCCAGATGCCTTGTACAGTTTTTGATAACTTCAATACTTCTGGCGCAAGGTGTACAAGTTTGAGACGTGAGTATTGATCTTCACGTGGTCTAGCAACTTCATCTGACTTAAACTTCAAATGCCTAATGCCCTTTGCATTGAAAGCGACTTTACTTTGGAAATATGGGCAATGAACTGAACCTATATTAGAATAAAAAACTTCAGCTTTTTCTCTAACCGCCTCAAAATCAATACTATCTTTAAAGTTAAATTTTCCCATCAGGTGTTATTCTACATTAATACTGAAGTGGGTCTAATAATACAAACAAAAACTCTGAAATAAAAGATTGTGAAAATTATTTCGCTTTGCGGCCTAGGTTATAAACTTTGCGTTTGATGCGCTCACGACGGCCGGTACTGCCGAAGTGTTTAAGATAACCGAACTTACGCACATAGATCGGTCCGAATCCGGCAAACCATAAAATTCCTTTCTTCAACTCGTTGGTGGTATCACCGAAGATGAGTCTTTGTATAAATGGTACAGTGTCGGAAGTAACGAACATGGTGGCGCTTCTGCCCTTCAAAAGCTTTTTCCAAGAAAACTCGCCTGTAAATTTGAAGGCAAATTCCGGTATCCATGTTCTGTCAAAAAGACCTTTTAATACAGCCGGCATAGTGGACCACCATGACGGATAGAAAATGACAAAGTGATCGCACCAGCGCACGTTATTTTGAAAAGTAACGAGGTCGGGTTCAAGTTCTTGTTTCAGTCTGTATCCGTGATGCAGAACCGGATCAAATTGCATCTCCTCAATATTTACACGACGCACTTCATGCATAGATTCCTCCGCCCCTCTTTGATATTCATCTGCCAAAGTACAATTGAAACTGTCTCTGTCCGGATGACCGACTAAAATAAAAATCTTTTTCTTCTTATTTTCGAATATAGACATTCTATTTCATTAATCTCTGCAATTCGGCCTGGTGTTCGCGCATCACAACCATAGTGGCGGCCATTTCGCTTTGACCATTTTTTACTCTCTTTTGCACTTCATCGCCAATTTTTTTGAAAAATTCCGGATATTTCTCCATGAGTCCAAGGATAAGATCGCGTTCTTTTTCCGGCATATCTTTCATCTTCGCCTTCATAGCTTGGCGAAGAAAGAAGTCTTTAAATTTTCCCATGTCCAGTATTTTACCAATTTTTATAACACTCCGCCATTTAAATAAACACGTTTCTTATTCTATTTCACAAAGCGCTTTCAGCGCCGCGAGATCAGATTCCGATAAAACTCTTGCATTGCCCTCGTTTAGCTTGTACATCATAGCGTTACGGGCATCAACATGCTCCAGGCCGAGAGCGTGTCCAAATTCGTGCGCCAGCACCCGCACCAATTTGTCCCGATTGCCAAACTCATAGACATTAATTTCCCGCACCCCCTCGGCACTATGATAGATTCCCCCAACAAACGTTTCGCCGCGCAGAACGCCAATGGTATTGTAAGCCTCTACGTTCAAATTAAGCGACTTGATCAAACGATTGAGCGACTCAACGAGCTTATTAATTTCCCTTACCATTTCATTAAGTTGCGTCTCAAAAATTTTTAACTCTGCCATTTCCTTCTCAAGTTCAACCCTTTCTACTTCCAGTTGATTGAACTGTTCTCGAGAAGTTCTCTTTCCTCTATTCCAAGATTCAACCTGTTTTTGATAAGCGGCGTTTCTTTCATCAAATACCTCAATACGCGTATCATAAACACTTTTGGCCCCGCCGTATTCCGTTTTCAGATTAATATATTTCGCTCGCATTGCCTGATATGCAAGTTCGTCTTTAGCCACAATATTTTCCAGACCGGATAAGGTGCCTGTTGTTTCTTGGCGATAATCATAGATGAGATTCACCGCCAGTTCGCCGCTTTCTGGTTCATAAACAAAAAGTTCTTTTCCAATCGGTTTTTCCCAAATGGCTTCAGCTTCGACAAGCGCGCTTAAAAAGGTTCGATATGATATGCCAAACTTTCTATCGAAAGTGCCAATGTTGTAGGTTATTGGTTCTACACATGCTGGAAGAATTTGTTCCGGTCTCAGATAATTCCACACAACAAAAGCTGTGGCAAAAATTAAAACAGCGGACACTATACTTCTGAAACCCATACGACTATTTTACTAGATTTTTCAATTCGTTATGGCGAAAGCAGGATCGAGTGTGGTCGTTTACCATGCCGATCGCCTGCATGTGCGCATAGACTACAGTAGGACCAAGAAATTTGAAACCACGTTTTTTCAAATCACCGGCCAAAGCTATTGATTCTTCAGTAACAGCGGGCAAATCTTTCGAGTTTATACGCCCGCCATCAATCGGTCTCCCCTCTACGAAACTCCACATATATTTACTAAAGGTACCAAATTCTTTTTGTATTTCTAGAAACCTTTTAGCATTATTGATAGCGGCTTCTATTTTAAATCGATTTCTGACAATATTAGGGTTCTTAAGAAGTTTCTCAACATCTCGAGCGCCAAACCGCGCCACCAAGCGCGGTTCAAAATTAGCAAAAACCTTCCGATAACTATCTCTCTTCTTCAAGATCGTAAGCCAAGAGAGTCCGGCTTGCGCACTTTCAAGAACGAGAAACTCAAAAATTTTCCTGTCGTTTTTGACCGGTTTACCCCACTCCTTATCGTGGTATCTCGCCATTAAAGAATTGCCCTTGGGCCACGAGCAATCCTTCACGAAATTATTTCTTATTATCTGTCTTCTTGTTCTTACCAGAAAGAATACGATACATGCCGGTGCCACAAACGGGACACTTGCCCTTAGCGGCTGGACGACCTGGTTTGATCTCAACCTTCTTCACTTCCTTCATTTCACGCTTCGTCTTGCACTTTACACAATATCCAATTACTTTTTCGTCCATAAATTATGTTAAATGATTAAATGTCGGACCAACCGCTATTATATCATGAAAAAAGCCCCGCGCCACGACCTGTGAAGATCGATTGGCGCGGGGCTTAAAGAGGGGATGGAAAAACCGAGTTAAGACGCGCCCGCATCCTCCAGCAAAGCCACTAGTCCCATAACTGAAAATGGCTTTGCCAAAAAGGTGGCGCCGTACTTGGCGCGCATCTCCTCCAACTCTTCTTGTGAGGCTTGTATGCCACCTCCACTCATAAGAATAAAAGGAATGTCGCTAGTGCGGGGGTGGTTCCGAACATTAAGTAACAGGCCGATGCCGTTCAGTTTTGGCATATTGTAGTCCGAGACAACAAGATCAACCTGCTGGCAATTCAGAATTTTCCACGCCTCTTCGCCATCACCAGCCATCATGACATCATAACGGCCGTCGTCTAGTATGGTTGCGATCGACACTAAGACACTCTCAGTATCATCCACAACCAACACTCTCGTTTTAACTTTAGCCATACGGCCTCCTTTTTGTTTAATAACTGTTTGTCTGCCATTAAACTACCACGATTAAGTGTACAAGTCAACCTAGCCATGATCATTGACTTATTTATTGTAAGATACATAGTGATAGGCAGAATGTTGGGGTATTTTTTATGAAAGGGAGGCGAAATGAACACAAGTTGGGAATGGGCAAAAGAATTTCCACCCGCGAGCGAAGAAGCAATCAGAGGCTTCGCGGCAAGTATTGGAGACAATAACCCGATTCATCACGACAACATAGCTGCCATCAATGGCGGATTACGCAAGATTGTCGCTCCTGGTCTCATGGTGATGGGATTTCTATCGGCGGCCATAGCTGAAGAAATTCCTGGCGTAATGATTTCGGAGATTAATAGACTGCAGTTCAAACGTCCGTTGTACCCGGGTGTGTCACCCACCGTACTTTGTGCCAGAGAACACGAGCATGGACGCCTCGTGCAATTACGTTTTGAAATCCGCGATAACGGTGAAGGTGTGATTGCTCGGGGGTCATGCACCCTAGTTCTCCCACCAGAGTCATCTTAGTACATGTGTTGTTCTGGGCGGCCTTCTCATAAGGCCGCCCAGTTTGTATTTTATTAAATTTTATAAAACAAAGGCGGCGCGATTTATTCGCGCCGCCTAGTCAAACGACAACACCGGATGTTAGCTTGCCTTAGCAAGCATCGCAGGGTGAATCCGAATCATTTCATCTGCATCGGGCAAACTTTTGATGGCCATCAAAAGTTTGCCCAGTTGATCTGCCTCATATATCTCAGGCACCCCCACACAGACCCTTAGGAATCCACTGTCTTCCAAATGTACCTGAATCGCCCAATCCGGACCGTAGGTTGAGCGAGTGACCGATGTGGACGCTTCGGTAATCAGGTACTTTTCCCGATTACCATCCCACTTTGACTTTATGGGCTTTAGCGCCCAGTCGGCCATCGCATTCCACAGAGGTTCATATTCCAGAAAATACATCTTGAGAAGACTCCTTGACCACCCCTTCTTTATGAGCGCCTCGCAGATCGGGTCGAGGGTCGGATCATCTCTACCTATGGATTGAGCACATGCTTCGAGCGTATATTCACCATATCCCCTGTACTTGTAAGAGATTGCGATCATATCTTCCGCTTTTACGATACGCCATGGCGTGCCATAGTTATCTACACAGACCAGGTACTGACCACGATCCTGCCGCTCCGCGATCATAACAAAGCTATGATCACAAAAATGCTTATTAACCGTTTTAACTTTAACCCTAAATTCCATCATCAAAGACCTCCTTCATAAGATGGTTGATTTCGTTCTATCTGAAAACGTAATATCATAAAATCAGGCAATTCACAAACTACCAAATTCAGAATTGTGGACCCTACAGGACTTGAACCTGCTACCTCCTCATTGCAAATGAGGCGCTCTAGCCAGATGAGCTAAGGGCCCTACACTAGCTATTAGCTTCTAGGTTTTAGCTGCTAGCTTTAGATCTAATACAATACATCAAAAAAATAATTCGTGCTATATTTGCTCTGTATTTTAGAAGCTAGAACCTAACAGCTATAAGCTAAAAGCTTCAAAAAGGGCCTATGGTATAGTAGTAACACGCGTCCATGGCATGGACGAGTCGCGAGTGCGATTCTCGCTAGGTCCACAATTCCGAATTTGAAGAATGATTAACACAAGCAGTCTCTCACATTTGGTTGCCACGCTTCTATCCATTACAGCTCTGGCCGTGTTGGTTGTCCGCGCCGCAACCTATGCTACAGCAATACACGTGGTGTCATTTGTCATATTCGGAGTGGCGCTTATCTTGCTTTATCTCGCGAGCACTATCTACCACTTTATTCCTCACGAACACCCACGCAAAGATTTTTTCAAAATACTCGATCGCTCAATGATCTACGTGCTGATCGCCGGTTCTTATACCCCGATTGCGCTTCTCGTTCTCCCGCCAGCGTGGGGCTGGAGTATCTTTGGCGCGATTTGGGGACTCGCGTTAATTGGCATATTTTTAAAAATTTTTCGCGTGCGGATACCGAGATGGTTACCAACATTTATGTATCTTCTCATGGGTTGGCTGATTGTTGTTGCTTTTGTACCACTCCGCACGCTCATTCCCGCAACGGGAATATTTTGGCTTGCGACAGGCGGCGTACTCTACACAATCGGCACATTATTTTTTGCCCTTTCTTCTCATAAAAACTACCAACCGAAGTATCACTGGTTTACATTCCACGATGCCTTTCATGTGCTAGCTATGGGTGGCAGTATAAGCCATTTCTGGTTTATGTTTCATTTCATCTTACCATAATTTAAATCGTCATTGACATGCAGTTGCCTTGAGGCCAGTATATTGTCCAGACTTGACCGAATTGTTGGGATAGAAAGGAGCATGATAATGCCGAAAAAATATGAGCAAACAGAGATGGGAAGAATTATTCGGGCACGTAGAAAAGAACTCGGCCTCACGCTTGAAAGGTGCGCCGAGAAATTGGGTTTCGGTTCTAGACAGGCAATAAGTCAAATGGAGTTGGGATTAAATCGGTTCGGCAATAATCAAAGACTCGAATGTCTCGCCCAATTTCTCGGGCTCAATATCGATAGTCTACAGGCCATTAGGCCAAAGAGGAGACTGTGTCAGAAGAAAAGAGAAACTCCGTTGGGCGACTTCCTGACCAGACGACGGCTAAAGGTTCATCTCACTCAAGATAAGGTGGCTAGGCGAGCCGGAGTAGGAAGGTTTTTATCAGATATTGAACGAGGAAAGTGTTTGCCGAAGCATTCGACGCTGAATAAGATTGCCGGAGCGCTCGAATGCGAAATTCCAAAAAAACTCGTCCCAAAGACGAAACATGGACGATCGAGAAAGAGGGCTGTGCTAGATCTCGCTATGTGACTAGCAATTAGTGGACCAGTCAGGTTCTTGAGGGCCCGCAACTCCTTCGGAGTTGCGGGCCCCTTTTGTTTCTCTATCATATCGCGAGCTTAATGATATGGTCAACGAAATCGCGGGAACGCCAACCGGTAGCGCAAAGCGAATGGTACGTTAAGGAATCTTCATGAAGTTCTGGCGATATACTAGTTTTCAAGAGATAAATTTTCTTTTTTGGAGTGATAATAAAATCAGAGCTGGAGTAGTGAGAAAGTCCCAGCGCCCGATGCGCCTGTTTGGCTATTTGTTCAATCTGTTTGCCCACGCCCACTTCGCTTCGCTCGGACAAAGTGGGTAGAAGAGCATAGATTTTTTCTTCTCTGGCATCTTCTATGACGGTACAAGTGGCGTCTTTGCCTCTGATAAATTCCTCGACCAACACTCGCGGCGAAAAAGTAAGGGCTTTTTTAATAAATTCCTTAAGCTCATTAAAGGTATACGCCAAAGATACATCGTGAGAACGGCGAGCCGGCTTGACTATTATCGGCGGAAGATAGTTTCGAAAGATGTTAATCAGTCGATCTTCATTCAAAGAATCTTCAGTAAAAATCTCATAAGCGGGTGTGGGAAGATTGTGCCTTTGGTATAGGCGTTTGGCCATATCTTGATTCATGGTCAGAGCCGAAGCCACAGCGCTCGAACCAGTGAATGGAATCTGAAGTCCTTCAAGAACTCTCTGCACTTGACCGTCTTCTCCGTACACGCCATGAAGCGCATTCCAGACAACGTCAGCATATTGAAGAGCGCGATGCGGTTTATGTGCCAAACCCTCGCGATGCCATTCACCTCTTTTAGAAATAAAAATATCCAACGGTTCGTAAGTTTCCGGCATATCTCGTAAAGTAGCCAGAACATGTCCACCTGTCCGAAGAGAAGTATCATAATCATCGGACGGACCGCCACGCAACACAGCGACTCTAATCTTCGAAGAAAAAATCATATCTAGATTATATCCCAGCCTCGACTAGACATCGAGTCTAGGCGGGCCAAATCCTTTTCCACGTAACTTCCGATGATACTGGATAGCGAAACGGTGCGCTTCCAAATTAGCAAGTAAAATCGATTTGGTCAAAGCTCGGCTTTGACCATTACCTAGAATCTCGCGAGCTTTGTGTTTATCATCTTTAACCACAGATACCACATTTATATCCAAACCGGCCTTTCTCAACACTTCTTTGGTAACATTTATTTGTCCTCGGCCGCCATCTACCACAATAAGGTTCGGAAATTTCCACTCCAGATGGGCAAACCTTCTGGTAAGTATTTCTTTCAAGTTAGCGATGTCATCGTTGCCATCAAGTTGAATTTTAAATTTTCTATACTGGTTTTTATTTAATTCGCTATTTTCCACTACGGTCATCACTCCTACGGTATGCGTGCCAGAGATATGCGCGGTGTCATAGGCTTCGATTCTAAAGTTAGCTTCTAGGTTTCTGGTGCTAGCTTCTAGGTCATGCTTCAAAAGTGCGACGTCTTGAATATGTCCCAGGGCAAAGATTTTTCTTTTGATTTTTTCCGCCTCTTCAAATTCGTGCTTTCCGGCAAACATCTTCATTTCTTTCTCAAGAGATTTTATAAGTTTGGATTTCTTCGCTTCAAAGAAAAGAGTGAGGTGTTTGATACTCTTTTGATATTCTTTTTTTGAAATTTGGCCGACACATACACCCGGACAGAGGTAAATTTGGGCGTTGAAACACAATTTACTTTGTCCAAGTTTGCATTTATCGCGATATGGGAAAATCTTACGGATAATTTTAAGCGCCTCCTTTAGTTCTCCTCCGTGAGGAAAAGGACCATATGTACCCGAGCCACGAGTAATAAGTACTTTCGGAAAATCGTCTTTAGTAAAAGTAACATAGTTGTAGCTCTTATCATCTTTCTCTTTGGAATTATAGATTGGTTGATGTTTTTTTATCTCACTTGCTTCCAGAAGTAGCGCCTCAAGCACCGAGTTTGTCTCGATGAATTCAATTTTTTTTGCTTCTTCAAGCATTTTGGCTATAAGCGGTCCTCTAGTGTCAAAGACTGTCTTTGACATGTAGCTCTTAACCCTATCTTTAAGATTCGTGGCCTTGCCGATATATAAAATTTTTCCTTTTTTCCCAAGAAAGAAATATACTCCGGGCAAGTCGGGCAATTTATATTTATTTATATTCAAATTTTTCATCCTATTTCTTGCGCAAAATTTTACGCAGATATTTCCCCGTATGGGTATCGGTATTCGCCACTTCTTCCGGGGTACCTTGAGCGACAAGCTTTCCTCCCCCATCGCCCGCCTCTGGACCGATGTCGAGCACATGATCGGTGCTTTTTATAAAATCGAGGTTATGTTCAATAACTACAACGGTATTGCCTTTATCCACCAGTTTCTGAAGAATTTCAATCAATTTTTTAACATCTTCATAATGAAGACCGATGGTCGGTTCATCAAGAAGATAAATTGTCTTCTGTAAATGCGGACGGTAGAGTTCGGAAGCGATTTTAACTCTTTGCGCCTCCCCGCCGGAAAGTGTGGTTGCAGATTGACCGAGGCAAAGATAACCCAAACCAACATCATTTAAACTCTTGAGCCGATCATAAATCGCTGGAATATCTTCGAAGAAGGCAAGCGCTTCTTCAATAGTCATCTCAAGAACATCGTAAATACTCTTCTTACTGTATTTCACCTCGAGTGTCTCCTTCATGAAGCGTCGACCGTTGCAGACATCGCACGGTACATAAACAGTCGGAAGAAAAAGCATTTCCACCTCAATCATGCCGTTACCCTGACAGGTCTCACATCGACCTCCTTTCACGTTGAAGGAAAACCTGTTTGCTCTCCAACCGCGCGCTCGGGCTTCCGCTGTTTCGGCAAAAAGTTCACGGATAAAAGTGAAGGCGCCGGTGTAAGTGGCCGGATTAGAACGTGGAGTTCGGCCAATCGGCGACTGATCTATCAATATCGCGCGACCAAGATATTCAGCACCCTCAAAGGATCGGCAGTTATATGTATCGGCGCTTCGGTAACGCCGATCAAATCGAGCTTGGAGATTTTTATGGAGAATTTCATAGACAAAAGAAGATTTGCCGGAACCAGAAACTCCGGTGACTGCGACTAACCTACCGAGCGGAATATCAACGTTGAGATGCTTGATGTTAAATATGGAACCGGCGCGAATAGCCAACTTACCCTTTTCCGCCTTCCTGCGTTTCTCCGGTACTTCAATACTTTTCTCACCGCGCAGATAAGCAAGCGTTAGAGACTTACTCTCCCCGCCAGTTAGCGGATTCTTCGACAAAAGAAGCGGTTCAAGGTAATCTGCCATCACTATCTTTCCACCATGAATACCGGCTCCCGGACCGATATCAACCAAAAAATCTGCCGAGTAAATGGTCTCTTCATCATGTTCAACCACGATAATGGTATTACCCAGGTCGCGTAAATTTAGAAGCGTTTTGATAAGGCGGGCATTATCATGGGCATGAAGACCGATGGTCGGCTCATCGAGTACATAAAGCGCGCCGACTAATCCGGAACCAAGTTGCGAAGCTAGGCGTATGCGTTGAGCCTCCCCGCCGGAGAGCGTGTGGGCTCTGCGATCAAGCGAGAGATACTCAATACCGACATTGAGCATGAAGGAGAGACGCGCCTCTATCTCTTTCGTCACTACCTTAGAAATATTTTTCTCGCGGACAGTCAATTTAAGTTTTTTGAAAAATTCGTCACAATCTTTGATTGATAATGAAGTCAGTTCAACAATATTTTTACCTCCCACTAAGATATTTAACGCTTCTTTTTTCAGACGTTTACCAAGACACGATTCGCAAGATTCGGTGCCGAAAAAATACTTGGTGCCAAGACCGTTACAATCCGGACATGCGCCGTAAGGAGAATTAAAGGAAAATAAACGCGGTTCTATTTCGGGAAAAGAAAAACCGTCTCTCGGACACGCCCATTTGGCCGACATGAGAAATTCCTCGTCCTTAAATTTGATCATCACAAGTCCATCTGATTCATTGAGAGCTCTTTCTATAGCTTCAGAAAGTCTTTCGAGAACCCCGGGTTCTTCCAAATTTATCGAGTCAACTAAGACAGAGATTTCATGTTTTTTAGTTTTCGTCAATTCAATACGCTCTCGCAGAGAATATTTCTTGTTATCCACGATGACAGTTTCATAACCCTTGCCTAGAAGATCGTAAAGCAGTTGGTAGTATTCACCTTTCCTCCCGCGAACGACTGGGGTCAGTACATCAAAGGAACCTTTCGATACTTTTTCCAAAACGAAATTTTTGATTTCTTCGTTGGAAAGCTTCTTGATCTCACTGCCGCAAACTAGACAATGCGGCCGACCTATCCGCGCGTAGAGAATGCGAAGATAGTCATAAATTTCGGTAATGGTCGCAACGGTTGAACGCGGATTATTGGAGCGAGATTTCTGATCAATTGAGATAGCGGGCGAAAGACCGGTTATTTCATCCACGTCCGGCTTCTGCATTTGGCGCAAGAACTGCCTGGCATAGGATGAGAGCGATTCCACATAGCGCCTCTGCCCCTCGGCAAAAATGGTGTCAAAGGCGAGAGATGATTTGCCCGAACCGGAAAGACCGGTAAAAACGATCATCTTATTGCGCGGTATCTCAACAGTAATGTTTTTTAAGTTATGCGTCCGCGCGCCTTTGACTATAATCAGATCTTCGGATTTTCTGTCTTTCATAACAAATTTATACCCCCCGAGGCAAGGCCTAGGGGGCAACTATGGCGCGGAGTATAACACAATAACTATCTGTTACCTAAATGAATGATTCTCGAGAATTTTTATTTCATCGCGAAGAATAGCGGCGGTTTCGAAGTCAAGATCGCGCACCGCCTTTTCCATTTCTTTTTTCTTATTTCTAATCAGTTTCTTGGGACTTTTAGCAAATAATTTTTCGTCCGTCTCCAAAAGTAAATTGACGGCGGAGCGATGTTCGCGCTCGAGTGTATCCGTAATATCTTTTATTTTTTTGATAATTGTTTTAGGGGTAATGCCGTGTTTTTTGTTATGAGCTACTTGGATAGCTCGGCGGCGCGCGGTCTCATCCAAAGCTCTTTCCATAGAGCCAGTCATTGTGTCGGCGTAGAGAATGACCCGACCAGAAACATTTCTGGCCGCCCGACCGATGATTTGAATGAGGGAAGTATCGCTCCGCAGGAAACCTTCTTTATCGGCGTCCATAATTCCGATAAGAGTCACTTCCGGTAAATCCAGCCCTTCTCTTAAAAGATTGACTCCTACCAGACAGTCAAACTCGCCCCGGCGAAAAGCGGTCAGAATTTCAATCCTTTCAATAGTTTTGATTTCACTGTGTAGATATCTCGCATTTACTTTTTTATTTTTTAGAAACTCACTCAAATCTTCCGCCATTTTTTTGGTTAACGTAGTAGCAATCACTCGCCCGCCCTTGCCAATGGCTCTTTCCGCTTCTGCTATAAAATCCAGAATCTGGCCCGGATACTCCGATCCTTTGGACTGAATCGGTTTGACTGAAACTTCCGGGTCAACTAAACCTGTCGGTCGTATCACTTGCTCCACCACTTGCGAACTATGTTCCCTTTCGTATTTAGCCGGTGTGGCACTGGTAAAAATGACCTGTCCAACCCGCTTTTCAAATTCTGTAAATTTTAAAGGCCTGTTATCTCTCGCTGACGGTAAACGAAAACCATGTTCAATCAAAACATCTTTACGCGATTTGTCCCCGGTATACATGCCGCCGATCTGCGGCACTGTAACATGCGACTCATCTATAATTGTCAAAAAATCTTTGGGGAAGTAATCCAACAAAGTGAAGGGCGCCTCGCCGGGTAATTTACCGGAGAAATGTCTTGAGTAATTCTCAATGCCATTGGCATAACCAATCTCGCGAATCATCGCCAGATCGTAAGTGGTTCGTCTCTTTAATCTTTCCGCTTCCAGTAATTTTCCTTCCTTATTTAATTTTGCCAATTGTCCATTGAGTTCTTGTTTGATACTTAGGAGTGCTCGCTTCGCAGCATCGTCCGCGGTGATAAAATGCTTGGCCGGAAAAATGAAAAAGGTTGATAATTCATTTATGAGAGTATGAGAAACAGCATTTATTCTTTTGACACACTGGATTCGATTATCTTGTATTTCAATTCTATAAATAAGACGTTCTGAAACCGGCATAATTTCAACCACATTACCAAGTACCCGGAATGTTCCGGGCTTCACATCTGAATTAGTGCGAGAGTAATGGATATTAATAAGCGCGCGGATTAAATCGGCGCGCGCGATGCCCTGTCCCTTTTTAATCTTGATATTTACTTTTTCGTATTCTTCCGGATTACCGAGACCGTAGATACAGGAAACTGAAGCGACAATAATAACATCTTTCCTCGTGAGGAGCGCTTGGGTGGAAGCGTGACGTAGGCGTTCAATTTCTTCGTTGATCATTGCCTCTTTCTCAATATAAGTATCCGTGATTGGCAAATACGCTTCCGGCTGATAGTAGTCATAATAAGAAACAAAATAATGTACTGCGTTGTCGGGGAAAAATTCCCGATACTCTTGCGCCAATTGAGCGGCCAGAGTTTTATTATGCGCGATGACTAAAGTGGGTTTGCCGATTTTTTCTATCACATTGGCAACGGTGAAAGTCTTACCGGAACCGGTCACACCCAAAAGAGTCTGGTATCGCAGACCATTCTTGAGTCCGCTCAAAAGCTCTTTGATGGCCCGGGGCTGATCTCCTGCTGGCTTGAATTCTCTGTGAATTTTAAAAACTCCCATGAAGCAGTAATATACAACATTTTATTAATATTCACGACCTTTATGCGCTATTGTTGGTAGAACAGAGGATTGTCGAGCGTGGCATTCCGGGAGCCGAGGAGCTCAAACGAGACCTCGGCAACGCCGCCAAGAAAATCGACGTTAAGACAGGTGAACTAATGGAGTTCTATGAATCTTGCGTGCCGAAGTTACTCACCAAAATCTTCGGTCCAGGTCGATACGATTCGTGATATTGGAAAACCAAGGTGAGGGCTATGCTCTCTTAAACGGGTAAGTGTACCTCCCTCGCAAGAGGCAAGGGCAGAACAAGAACCGTTTCCTCGTTTCCTGACAACCAGCTGTGTGGGTCCGTACGATCCACACAGCTTTTTTCTTTTATCTTTTATATACATCTAATTTATACGACCGTGAGTTATAGATGTAAGAGGTTTTGTGATTATGTCTATGGTTATGATTGATATTTGGAAAGGAAATCTTTTTTAAATTCGGTAAAAGTGTCATTTAAAATACTCTCGCGCATGCGTTTGACTAAGTTAATGATGAAGTAAAGATTATGCATTGAGCCGAGAGTTCCGCCGAGCATTTCGTGCGCTCGATACAGGTGACACAGATAGGCGCGCGAGTATTTTTGACAAACTTCACACTGACAATTTTGATCAAGTGGTCCCCTATCTTCTCTAAATTCCGCATTTCTAATATTTATTTTTCCTGTTGAAGTGTAGAGCGTGCCACCACGACCGTTACGCGTCGGCGCCACACAATCAAAGAGATCTACGCCATTTTCCACTCCCATAAATAAATCCTCCGGCTCACCGATACCAAGTAAGTGCCTTGGCTTTCCTTTCGGTAAAATTTCATTGACCCATTTCACGGCGGTTTCCATATCTTCTTTGGCAAATGAACCACCGATACCGAAGCCGTCAAAGTCCAGTGACCTTATAAACTCCGCTGATCTCTTGCGCAAATTCTCTTCTCTGCCACCCTGCACAATCCCAAATAAAGCTTGAAGCTGTAAGCTATTAGCTGATAGCTTTTGGTGATGCTCAAGCGATCGTTCGGCCCAGCGGTGTGTGCGTTCCAAAGCGACTTGCTGATAATTAAAACCTTCTGCCGGAGAAGTGCATTCGTCGAATGCAAATATAATATCGGCGCCGAGATCATGCTGTATTTCAATTGATTTTTCCGGCGTGATGTAGTGGAGAGATCCGTCTATATGTGAGCGAAATGAAACTCCGTCAGCTCCAACCGTAGCTAGTCGCGGTACCTCCGAATCCAGAGACCTTTCAGCAATCATCTGTGACGGATCAGTAATTTTAGTAATCTTTGATAACTCTTTTCCATACGCCACGCCGAGAGAAAAGACTTGAAAGCCGCCCGAGTCAGTTATCAGTGGCCCGGACCAATTCATAAACTTGTGTAACCCGCCGAAACTTTTGACACGTTCCGCACCCGGTTCTAAATAAAGATGATAAGTGTTGGCTAAAACCACTTCAGCGCCAAGTGCTTTTACTTGTTCTGGAGTTAGCGCCTTCACTGTCGCCTTAGTGCCTACCGAAACAAACGCGGGGGTATGTATTGTTCCGTGCGGAGTCTCTAAAATTCCCGCCCGTCCCAGCGCCCCTTTCAATTCTTTTTCTATCGAAAATTTTATAGCCACTACCTCTTAGCAATAATAGATTTCTTGTAAGTATCGAGGTGTTCCAGCGCCACGCCAGTGCCCTTGGCAACGCAAAAATACGCATCTTTCGCCATCACCGCCTTGACACCGGTGCGGCGAAACATGAGCTCCGGGAAATTACGTAATTGCGAGGAACCGCCGGTCATAATAATGCCATGGTCGATAATGTCGGAAGAGAGTTCCGGCGGAGTTTCTTGTAAAACTTCTCTGACTGCCTTAATCATCTCGCGTAATTCTTTCGAAATCGCTCTGACTATTTCATTGGTTTTAATCTCAATAGTCCGCGGCAAACCCAGTACGAAATCTCTACCCTTCACGGCCATCACCAACTCTTCGGCAATGGGGATGGCGGAACCAATGGCAATTTTAATATCTTCGGCAGTTTTATCTCCGATGACCAGATTAAAATTTTTCTTGATATAGTCGGCAATGGCGGTATCAATCTTATTGC